>Ga0181593_10007018_pt1 | contig 10081 bp, 12 predicted proteins | sample 071ome_19_FD_133756 | JGI IMG/M metagenome (GOLD analysis project Ga0181593, IMG submission 133756) | Coastal salt marsh microbial communities from the Groves Creek Marsh, Skidaway Island, Georgia - 071413AT metaG (megahit assembly) | ecosystem: Environmental > Aquatic > Marine > Intertidal...
AAACAGTATTATCTCGTGCACTGGCCTGTCTATTCTGTGATAGAAGCTGAGACCCAAAAAGGCCGATTAGATAGCAAACAAGGTCATCATGCTGGCCGCATAGATAAGGGCTATCTCCAGCAGCGGGGCACGCAATGCCTCAGACCGCATTAGATAGGTCAGCTGCAAATCCGGCTGCTGATCTTCAACCTGTATCAGCCAGGCCTTATCAGAAAAAAGCAGCCGGGCTGTCTGTAGCCAGCTGGTGATGGCCGTGTCCTGCCCCTGCCGGATGATCATGACCGGGCGGTTCTTTTGCTCGGCTGGTCCGGTCCAAAGCCGCACCGGTTCCTCAGCTGGCTGCACCGACAGGCGCAAAAAAGGGCCGGGCGGCAATTCTCCAGACTCAAGCAAGCCCTCTCCGGTAACCAATTCGGCCAACAAGGCCTCGCCGGAATCAGCAATAATTCTATCCCGTTGAAGGCTGGTTATCGGCACCAGCAGCAATACGCCGACAAGCAGTAATGGCAGGGCAAAAAAACTGCCTATTCTAATTATTCTGACAACCCCGGACTGATACATTTAAAAGGCCCAACTATGCACGACTGACCCGAAATCCCTGCCCCTATATTGGGCAAGGTAAGGTTTTGTTACAAGTCTGCATGATTTGGTCGCTCTAAAACGCCCGAATAGATTGACAATTCCGGCAAATAACGCTATTGAGCGTGGCTCAGGTTTTTAACAATGATGAAAAAGAGGAGCGCGTGAGATGAAACGCACCTATCAGCCTTCTGTTCTGGTTCGCAAGCGCCGTCATGGCTTCCGCTCCCGCATGGCAACTGTTGGCGGGCGCCGGGTGATCAATGCCCGCCGGGCCAAGGGCCGGGCGCGCCTGTCTGCCTGATCGGGCAGACGGCCCGGGCTGATCAGCGGCTGGCGACTGGCTGGCCTGATCACGCTGGCATTTTTATGCATTCTGCAAACCAGATAATTTCCGCGCAAAAACGCCCCTTCGGCGGCGTGGGTCTGCGCAAGCGGGCACAATTTCTGGCTGTTCAAAAACATGGGCTTAAAGCAATCGGGGCCGGTTTTGTGCTGCAAGCTGGGCAGCTGCCTGAAAATATCGCAGCCCCTGGCTGGCGCTATGGGCTGACCGCCTCCAAAAAAGTCGGTAATGCGGTGGTTCGCAATCGGGCCAAGCGTCGGTTGCGCGCGCTGGTGCGGGACTTCATGCCAGAACTGGCCCGCCCGGAGCTGACTTATATTTTTATCGCACGCCAGGCGTTGGCCGGGCAAAGCTGGCAGCAGATGCAGCAAGAGCTGATCCGGTTGACTGGCAAGCTGCACCGCCAGCTGGATCAAACAGGCCAGCCAAGATGAGCCTAAGCCACCTCTTGGCCCGATCTCTGGCCGCATTTTTGCTGGGGCTTATCTGGTTCTACCGGCTTTTCCTGTCGCCGCTATTGGGGGTGAATTGTCGCTTTCAGCCCAGCTGTTCTGACTATGCAAGAGAGGCCATCTCTCGGCATGGCCCGCTCAAGGGCAGTTGGCTGGGTCTGCGCCGGATTGGCCGGTGTCATCCTTTTGGCGGTTCCGGCTATGATCCGGTGCCGTAAATTGAACGCTCTTATCCAAGGCTGTCTTTTATTGCAAAAATACCATACTGGATTTCCGAAAAGCTGATTTTTGTGCTACAAGCCTGCCAAGCGGGCCTTGGCGGTCAGCACGCAGCAGTCACAAGATAAAAACGGACCTGTTCTGGAAATGAATATGGATAATCGAAATCTTATCATCGCTATGGCCCTTTCCATGGCGATTTTGGTATTCTGGCAGTGGTATTTTGTTGAACCGCAGCTGGAGGCTGAAAGACAGCAGGCCGAGATGCTGGCAGAACAGCGATCCTCCAATGGGGAGTTGCCCAGCCCATCCGCCTCTGGCCAGAATGCGGCCATGCCCGGAACCATCGCAGCTGACCGGCCAGCTGATACAGCTGCCCGGATCACTATTGATGCGCCATCGGTGACCGGCTCGCTCTCCTTGCAGGGTGGGCGCTTTGATGATCTGACCTTGCTTGGCTATCGGACCACGCAGGATGCAGAAGCCCCGGATGTGGCCCTGTTCCGCAAACAGGAGTCTGAGCTGCCCTATTTTGCTGAATTTGGCTGGATCAGTTCGGATGCCGGGCAAGCGGCCCCGTCCGGCCAGACAATCTGGCAATCTGCTGACAGCTTGCTGAGCCCCGGCCAGCCAGTGCGGCTGCGCTGGGATAATGGCAGCGGGCTGTTGTTTGAGCGGGAAATCACTATCAATGAGGATTATCTGATCACGGTGACCGACCGGGTCTCCTCAAATGCGGCTGCGCCGGTTGTGCTGAACCCCTATGGTCTGGTGCGCCGCTTTGGCACGCCGTCCACGCTGGGGATTTATATTCTGCATGAAGGTCCGTTGGGGGTATTTGATGAAACGCTGGATGAACAGGATTACGGCGATCTGAAAGATGCCGGCAGTGAGGGGATCAAGATTGACCCGGAACGGCCCGGCGGCTGGATCGGCATTACTGACAAATACTGGCTGGCTGCGCTGATCCCGACCCAGAGCGAGACGGTCGATTATTCCATGCGCTCGCTGGGCGGGGCTGGCGATCGCTATCAGACAGATTTTCTGGGTGCGGCGGTGCAGCTGGCCCCGGGCGGTTCTGTCAGCTGGTCGGCTAACCTTTTTGCCGGGGCCAAGCAGGTCGCCCTGCTGGACAAATATGCTGATGAGCTGAATATCGCCAATTTTGATCTGGCGATTGATTTTGGCTGGTTCTATTTCCTGACCAAGCCGTTTTTCTATGCGATTACCTGGCTGAATGGCTTGCTGGGCAATTTTGGACTGGCGATTTTGAGCTTTACCGTCCTGATGCGTCTGGCGCTTTATCCGCTGGCCAGCAAGTCCTATCGCTCTATGGGCAAGATGCGCGAGTTGGCCCCGAAAATCCAGCAGCTGCGTGAACAGGCCGGGGATGACCGGGCCAAAATGCAGCAGGAGATGATGGCCCTCTACAAGCGGGAAAAGGTGAACCCGGCTGCTGGCTGTTTGCCTATATTGCTGCAAATTCCAGTCTTTTTTGCACTCTACAAGGTCTTGTATGTCTCGATTGAGATGCGCCATGCACCTTTTTTTGGCTGGATCCAGGATCTGTCAGCGATTGACCCGACTTCCATGTTCAACCTGTTTGGCCTGTTGCCCTACAGCACTGATTTCCTGCCGCAATTCCTGAATGTTGGCATCTGGCCGATATTAATGGGCATCTCAATGTTCTTGCAAATGCGGATGAACCCGCCACCGCCGGATCCGATACAGGCAAAAATTTTCCAGTATATGCCGATTTTCTTCACCTTCCTCTTGGCTGGTTTCCCGGCCGGGCTGGTGATTTACTGGACCTGGAACAATACCCTGTCTATCGCCCAGCAATGGTGGATAACCCGATCAATGAAAAAGGGCTGACCCTGACTGGTATAACAGACACCGCTGAGCAGGCACCAAACCTGGAAGCCGGCCGTTGGCTTTTTGCCCAGGAATGTCGGTTCATAGCCGCCGCCGCCAACCTGTCGGCCCTGCCGCCGGACAGCCTGCCGGAAGTGGCTTTTTGCGGCCGCTCGAATGTGGGCAAATCCTCGCTGGTCAATGCGTTGACCGGGCGGCGGATGCTGGCCCGCACATCCCAGACACCCGGCCGCACCCGCCAGCTGATTTTCTTTAATTTGGCAGACCGGCTGCAGCTGGTGGATTTGCCCGGCTATGGCTATGCGGCGGCCTCAAAAAGCGATATCCGCAGCTGGACCCAGCTGACCCGCCAGTTTCTGGCTGGCCGGGCCAGCCTGCGGCGGGTCATGCTGTTGATTGATGCGCGCCGCGGTATCCAAAAGGCGGATGCGCAAATCATGGATTTGCTGGATGAGGCTGCGGTCAGCTGGGCGGTGGTGCTGACCAAGACAGATAAGCTGAAACAGACAGAATTTGAACGCGTGGCAGAGACCAGCCTGAAAACAGCCTCTGCCCATGTGGCAGCTTGGCCGGGCCTGTGGCCAACCTCCTCGCAAAAACAGACCGGCATTGCCGAATTGCGCGCCCATCTGGCCAGTCTGGCAGAGGCGTAACAGACAGGACTTGATCTGATCCCGCCAGAAGGCCCATAACAGAACAACAAGAGACAAATTTTTGGAGCAGCTGATCCCATGCAGGATGATAATTCCAGCGGCCTGTTGAACGCGCTGGGCAAGGCCGGCACGCTGATTGAGGCCCTGCCCTTCATGCGCCGTTACAGCGGCAAATCTATTGTGGTTAAATTTGGCGGCCATGCGATGGGCGAAAAGGCGTTTGTCGATTCCTTTGCCGCCGATATTGTGCTGTTGCGCCAGGTGGGGGCAAAGCCTGTCGTAGTGCATGGGGGCGGCCCGCAAATTGGCGATATGCTTAAGCGTTTGCAGATCGAATCCAGCTTTGTAGATGGTTTGCGTATCACCGATGCGGCGACCGTCTCGGTGGTGGAGATGGTGCTGGCTGGCGGCATTAACAAAGCCCTTGTCGCTGCGATTGATGCGGCCGGGGCGATGGCTGTCGGGTTGAGCGGCAAGGATGCCCGCCTGATCACTGCTGATCGGCTGGCCGGGGTTCAATCGAAATCCGGCGACATGGTGGATCTGGGCTTTGTCGGCACGCCGGCTGAGATTAATCCGGCGGTGATCGGTGCCTTGATAGGGGCTGATATGATCCCGGTCATTGCCCCGCTGGGTCTGGGCCGGGATGGTGAGACCTATAATATCAACGCCGATACGGCGGCCGGGGCGGTGGCCGGGACGCTGGGGGCAACGCGGCTCCTGATGCTCTCGGATGTAGCGGGGGTGAAAGACCGGGATGGCAATCTCATCCCCCGGCTGACCCTGTCTGAAGCGCGCGGGCTGATAGAGGATGGCACGGTCTCGGACGGGATGATCCCAAAGCTGGAAACTTGTATCCGGGCGGTTGAAGACGGGGCCGAGGCTGCCGTTATCATGGATGGGCGCGCCCCGCACGCCATTCTGGTTGAGCTGTTCACCGAAGACGGTATCGGCACGCTGGTCTGCAATGATTGAGCAAGGCTACAAACAGCAACAGCCGCTGGACGCAGCCCGCATGACAGGCTGGGTCTTTGATCTGGATAATACCATCTATCCCGCCGCCAACAGCCTGTTCCCGCGGGTGGCTGAGCGGATGACAGACTGGATAGCCAATCATTTCGGGATCGAGCGGGAGCCAGCGGCCGCGCTGAAAGCGCGCCTGTTTCAAGAGCATGGCACGACCATGCATGGCTTGATCAATGAATTCGGCTTGCCGCCCGATGATTTCCTGGCCTTTGTGCATGAGATTGACCTCTCTGATGTGGCCCCGGATACGGAATTGGACAGGATGCTGGCCAACCTGCCCGGAACCAAGCATATCTACACCAACGGGACCACCCGCCATGCTGAGCGAATTCTGGACGCCTTTGGCATCCGCCATCATTTTGAGGTGATTTTTGATATTAAAGCCTCCAACCTGACGCCGAAGCCAGACCCGCGACCCTATCGCCAGTTTCTGGATCTGACCGGGCTGGATCCCACCCGCTCGGTGATGATTGAGGATATGGCCCGCAATCTGGAACCGGCTGCCAAGATGGGGATGCAGACGGTCTGGCTGGTCTCGGAACATGAATGGGCAAAACAGGGTGCATCTGAGCCGTTCGTTCATTATATTGCGAATGATTTGAAAGAATTTCTGGCCAGCTTGCAGCTGTCTTAACATCGGTAACCCTAGGAATTTATTTGGCACGCAGGAGAAAAAACCATGCCCCATGCTGAACTGGAGACGACCATTGATGCCGCTTTTGAGGCCCGTGAGGAAATCAACGCCCAGACAGGCGGGGCGGTGCGGGACGCTGTTACCGAGGCGCTGAACCTGCTGGATAGCGGGGCGGTGCGGGTGGCTGAGCCGACCGGCAATCATCAATGGACGGTGAATCAGTGGCTGAAAAAAGCCGTGCTGTTATCTTTCCGGCTCAATGATATGGAGATTATCACTGGCGCGCCAACCAGCCCGGGAGCTGGCGAGGCGGTCTGGTGGGACAAGGTGGCGTCAAAATTCAGCGGCTGGGATGCCGAGCGCTTCCGCCAGGCCGGTTTCCGCGCCGTGCCGGGCTGTGTAGTCCGCCATTCTGCCCATATTGCGGCCTCTGCGGTGCTGATGCCGAGCTTTGTTAATCTGGGGGCGTTTGTTGATACCGGCACTATGGTTGATACCTGGGCGACGGTTGGCTCTTGTGCCCAGATTGGCAAGAATGTGCATCTGTCCGGCGGGGTTGGCATTGGCGGCGTGCTGGAGCCGCTGCAGGCCGGGCCAGTGATTATTGAAGATGATTGTTTTATCGGCGCGCGCTCAGAAGTGGTTGAAGGGGTGGTTGTCGAACAAGGGGCGGTTTTGTCCATGGGCGTCTTTATCGGAGCCTCTACCAAAATAGTCGACCGCCAGACCGGGGCGGTGAGCTATGGGCGGGTGCCAGCCTATTCGGTGGTCGTGCCGGGCAGCCTGCCGGGCAAGCCGCTGGCAGATGGCAGCCCGGGGCCGTCGCTGGCCTGTGCGGTCATTATCAAGCAGGTGGATGAGCGCACCCGCTCCAAGACCTCTATCAATGATCTGTTGCGGGACTGAACTGAATAAAGGTGTAGATCCATGTCCTATGCGGTTGATCTGGCCAGCAGGCTGATTAAATGCCCGTCGGTTAACCCGACAGAAGGCGGGGCGCTGGATCTGTTGCAGGCGGAGCTGGACAGGATCGGCTTTGCCTGCACGCGCTTGCCTTTTGGGGAAGACGGGGAGCAGATAGATAATCTGTTTGCCAGCTGGGGCAGCGGCCAGCCGCATTTTGCCTTTGCCGGCCATACGGATGTGGTTCCGCCCGGCGCGGTAGCCAGCTGGACCCATGACCCGTTTTCCGGCCTTATCGATAATGGTATTCTGCATGGCCGCGGGGCAGCTGATATGAAAGGCGGCATCGCCGCTTTTGTGGCGGCCGCAAGACAGGCTGTAGAGGATGGCTTTGGCGGGCGGATCAGCCTGATCATTACCGGAGATGAAGAAGGCAAAGCCGTCTATGGCACGGACAAGATGGTCGATTGGCTGGCAGAACAGAATATTGTGCCTGATATGTGTCTGGTTGCTGAGCCAACCAACCCGTCTTTTCTGGGCGAGGTTATCAAAAATGGGCGGCGCGGCTCGCTGACCGGCCAGCTGGAGGTGACCGGTATTCAGGGCCATGTCGCCTATCCGCATCTGGCGCGCAATCCGCTGCCCGGCCTGCTTGCCATGCTGGCCCCGGTCACCAGCCAGCAGATGGATAGCGGCACTGACTGGTTTGACCCCAGCACCGCTGAGGTAACCCGCCTGGAAAGTGATGGCGGGGCAGATAATGTCATCCCGCAAACCGCCAGCGCCCGCTTCAATATCCGCTTCAATACCGAGCATAGTCAGGAGAGCTTGAAAGCTGGCCTGGAAGCCCATTTTGCAAAAGTTGCGGCAGCACATGATCTGATCTGGCAGGTGGGCTGGCATTGCACTGCTGAGCCCTTTGTGACAGAACCGGGCCAGCTGACCGATCTGATAGCCGGAGCGGCTGAGGAGATAACCGGCCAGCGTCCGGCCCTGTCCACCTCTGGCGGCACTTCGGATGCGCGCTTTTTGTGCCGGCTGTGCCCGGTGGCTGAATTCGGGCTGGTCGGCAAAACCATGCACCGGATTGATGAACAGGTTGCGACCGCAGATATTGACCAGCTGACTGCTATCTACAGCACCATTCTGGGCCGGTTGGAGAGCGCGTGATGGCCCTATTCACTCTGTTGCTGCAACATTTTTACACCGGCACGCTGCTAGGGCTGCGAACCACGCTCAGCGTGATGCTGGGCCGCACGCCGCTGGCGGGGGCCTATGCCCTTAACCCGGCTGATTATTGGGGTGTTGTTCTGGCTAACTGGTTTTTGGCCGGGCTGGTCGGGCTGCTGCCTTCGCTGCATATGGGAGCCAGCTTTTTCATCAGCTTCATGGCCTCAGCGCTGGTTTCAATCCTGCTATTCAGCTGGCTGGTCCATATCCTGTTGCGGGTTTTGGACAAGCAGGAGCAGTTTTTGGCCTTTATCATTCCCTGGTTCTGGGTCGCCGCCTTGCAGATGGTTCTGGCGCTGATTATATCCCTGCCTGCTATTATCCTGCAGCAATCAGAATTGCAGATTTTGTCGCTGCCGCTGGTCATCTGGGCGCTTTACTGGATGATTCGCATTGCCCGTGAGATGCTGGGCTTTTCGCTGGCTGCAGCGATTGCGCTCATGCTGGGGCGGATGCTGATAGAGGCGGCGCTGGGGATGCTAGCTGGCACCAGCCTGATTTTGGGCTAGCCCGCCGCTGAGCTGACGGCCCCTTCCGGATAATCTACCGCTGTCAGATACAGCCCTTGTGGCGGGGCGGTCTGGCCAGCTTGCCGCCTGTCCCGCGCGGCCAGCACCGCCGCCATTTTCTGCGGTGGCCATTTGCCCAGCCCCACCTGCACCAGCGAGCCGGTAATATTACGCACCTGATGATGCAAAAAGGAACGGGCTGAGACGGTGATGTGAATCTCATCCTGGCTGGCTGTTACCGCCAGCCTGTCCAGCGTGCGCACCGGCGAATCAGCCTGACAGGCGGCGGCCCGAAAGCTGGTAAAATCATGGCGACCTTCCAGACAGGCGGCTGCTTCCTGCATAGCGGCCAGCTGCAACGGGCGACCCAGCTGCCAGACCCGGTCCCGCAACAGCCCGCCCGGCACCGCCCGCAACCCTAACCGATAGAGATAATGGCGGGCCAGCGCATCAAATCTGGCATGAAAATCCGCCGCGACCGGCTGCGCTGATAGCACCGCAATCCGCCGGTCCTCCAGCCAGCTGTTCAGCCCGCCCAGCACGGCCCGGCTGTCCAGATGGGCCGGCACATCCAGATGCGCCGCCTGACCCAGAGCGTGCACCCCGGCATCGGTGCGCCCAGCCCCTTGCACCAGCGTTGGCCGGGTGGTCAGCTTTTCGGCGGCCTGTTCGAGAAATTGCTGAACCGACAGGCCATTTTCCTGCCGCTGCCAGCCAACCAGACCAGTGCCGTCATATTCAACGCGGATCAGCATCCGCTGCGATGCCGGCTCTTTAACCATCTTGCCTGTCCGTTGCGTCAGCCCTTGCCCAAATCAATTGGCCGGGTTGCCAGTTGCGGCCATTCAAAAATGCCTTTGCTGACATGGGTTTCTTGCCCGGCGGTTGCAGCTGGCCAATAGAGAGCTGGCTTGCCTCACCACAGGAAATCAACATATTGCCTGCCCCATCCAGCCCGATAAAATGGCCAGGCGGTAACGGCTTTGCGTCCGGCCGGGCCGTCTGGGCAAAAGCCGGGCCGGCCAGTTTCAGCCGCCCGCCCCCGGCCAGCCGGACCCAGCTGCCCGGCACCGGATCAAAGGCGTTTATCTTGCAGGCCAAAATGGCAGCTGGCTGATCCAGCATCAGCTCGCTCTCCGCATTGCTGATCTTGGCAGCATAAAGCACCTGGTCTTCGGGTTGTGGGCGGACCGAAAGCAGCTCACCCGCCTGCAGCCTGTCCAGCAGCGCCTCCAGACAATCTGCGGCCATCTCGGCCAGCCTGTCATGCAGCTGGCCAGCTGTCATGCCAGCTGGAATCTGCAGCTGCTGGCAATCCAGAACCGGGCCGGTATCCAGCCCGGCTTCCATCTGCATGGCACAAATGCCAGTCTTGTCGTCGCCTGCCTCCAGCGCCCTTTGTATCGGGGCGGCCCCGCGCCAGCGCGGCAAGAGCGAGGCGTGCGCGTTGATACATCCCAGCGGCGGCAAATCCAGCACCGCTTGCGGCAGGAGCAGCCCGTAAGCCACTACGATAATTACTGCCGGACGGGCCGCGACCAGCCGGGCCTGAACATCCGGATCGCGCAGGCTGTTCGGCCAATGGACCGGCAGGCCGCGCAGCTTGGCAGCCGCAGCAACCGGCGTGGGCCGCTCAGCCATGCCGCGCCCGGCTG
>Ga0181593_10007020_pt1 | contig 10080 bp, 6 predicted proteins | sample 071ome_19_FD_133756 | JGI IMG/M metagenome (GOLD analysis project Ga0181593, IMG submission 133756) | Coastal salt marsh microbial communities from the Groves Creek Marsh, Skidaway Island, Georgia - 071413AT metaG (megahit assembly) | ecosystem: Environmental > Aquatic > Marine > Intertidal zone...
CGACAGTTGAACTAAGCGGCGGGTATTCGGATCCATCGTGGTTTCGCGCAATTGCATCGGGTTCATTTCACCCAAACCTTTAAAGCGCTGCACGTTTACTTTGCCACGTTTTTTCTCAGCTTCGATGCGTTCCAGAATGCCGTTCTTTTCCGCTTCGTCTAAAGCGTAAAAAACTTCTTTGCCAATATCGATACGATATAAAGGAGGCATGGCAACATAGACGTGACCTTCTTCCACCAGCAGACGGAAATGTTTTACAAACAATGCGCACAACAAGGTAGCGATGTGCAGACCATCCGAATCCGCATCGGCGAGGATACAGATCTTGCCGTAGCGTAAGTTATCAAGGTTATCTGCGGCTGGATCAATATCCAGAGCCACTGCAATATTGTGAATTTCTTCAGAACTTAAGATCTGTCCGGAGTCCACTTCCCAGGTATTCAGAATCTTACCGCGCAACGGCATAATGGCCTGGAATACACGATCTCGTGCTTGTTTCGCGGAGCCCCCTGCGGAGTCACCCTCCACCAGGAAGAGTTCAGTACGTTCCGATTCCTGGCTGGTACAGTCAGCCAATTTACCCGGTAGTGCCGGGCCTTGGGTGATTTTCTTACGGGAAACTTTTTTCGCTTTGCGTAATCGGTTCTGAGCACTGGCGATAGCCATTTCCGCAATCAGTTCAGCTTCCGCAGTATGTTCGTTCAACCAGAGGGCAAAGGCATCTTTCACTATCCCAGAAACAAAGGCCGAGGCTTCGCGGGAAGATAAGCGCTCTTTGGTCTGACCCGAGAACTGAGGGTCAGCCAACTTGGCCGATAATACGTAAGAACAGCGATCCCAGATATCATCAGGGGTTAACTTCACACCACGCGGCAACAGGTTACGGAACTCACAGAATTCACGAATCGCATCTAACAAGCCGGAACGGAAACCATTAACGTGTGTACCACCCTGTGCGGTTGGAATCAGGTTAACGTAACTTTCTTGCAGGCATTCGCCACCTTCAGGCAACCAGAATACCGCCCAATCTGCCGCTTCAGTCTGACCTTGCATAGAACCAGTAAAAGGTTCTTTCGGCAGAACTTCTAACCCGGTGCCATGCACTTTCAGATAATCTTTCAGGCCATCTTCGTAATACCATTCAGCATTATCTTCTGAGTTCGGTGCCTTAAAGGTGATTTTCAGGCCGGGACACAATACCGCTTTGGCGCGCAGATTATGCTTTAAACGAGGAACGGAGAACTTAGCGGAATCAAAGTACTGAGGATCCGGTAAGAAACGCACACTGGTACCGGTGCGCTTTTTACCGCAGGTATCAATGGTTTCTAAATCCAGTGCTTTTTCACCGTCTTGGAAGCCAATACGCATGACTTCGCCACCACGCCAGATTTTAACTTCCAGCAACTTGGACAAGGCGTTAACAACGGAAATACCCACACCATGCAAACCACCAGAGAATTGGTAGTTATCGTTGGTGAACTTACCACCAGCGTGTAATTTGGTCAGAATCAACTCAACACCGGATAAACCATGCTCCGGGTGAATATCGGTAGGCATACCACGACCATCATCTACTGTGGTCAATGAACCATCTTCATTCAGGGTTACGGTGATTTCGGTCGCATGGCCGGCTAAGGCTTCATCCACCGAGTTATCGATCACTTCCTGTGCTAAGTGGTTAGGACGCGCGGTATCTGTGTACATCCCCGGGCGTTTGCGCACCGGATCTAGGCCACTGAGGACCTCAATCGACTGGGCGTTATATTCGTTATTCGCCATCTATGCCTCTTTATATAAAGGTCTGAATGGCACCCAGTATAGCGAGGATGGTCATAATTCCTAGATGGTTGAATCAGAAATCTCTTTGCTTTCAGCAGGTTAAAGGTCGGGAAGGTCAAAATCGACTGTCTAACCAATCCAAATACGCACTGAACTCCACCGGTTTCTGGTAATGATAGCCCTGAGCCAAATGACATCCTTCTGCTTTGAGGACGCTTTCAATTTGCTCATTTTCGATCCCCTCTGCAACTATCTTCAGATTCAGACTCTTCGCCATTTCTATGGTGGTCTTGACAATGGTCAGATTACGCTTCGATTCATGTAGGTCCATCACAAAAGAGCGATCGATTTTCAACTCGGTAAAAGGCAGCTGTGATATATACAGTAACGATGAATAGCCAGTGCCATAGTCATCAATGGCTATATTGATACCCATTGCCGCTAATTCAGCCAGAGTTTCGTTAAGCAGCGCAAAATCGCTAACAGTGGCAGATTCGGTAAGCTCAAAGGTCAGGTTTTGCAGAGGAAGCTGATAGTTGCCGAGAATCTCACGCACATTGTTCAAGAAACCAGCTTCAGCGATATCTTTACCGCTGATATTCACCGATACATTGTGATGCAAATGCCCTTTGTCGATGAGCATTTCTAAATGCTGGCAGGCTCGATCAATCACCCATAAAGTTAATTCATTCACGATACCAGTGTCTTCAGCCAGAGGGATAAACTCGTCTGGTGGAATAAAACCATACTCCTCATGGCGCCAACGCAATAATGCTTCTGAGCCATCCACATGGCCGGTATCGAGATTAATCTGCGGCTGATGGTAAAGCTGCAATTTGTTTTCCCGTAGCGTTCGCTGCAAGCTAGCGGCCAAGGATAACCTTTGAGTCACTTCTTGTGCCTGTTCAGCCTGATAGAAGGTTGGCTTGCCCAACAATCTCGACTGATCCAACGCTTGTTTAGCCTGTTTCAATAGCTCGTGAGTACTTCCTTGCGCATGACTCCCCATGGCCGACACACCAACATGAGTATTCAGATTAATGAACAGCTCACCAACTTGCGCCCCGCGAGAGAGTTGCTGTTCAATTTCCCGCATTGTGCCTGACACCCTTTCCGTAAAGGCCTCATGGTCATATTCTTGCGTCAAAATAGCGGCAAACAAGCCATCGTTTATTCTGGCGAGTTTACTACTGCCCGTTCTGGCCGAACCGATAACGATAAACTCACTACGAAGATGAATATGTTGATGAATGACTCGTGCGATCATAACCATTAGGTCATCGCTCTCAGTATTACTGATATAAGCCTGAAGCGTCTGGAAATCAGCGACTTCTATCAGGCAGACATAAAAATTTTTATCATCATCAACTAGAGAATGGATTTTATCTTCAAGAAGATTACTGTTAGGCAAACGCGTTCCCGGATCGTGAGTCGCTTTATACAAGGCTCTTTCTTTTTTGTATTGCATGCGGCTGGCCAGTGCCATGGCCATCAATACAATCTCGAACAAAACACCGATCATTAAGGCATGATGAATCAGAAAAGATTCTTCAATAACTCCAGTAAGTCCCATTGGCTGAATGGCACCACCAATAATCAAGGGCACCCAGGAAACCAAATAATAACGCGCCCACTTGTGGTTAATGCGAATTTGCTGGTATAAAAAAATCCCCACCAAGGGGTATAACACAGCCATACCAATAAAAAACAAAGGTGCTGCTATATATTCTGGTAAGACAAGACATACCACTCCCAGCGCAATCATAAACTGGACATAGCGAACACAGATCCTGACAATTCGGCTAGGATGCTTAAGGGTATTAAAAAACAGTAATGCGAATGACAGGGTGAAAACGACGACGGAAATATTCACGGGCACAATATTGGATCTTAATACCCGAATAACTGTTTCTGGCCAGATGTAGTGACCAAAACCAATGACCACCCCTAACATCATCAGAATCGAAACTATATAGCCGATATAGACAAGATAAACGCCATCTTTTAAACCAGCATAGAGCACGATATTAAACAGCGACATCACGATAAGAATGCCAACAAAACTCCCCCAGATTAATAACATCATCTGCACGAGATTAGAGAAGTCTTTATTCAGATAAACATTGATCGGGGTTTTGGCAATACCTTCCGTTGCGATGCGCACATACACATCCGTACTGCTGTTCGCAGCCATCATGAGTTGATAAGAAGGGATGGCCCGAGTTTGATAATTAAGCCCTTCAGCCTGCCAACCTAATGGCGTTTCCTTAAGCTGATTATAGGTAGTCGCCTGATAAACAGTAAGTTGCTCTAACATCGCATTGGAGAAATGCAGCACCACAGTTTCAGGATATGTATTCTTATTATCGACTTTCAGACGGATCCAGTAGGTTTGCTGATCAAAGCTCCAGGGGACACTTTCCAGCTTACGAACACGGAAGAAGTCAGCTTGCTGTAACACCTGCTCCAAAGAAAGCTGCTGTTGCGGGTCAACATAGAAGCCTTCTTCAATCAGAATCCCATACCCCTGACCTTTTATAGCATATTGGGTAGGATCCCCCACACTGATCAGGTAATGGCAAATCAGCATGAACAGCAAGGCTAACAGCGTTAAGGCTGATATTCGTTTCAGTTTTCCCCTTGCAGACATATTCCAACCATTATTTATCCGTGCTCGATAAGCCTAGCACAGCATGGTTACTGCCCAATCAGTTTGAAACGAAATGAAACATCATTTCCAAGCGTGCCATAAAGTTCTCAAAGCTGTGATTGCCACCGGCTTCAATCCAGGATGGACAAGCCCGGTACTTCTCTGCTGCCAGCCGGTAATCCAGAGTCTCATCAGCGGTTTGCAACAACAGCAACAACTGCTCTGGTTGCTGCAGAGATTCCACTTCTAAAGCCCGCAGCTGGCCGATATGTTTCATCTCCAGCATGTAGGTGTTGCCGTCGTAGAAGTGCTCATTGGGGCCCAAATATTTATCGAACAACTCGTATGGGCGCACCGCAGGGTTCACCAGCACAGCTTTGCAATCGAACTTGTTACTAAGCCAGGTAGCATAGAAGCCACCAAGAGAACTGCCGATAATAAAAACCTGCTTGATCCCCTCACGACTCAACATAGTTTCAACCGCCTGTTCCGCTTGCTGAATTGCAGTGGCAGGCTCAAACCCCAGAGTCGGAACAATCAGTTGATCAGCCATCCCGGCCTGATCGAAATAATGTAATAGTTGCTGAGCTTTAGTAGATGCAGGAGAGCTTAAGAAGCCATGCAGATAGACACAGCCAATATGAAGGGGAAGTTTCATAAGTAATGATGAGCGACTAATAACCTTTTACGGATAAGTCTATCTCAAATTCAATACCTTCAACACGAGACACTTTGGTCTCTATACTTCCGTCTGGATTTAATTTCATCCAACGGTAGCCTGGAGCAATTTTATCCACCGAGAAATCTTCTGACTCTGGAGTGAATTGCACACAGGTAGAAGGTGTAGACAACATACGAATGCCATTAAAGTCACGATCACTATCCTGATGCACATGTCCCCATAGAATGCATTTCACATTGTCATGGGCCTGAGCAATCGCCATCAGTTTATCGCCATTGCGTACACCAATGTTATCGATCCACTTGCTTTCCATGTTGATAGGATGATGATGTAAACTGATGAGAGTATGTAAGTCAGGACGTTCTTTTAAAGCGGTTTCAAGAATTTCTAATTGATCATCTGCCAAATTACCAAACACAGAACCTTCAACCTGAGAATTCAGCAGCACCAGTTGCCAATGTTTGGTTCTCACAACCGAATTCAAATGCTCAGTACCCTTGGCTACTGTACGCATGTTCTCCATGTTGTCGTGGTTACCGGCAAACCAGAAGGAAGGAACATCAAAATGAATCAGCTCTTCACGCAGGCGTTGATAGGAACAGATGCTGCCATCTTGAGATAAGTCTCCGGAGACTACGAAGAAATCGAACGGGCCGTTCTCGGTTTTCACGCTATTGAGAACACATTCCAGACTAAACAGAGTTTGCAAGCCAAGCAGGTGCCCTTCCTCAGCTTCAAGCAGATGAGTATCGGTAATCTGAATGAATTCTATGGCGCCGTCTTTCTCGAGCTCGTACAAGGAGGTCTCCGTTTCCATACTGTTGTATCAACATTCCTACTATATAGACCATAGCGCAAATTTAGCGGTATCAGGTCACAAAATGACGATAACAGACAGAAAGTCTTTTGCAAGTACGAATCAGTCCCTTAATGGAGAGAAATCAAGGGCCAGCGGAGCATGACCATGGCGGATGCAATGAGTCAGCCATTCCGCCAAAAATTGATTAAGTTGAGCCTTCTCATCCGGCAGTCGCATTTCCGGATTCGGATACTGATAACGACCATGGATACGCTTCTGGTTTTGGTAGCTGATCACTTCCGCTGAACAAGCATCATGATAAATGCGTACCAACATTTTTGGGGGCTGGATCCAAGCTGGGCATAAACCATGCTGAATCACTTCAACTCCAGAGGTATAGGTAAAACTTTCGACGACTCGCAGGGTAACACTGGCCTGACGATCCGAGTCACCTTCAGAATCCCCATGAATGATGAAGGTGTGCTCTGCTCCCAGCGCAAAGTCGGGCAGCAGTTTATTCAGGCGTACAAAATTGCCTTCACAAACCGCAGCCATTTGCTGCAAATCAGGAACATAACGACGTTTCAGCACTATTTCACCTCTATAACCCGAAATCTTGTTAACACTATTACCTGCGGAACCCTAGCGGACTTTTCAATCACTGCCCACAGCAAAGATTTTTATATTTTAACCCGCAGCTTATTCAGCATTTATGAGTATAAAAAACTTATCTGTTGCATAGATCCACTTTGTTTATTTTAAGCCATTGCAGCGCAATGATGGTGGCAGCATTATTGATTTCACCACTCGCGATACCATCGTATGCCTGCTGAAACGGAATACAGCGAGCCAGAATGTCTTCGTTTTCATGCTCAAGGCCATGAATCCCTCCCAATTCAGCAGCATCAACCAGTGCGCAATAAAGGTGAATTTTTTCAGAACAACCACCCGGTGATGGCCAATAGCAGCTGATCGGAATCAGCTTTTTGGGTAAGCAACCCGCTTCTTCCTCAGCTTCCCGACGAGCAACTTCATCCGGTTGCTCCCCCTGTTCAATGAAGCCTGCCACCACTTCTAACATCCATGGGGATTCTTCACGATTCAAACCACCAACCCGAAACTGCTCTGTCAGTACGACCAAGTCCAGAATAGGGTCGTAAAGCAGCACAGCAGCGGCTTCCCCACGTTCAAATAACTCACGTTCAAATGCCTCGGTCCAGTCACCAGCAAAGCGCTTATGCCGCAGCCGGTATTTTTCCATTTTAAAAAATCCATCAAACATCCGCTTTCTTTCTATAATTTCTACATCAGATGCTTGATATGTTGGCTCTAAATCCGGCATAGTTAGCCCTATATAACTAAAATGGCATACAAAATAAGGTCGCATTCCGCTAATTCGTAACGCAGTGTTGTCACCAGCGGAACAATATGAGGGAATTCTGAGCGATTTATCTGTTAGTATATATGCACTGTAAACATTAAATCATGCAGCCCAAAGGCCCATGCTATGAAAAAACTGATTGTCTTAACTTCTGTTGCCTTGCTGGCAAGTCAGGCCAATGCTGCCGACCTGAACCAGATCTATCAACAGGCTCTCGCCAATGATGCAGAGTTAACGGCTGCCAAAGCCCAACGTGATGCTGACGAGTATCAGGTCACTCTGGCGCGTGCTGCATTATTACCACAAGTAAGCGTTGGTTATACCCATACTGAAAATGATATTGAAACTGAACTTATTCCAGGTTTCACAACAGAAACTGACTACACCACAAAGACCAACAATCTGAACGCCACGGTCAGTCAGACCTTATTTAACTTAACTAGCTGGTACAACTACCAAGCAGCATCTGCAGGTGGTGAAATCGCTGGCCTGCAATATACCTTAGCGGAACAGCAACTAATCCTGCGCACTGCGGAAGCCTATTTCAACGTCTTACGTGCCAAGGAAAATTTAGAAACTGCTCAAGCAGAAGAAAAGGCCGTTAAACGTCAGTTAGAGCAAACTCGTCAGCGTTACGAAGTAGGTCTAATCGCTATTACGGAAGTACACGAAGCAGAAGCGTCTTACGATTTAGCGTACGCTAACCTAATTGGCCAAGAAGCAGCGTTGGATATCAGCTACGAGTCTTTAGAACAGATCACTGGTCAGCGTTTCGACAAGTTAGATGAGCTGAAAACCGACATCGCTTTCGCAGCTCCAGAAAAAGCAGTTGATGAATGGGTCGCTGCTGGTCTAGATAAATACGCAGGCGTAAAAGTCGCAGAAGAAGGTCTTAAGTCGGCAGAGTACTCGCGTAAAGCAGGTTGGTCTCGCTATGCACCAACGGTGAATGCTCAATGGCAGTATAACGATGGCTCACAAGCTGCTAGAGAAAGCCTGACAACCGATGTCACCAGCCAGACGTTAGTTCTTTCAGCCAGCGTGTCTTTATTTGCTGGCGGCAGCAATTATGCTCAGGCGAAACAAGCAGCTGCTCAATCTGCTCAAGCTGGTGCTAACTTAGATCTGCAACGACGTACAGTAAGAAATAATATCCGTAGTTTATACCGTCGTGTACAAACGGATGTGTTGACGATCAAAGCCCGTAAACGTGCGACCATCTCTTCACAAAGTGCATTAGAAGCGACTGAAACCGGTTATCAAGTAGGTACTCGTAATATCGTTGAAGTATTAGCAGCACAACGCAACCTATATAGTGCTCAGCGCGACTATGCTAACGCCCGTTACGATTACATTCTTAACCTGTTAAACCTGAAGTTCTTCTCAGGGGCTCTCAGTGAAGCTGATCTGCAAGCATTGAATGAATGGCTTGATAAAGCCTAGTCTGACTGCACAAGCTATTAAGGCCACTCATTGAGTGGCCTTTTTGTTATCTACTGAACTGGTATGATAAAGCGAGTTCAGCAATCTGGAACCGACATGGAACGCGCATCTTCATCCGGCAACCTATATAAATATCTGATTTCTCTGTTGTTATTAATACTGGTGAGCCTCAGCCAATCGCAATCTTGGCCTGTTATTCAACAACTTGCTTTAGCTATTGAAGACAGCAAATTTGCGATGCGTGAGTTCATCCTTCCACAACGTCACGCTCCTGAAAATATTGCCGTAGTAGAGATTGATGAGCCCTCCATTAATCAATACGGCCGCTGGCCTTGGTCTCGGGATTTAATCGCTCAGCTATTAGCAAAATTATCCGATGCTGAGATAGTCACACTTGATATCGTATTTTCAGAACCTAGCGAAACTGAGCACGATGAAGCCCTAACTCAGCAGGTAGCTGAACAAGGCAATGTAGTCTTAGGCTTTTTCTTACGCCAACAAGCCAGCGAAACCTTCTCCAAACAGGAACTATGGCAACTGAGTGATTGCGCCTATTTTGATATCGCAATTGACCCGACAACAAACGGCGACGAAATCAAATTACAAGAGTTTGATCACGCTGAAATCAATCTCTCAGAACTGCATCAAGTCGCGAAATCTTGTGCTGTTTTCAGCACCATGCCAGATAGTGATGGATTGTTCCGCCGTTATCCGTTGGGCTACCTGTTCGACGATCAGCTTTACCCTCCACTGGCCATCCAAAGTCTACGAATCAGTAAAAATCAGGAAGCCAGTATTTTATTAGGAAAATCCGGTATAGAAGAATTCCAATTCCTGAAACATACCCTTAAAAAGCAGAACTATTTACAACTTAACTTTTATCCAAAAGTTAAATCATATAGTGCTGCAGACATTCTAAATGCTAAAAGTGGCGATGATTCATTGACCGATTTAAAGGGGAAAGTTCTTTTCATCGGCCTTACCGAATTAGGGGTCTACGATATGAGACCAACCCCCGTTGATCCTGTCACGCCCGGAGTTTATTTGCACTATACGGCAGCTGCTAACTTTGCCGATGGCAGCTTATTGCAGCAAAGTCAGCTTGGCGACTATATGCTATTGGCAATAGTACTCATTGCTTGTTTGTTGGCGACTCGGCCTAAAAATATTGGCATTCGGATAGGACTATTCTCAACTATTCTGATCTCCATCTGGGCCTGCAGCCAAATCAGCTTTATGTTCTTCAATTTTTGGTTCCACGAAGGCCATGCTTACTTGTTGTTCTTCATGCTGATGTTTTATCTCGAAACTCATAACTTTCTACTTACTAGCCGCGAAGCAACAAA
>Ga0181593_10007023_pt1 | contig 10075 bp, 9 predicted proteins | sample 071ome_19_FD_133756 | JGI IMG/M metagenome (GOLD analysis project Ga0181593, IMG submission 133756) | Coastal salt marsh microbial communities from the Groves Creek Marsh, Skidaway Island, Georgia - 071413AT metaG (megahit assembly) | ecosystem: Environmental > Aquatic > Marine > Intertidal zone...
GGCGCGAATGCCGGCTGCTGCTGCCGGTGAATCGGCCTGCACGCTGGCAATCGGGCCGGACGCCATGACCAGACCCGTCTCCCGCCGCGGCTGCCGGGGAAGCACAATGTCGATGTCGGGGCCGCTCGTACCCCGCCGCACTCCGAGCGTCACATTGGTATCTGCCTGACGGGACAGCGCTTCGATCAACTCGGCGTAGGTCGTCACCTGGTCGCCATCGACCGAGACGATCGTGTCGCCGGGCTCGAATGCTGGCGTTGCCGACGCGGCCGCCCCCGGTAGGCCCGGCTCAAGATCATCCGGCAGGGTTATCGAAAAGGGGCTCGTCACCCCAACAGTGGGAATCCCAAGGTCGGTGTCGGGATAGAGCGTGAGCGTCCGTTCGGTGCCAGCCGTCGGTCGGAAGACCGTGAAGTCGACGCCCTGCTTGGGATCGCCAAGCGTGACCCCCTTTTGCAGATCGGTGAAAACCGGGTCGGCCTTGCCGCCGATGGCGACGATCTCGTCTCCAGTCCGCAGGCCTGCCCGCCAGGCTGCCCCACCGGGACGGACGCTTGAAACCTCGCAGGTCAACTCCTCAACGCCCAGTCCGAAGGCCCAGGCTGCCAGCAGCACGGCGAAGATCACATTCATGATCACACCAGCCGAAATGATGGCCATCCGTTCTGGCACACTCTGGGCTGGGTAGCTCCGGGGGTCCCAGGCAGGATGCGGATCAGAGGTCGGTTCGGCAGGCAGGTCACCCGACTCGATCAACGCCTTCGCCCGTTGGGCCTCGGCAGCGGCAGCAGCCGGGTTGTCATCCTGGCCCAGCATCTTCACATAGCCACCCAGCGGTAACGCGCCGATGCCATATTCCGTCTCGCCCCACTGAAAGCTCACCAGCTTCGCGCCACCGATATCAAAGCCGATGTAGAACTTTTCGCACTTCACGCCGCAGGCCTTGGCGACCAGAAAGTGACCGAGTTCATGCACGAAGATCACGAAGCCGAGCCCCAACGCCACCTGCAGGATCGTCAGCCAGTTAGCTGGCTCCAGCATCCACAGCCCCAGCATCGCGATCATTGGCAGCACTGCCATCATCGGTTCATCCACGTTCGCACTTCCTTTCTGGCCCAGGCATCGAGCCCGAGAATATCATCGAGTGAGGGGTCGGCCTGAAATGGATGCTCCGCCACCGCCCGCTCGCAGAGTTCAGCAATCTGCGGAAACCGCACCGCTCCATCAAGGAATGCCTGCACGGCCTCCTCATTAGCCGCATTGAGGACCGCCCCAGCCGTGCCACCGCGGGCGGCCACTTCGTGCCCCAGCCTCACTGCCGGAAACCGCTCCAGGTCGGGCGGTTCGAAGCTGAGCTGTTGGGTGGCGGCAAAGTCAAACCGGCGAGCCGGTCCAGCATATCGCTCAGGATAGGCCAGGGCGTATTGGATCGGCAGCTTCATATCAGGCGGTCCGAGTTGGGCGATCACCGAGCCGTCGGCATATTCCACGAATGAGTGAACGATCGACTGTGGATGGACCACCACCCCCAGCTTCTCACCCGGTAGGTCAAACAGCCAGCGGGCCTCGATCAGTTCCAGCGCCTTGTTCATCATCGTGGCCGAATCGATGGTGATCTTGGGGCCCATCGACCAGGTTGGGTGGTTGAGGGCCTCTTCTCGGCTCACGTCCGCCAGACTCGCGCGGCTGCGAGTCCGAAATGGGCCGCCACTGGCCGTCAGTACCACCCGCCGGACTTCATCGTGACAACCGCTTCGTAGCGCCTGATGGATCGCTGAGTGCTCGCTGTCAACCGGCAGAATCTGACCGCCAGTCTTAGCCGCCAGCCGCATCACCAGCGGGCCGGCCATGACCAGGGTTTCTTTGTTGGCAAGCGCCACGGTCTTGCCGGCGGCTACCGCCGCCCAGGTGCTGGCCAGGCCAGCCGCCCCGACGATCGCCGAGACCACCAGATCGACCTCTGAGCTGGCGACCAGTTCAGCAAGTCTTTCGGGGCCAACCACAAGCTCGGTGCCGGGAGGCAGGGCAGTTGCACCAATCGAAGCTGCTGCCGTGGGATCGGTCACGACCAACCACCGGGGCCGACAGGCCGCTGCCTGCTCAAGCAACGGCCCGACACTCCGGTGACCGCAGAGCAGATGGGGCCTAAAGCGACCATCTGAGGCAGCGATCACCTCAAGCGTGCTGCGGCCGATGCTGCCGGTGGAGCCGAGCACCGCCACCCGCCGGGGCCGGTCGGCAGGTGCCGCGGGGCGGTCGGGTGGCATCATGGACGAATCAATCGAGGGGGCAGCTGGCAACGGAAACCGTTCGAGAACGGCACCCAAAGTGTATGCCCCAGGCCCGGACGATGCCATCGAAGCCGTTTGTCGGCGGCCCGTCCGCTGCCTACGATGGAAGACTAGGTTGGTTGCACAATTCAGCAGTCTGGTAATGGGAACGCATGACGCAGCAAAACAGAGAGCGGGATTCGGGGAAACGCGGCTCCGACCGGAAACAGTCGTTCGGTAGCTCGAACATGATCTGGACGCTGATCGCCGTGGCCGTGGCGGGCCTGTTTGCCGCCAGCCTGTTCGGTGGCAGCCAGGAAGTACAGCTGTCGTACAGCGACCTGGAACGGCTGATCCGGGCAGCGGGGGAACGGCAGGACCCCAGCGATCCCCCCCGGTTTGTCGAGGTTGTCACTGGCAAGACAGCCGACGGCTCATCGGTTGTCTCGCGATTCAGCTCGATTGACGCAGTCGTTATCGGAGCCTTCGAAGTGACCGGCACTGTGCGGAAGGTGCCGCCGCGGACCAGCGAGGCCCGCGGACCGCTGCGGCCACTCGACGATGGCCGACTGACTGCTGACGGAAGTGGCCCTGGTGAAAAAATCCTGTTCCGCACCGCCAAGCTGCCGAGTGAAAACTCAGAAGGCCAACTCTCAAAACTGCTCGACGCCAATAATGTTGATTATCGCTATGAAGACCCGCCCAGCCCGTGGCGGAACTGGATGCCGATGCTGGTGCTGACCGGTCTCTTTGGCCTGGCCTTCTTCCTGATGATCCGCCGGGTCGGCGGAGCGGGTAGCCCGATGGCCTTTGGCCGCAGCCGCGGCAAGATGTATGCCCAGGAAGACCTTGGTATCACCTTCGATGACGTCGCCGGTATTGATGAGGCGGTCGAGGAACTCCGTGAGGTCGTCGAGTTCCTGCGCAGTCCCGAAAAATACCAGGTGCTTGGTGGCCACATCCCCAAGGGCGTGCTGCTGGTCGGCCCTCCCGGAACCGGCAAGACGTTGCTTGCCAAGGCGATTGCCGGCGAGGCGGGAGTGCCCTTCTTTGGACTCTCGGGCAGTGACTTTGTCGAGATGTTTGTGGGCGTGGGCGCTGCCCGGGTTCGCGACATGTTCCAACAGGCAACCCAGAAGAGCCCCTGCATTATCTTCATCGACGAACTTGATGCCCTCGGCAAGACCCGCGGATCGAGCGTGGTAGGTGGCCACGATGAACGTGAGCAAACCCTTAATGCGCTCCTGGTTGAGATGGATGGCTTCGGCAGTAACTCTGGGGTGATCGTGATGGCCGCCACCAACCGGCCGGAGACCCTCGACCCAGCCCTGCTGCGACCCGGCCGGTTTGATCGGCACGTGCTGGTGGACCGTCCTGATGTACGCGGACGGGAGGCGATTCTGCGGGTGCATGTTCTCAATGTGAAGCTCGACCCCCGGGTCAACCTCGAGCAGATCGCTCGGATTACCTCCGGGTTCTGTGGGGCCGACCTGGCCAATCTGGTCAATGAGGCGGCGTTGCTGGCAGCCCGAAATGACAAGCCTTCTGTTGGCATGGATGAGTTCAACGAGGCTGTCGAGCGGGTAACAGCGGGGCTCGAAAAAAAGAAGCGGGTGATTCACGAAGACGAAAAGAAGCGGGTGGCCTACCACGAGGCGGCTCATGCCCTGGTCGCCTACTCGCTGCCCAACACCGACCCGATCCACAAGGTGTCGATCATCCCACGGGGGCTGGCAGCCCTCGGCTACACCATGCAGCGGCCGGAGGATGACCGCTACCTGCTCACGCAGAGTGAACTTGAAAGCCGCATCCAGGTGCTGCTGGCCGGGACGATTGCTGAGGAGATGGTCTACGACGATGTCTCGACCGGTGCCCAGAACGATCTTGAGCGGGCCAGCGAGATCGCCCGCTCGATGGTGATGGACTATGGCATGAGCCGGCTGGGCCGGGTGAACTACCGCGAGAGCCAGCGGTCGCCATTCCTGACTGGTGGCGGGGCTGATCTCGGCTCCAGCCGCAGCCACAGCGAAGAGACCGCCCGGGAAATTGACGAGGAGGTCCGACGGATCATCGACACCTCGATTGAACAGGTCCGACAGATTCTGGAGACCCGTCGGGCGTCGCTGGAAGCAGTCACCAGCCGACTGATCGAAGCGGAGGTAATTGACGGCCTCGATCTCAAGGAAATCGTCGAGACCACCAGCGGCAAGCCCCAACTGGTGCCCGGCACCGCAGCCGAACGCCGAGCCGGCACCACGACCAACAAAGCGGCCCCAGAAACCGAGGTCGAGCCCCCCGCCGACGCTGCGGGACAATAGCTGGCAGCACAACCGACACAACTGGCATTGCCTGCCAGATCGTGCAGGCTGCTGCAGTCTGGGAAACTGGCCGGTCGATGCGTTCTGGAGAGGAGCGGACCGATGGTGTGTTCGTAGCAGCAACGCCCAGTGAAGTGAGTGGTGTCGCGATGTGGAAAAGCATGTTTCTGGCGGTCGGAATTTTTGCCACCCTCGTTGGCATCGAACTACTATTCGTTGATTCCGCTGTGATCTCGCCCCTTACCGGCGGTGGCAGCCGAACGGTGGCGGCCCCGGAATGGGCCCCTTGGCTCCTGATTTCGGTCGGGGCAATCACTATTTTGAATCTCTGTACCCTCCCTCGAGGGCTGATCAAGGAGTGATTGGCCGGCGCGGTTCTGGGAAATCAGCGTCACCTTCGCCCACAGTCCCAGATGACCAATACCCACACCACACCTGCTCACGACACCGTGCTCTACGACGGTCAGTGCCGGTTCTGCCGCAGCCAGATCGGCATCCTCAAACGGCTCGACTGGTGGCACCGGTTGCAGTTCACTTCCTTGCACGACCCCAGCGTCGCAGCGGACTTTCCCGAGATTCCGCTTGCCCGGCTGCACGAAGAGATGGTGGTGGTGGATCGAACCGGGCGGGCCCGTGGCGGCGCCGAGGCAGTGCGATACCTGTCGCGACGGCTGCCACCGCTATGGCCGTTGGCGGCACTGCTGCACATTCCCGGATCGCTGCCGCTCTGGAGATGGCTTTATGGATTTGTCGCCAAGCGGCGGCTGCTGATCGCCGGCCGCTGTGACGATGGCAGCTGCCGGCTGCCGTAGTCTGGGCGACTCTTGGTCACTCTTCAGCGCGGCCAAAGAACATCAGGTGCTGCCAAGGCAGCTTGTCGAACTCCCGCACCAGCGTGAAGCCGTTGGGCTCAAGCTCACGCTTGACCTGGGCCTTGGTCATCTTATGCAGCGGTTTGATCGGCACGGCCGGATCTTCACCGCGAAACTCGGCCAGGACGATCTGGCCGGTAGGCCGCAGGCTCTCGCGAATCCGGGCCAGCATCAGTTCGGGGTGCGAGAACTCGTGATAGACATCGACGCAGAAAACCAGATCGACCTCACCCGATGGCAGTCGCGGATCCATGACCGTGCCGAGGACAGGGCGAATGTTGAAAAGCTTCGCCTGCCGGGCGCGAACCACCAGCAGCCGAAGCATTTCGGGCTGGATATCGACAGCATAGACAGTCCCCTCGGGGCCGACCCGACGGGCCAGCTCAAGCGTGTAGAAGCCGTTCCCGCAGCCAAGGTCGCAGACGGTCTGCCCCGGCTTGAGCTCGAGCGCCTCAAGTAGCATCCGGCAGTCTTCTTCTCGCTGCCGGCTCTCCCGCACCAGCCAGGGGGCCCCGGTGTAGTGCATCGTCTGGGCGATCTCGCGACCCAGATAGTGCGTCCGCGGTGGCGGGATTTCGGCACTGCGGTCAATCCGCAGATCGATCTGGAGGGGACGGAGGGGGCGGTCGGTATCTGGCTCAGCAGCTGGCAGTGAAACCAACGAACCGAGCAGCCACCAAGACAACGCAAGCCAAGTAGGAAATGCAGTCGTATTCATGCCTTCCAGTCTATAGCCGCCGAATGCTGTGCCGCCAATCGAGCCATCAGGCAGCGTTGTACCGTGGCTGTTCCAGCAGCGGCACGCCAGCAACGTCAAAGCAGCTGACAATCGTGATGCCGCAGCGGCTGGCATAGGCAGCCAGCTGCTCACGATCGACCAGAATCGTCTTGCCCGCCTCGATAGCCAAGACTTTCCCGCCAGCAGCTCGGATCGACTGGAGCGTACCGATGCCGATGGTCGGCATATCGAACCGTTCATCCTGCTGTGGCTTCGCCACCTTCACCACCGTCATCCCTCCGGAGCGACAGAGTTGCCCGGCGCGTTTAATGCAGGCATCGGTTCCCTCAATCGCCTCCAAGGCCAGCGGCGCCCGGTTCTTTACCACCACCGTCTGGCCGATGTCGAGCCGGCCCAGCTCCTTTGCCAGCTTCCAGCCAAAGGCAACGTCGGCCATCCGCTGCTTCGAGAGCGGCCGGCCAGCCAACACGCCACCAGTGGCCAGTAGTTCGGGGGCGAAGTCGGTCGCTGGGCAGATCCGCACCCCAGCCCGCTCGAAGGCAGTAGCAATCGCCCCGAGCAACGAGTCATCGCGGTTGTCCTTCCGGCGGCTGACGACATGCGGCCAGAAGGTCTTCAGCCCCTTCCAGTCGGGCAGATGCCGCAGCCAGCCGAACCGGCGAAAGAGTTTCTTTTTGTGGATCTTCCCAGCCATCGTGGCCCGCATGACGCCATGCTGCTTAAAGAAGTCGATGGCCTTGCCGATTTCGGCGACGCCTACCTCACCATAGGCATCGGCCAATGGTTCAAGCGACTCTTCAGCATGATGCCGGATGGTGAGGATCGCCACCCGGCCGCCGCGGCGGCGGATCGCCTCGGCGGTGGCTATCGGGAACCGTCCCCAGCCGGCCAGAATGCCGATCAGCTCACCGTCAAGCGACGGCTCAGCGACAGCGGAAGGTGCAGGTGCCACAGCGTTCATCAACGTGCCGCTTTCACTCCCACGTTCTTAGGCGGCCCGCCAGGTGGTGTCACGACGATCGACGCCGCTGGCCTGCTCAAGCTCCTCGACCCGCTTGAGCAGCTGCTTGACCTGCTTTCGCATCTCCGGCAGCTTCGTCATTGAGGCCAACTGCAGTTTGCGTTCCTTGAGATCGATCGCCGGTTCACCCAGCACCGTGGTCTTGGCCGGTACATCATTAGAAACCCCCGAACGAGCTCCTAGGACCGCCCCGTCGCCAATGTGGATATGATCCCGCAGGCCGCATTGGCCCGCCATGATCACCCATTCACCAGTGCTGGTACTCCCGGCAACACCGACCTGTGAGCAGATCATGTTGTGGCTGCCGATGCGGCAGTTGTGGGCAATCATCACCAGGTTGTCGATCTTGGTACCACTGCCGATAGTCGTTGGGCCGTAGGTGCCACGGTCGATGGTGGTACCGGCCCCGACCTCAACCCGGTCGCCCAGTTCGACCCAGCCGAGTTGGGCGGACAGTTCGAGGCCGTCAGCGGCCGGCTTGTAGCCGAAGCCGTAGGCCCCAAGGATGGCACCGGCATGAACGATGCAGTCGCGGCCGACAATGGTGTCTTCGTAGAGCACTGCATTGGCAAAGATTGTGGTGCCCGGCCCAATCCGGCAGCCAGCGGCCAGTCGCACCCCCGAATGGATGGTGACGCCTTCGGCCAGTTCGACATCGGGGCCGATGACCGCCAGCGGATGGACCTCGACATCTCCCGCCAACCGAGCCGACGGATCGACTACCGCCTGCGGGCTGACCCCGTGGTGACGGTGTGAACGAGCAGGCCGAAAGTGTCTGACCACCTTCGCAAAAGCAGCGTGAACGTCGGCCACCTCGATGGTCGGTCGGTCGAGAGGGCCAGCCCCCTCCGGAACGATGGCCGCGGCCGCCTGACTCTTCGCGAGGCTCGGCAGCCGATCGTGTGCATCAACGAGCGTGATCGCTTCCGGCGTGGCCGTTTCGAGCGTCGCGGCGGACGTGATCGTAAGGCTTGAAGTGTCTGGCCCAACCAGCCGACCACTGACCAGTTCGGCGATTGTGGCGAGTGGTACCGACATGACAACGCCTCCCTGGGCTCACGGACAGTTCGCGGCCTCCGCCGACCGCGGCGGCGGAAGATTAGGGAGTTGGCAATACCTCCGCAAGGGCGACCGGGTCGGAGAGAAAGCCTCGAAATACCTTTCCTGCAGCAGAATTCGCGTGATTTCCGGACCAGCCGCACACTGGACGAGGCGAGGGTGGGTCGGTGAACGCTCGAGGAGCGTGGGGCGTATCCTCGCCACGCGACGAGACTTTCACCGCCCCGATCCGGCACGAACCGAAGACTGAGAGCGAACCAGCATCGCGATGGCCACTCCCAACCGAGCCGTCCAGAAAACGGTCCGAATCCAGTTCGACTGCACCAAGAAGCGATGGGTAGCAGCGTTCCAGCCGGTGGAAAGTTGGAGGTGACAAGGCACCTGCAGGAAGAAGGTACTGGCCCAGATACCTGCCAGCAGCGTGATCCCCAGCAGCGGCAGCCAGGCAGGCACGCCCCGAGGCCGACGGATCAGCAGCCAGGCAGCGGCCACCCCCTCGGCCAGCATTGATGGGATGACGACCGGGCCGGTCCGGTCGCGGTGAGCCAGCTCCCAGCGGCCGAAGTCATCATGCGGCCAGCCCTCCATCATTGGGTAGTGCACCAGTTGCACAAACCAGATCAGGCCCGTCATGAAGCCGGTGGCCACTAGCTGCACAAGCAGTGCGGGCAGACTGTAGCCGCGGTCAGCCTGACAGGATGTCATACCCTGGCCTTCACGTCGGCCAGGCCCCCATCAACACCGAGCACCTGGCCGGTCACCCAGTCATTGTGCGGATCGAGCAGCCAACAGATGGCCCGAGCCACATCCTCTGGTTCGCCAAGCCGACCAAGCGGGTGCATTGCGACCGAGGCCTTCGCGGCCAACTCATTGGCCAGCAATCCAGCTGAGAGCGGCGTCCGCACCAGCCCCGGAGCGACGGCATTAAAGCGAATCTTTGCTCTGGCATAGGTGGCGGCAGCCGACAGCGTCAGGCCGATCACTCCCGCCTTGGCCGCCGCCACAGCCTCGTGGTTGGCCAGACCGATGCGGGCAGCGGCGCTGGACAGCAGCACTACAGAGCCACCCGAGGCTTTAAGCAGCCGACCGGCAGTACGCACGGTGTTGAAAGCTGTGGTGAGATTGGCGGCAATCGTGGACTGCCAGTCTTCCGGCTGGGTGAGGTGAGCCGGCTTGAGCAGAATCGAGCCGACGCAGTTGGTGATCCCAGTCAACCCGCCAAGAGCTTCGGCGGCAGCGTCTGCACAACCATCTATGGCAGCTGCATCAGTCGCCTGAACCGACGCCCACTTTGCCCCAAGTTCCGACGCTACCGCAGCAAGTGTTTGACTATTTCGCCCCGCAAGAAACACCTGCCCACCACTTGCGACAAGTTGGCGGGCCACAGCAGCACCAATGCCGCCACTCCCTCCGATCACCAGAACCTTTGACACGTTCTCTCACTCCACGGGCAGATCCGAATTCACCGCGGATTATAGGCTACAGCCAGTCGCCAACGGTTTGCTCAAGCTGGGCCTCTTCAGCCATCGTCTTCAGCTTTGCGATGGCCCGAGTCTGGATCTGCCGAATTCGCTCCTTACAGACGCCCATCTCGATACCGAGCTCACGGAAGGTCTTGGGCTTGTCGCCGTCAAAGCCAAACCGGGCCAGCACTATCTGCTGCTCACGGGGCTCCAGTTCATTGAGGAGTTTTCCGAAGAGCCCCCGGAGATAGTCCACCTGCCCCGGCGTGCAGGCCTCTTCGTCCCGCGGCTCCTCGGCCCGATCTCGCACTGGCTCATCATCGGTGGCAAACC
>Ga0181593_10007024_pt1 | contig 10075 bp, 11 predicted proteins | sample 071ome_19_FD_133756 | JGI IMG/M metagenome (GOLD analysis project Ga0181593, IMG submission 133756) | Coastal salt marsh microbial communities from the Groves Creek Marsh, Skidaway Island, Georgia - 071413AT metaG (megahit assembly) | ecosystem: Environmental > Aquatic > Marine > Intertidal...
AACAGCAATCCAGGTCACCACCCAACCAAAGGCGATGGACTTGATAATGCCCTTGAATACATGGTTATAAAAAGTTACGGCCGCCTGCATATTGCCCCAGTAGGCGCCGTCATCGATCCCGAGCATTTCCACGGCCACAAAGGCACCACCCCAGATCCCTACCGTACTGAAGATCAACGCCAGAATCGGCATCGAAATCAAACCGGCCCACAACCGTGGAGTGATCACGCGCTTGAGCGGATCAACCCCCATCATTTCCATCGCAGACAGCTGTTCAGTGGCTTTCATCAGACCGATTTCCGCTGTCAGTGCGGAACCAGCCCGGCCAGCAAACAACAGTGCCGTAACAACAGGTCCCAGTTCACGTAGCAGAGTCAGCGACACCAGCGTGCCGAGCGCCGCTTCGGAACCAAAATCCACCAGGATGGTAAACCCCTGCAGGCCAAGCACCATGCCAACGAAGAAACCGGCAACAGCAATGATGCTGAGCGAGCGCACACCCACAGAGAACAGCTGCTTGACCAGATCGCCAAAACCGGCGCTGCCCGGGCCACCCCACAACAGCGAATTCCACAGCAGCATGGTTGAAGCACCAAGCGACTCGATCATGCCGACGCCAACGCGCCCCAGGGACTGAATGCGATCAAGCATCAGGCTTGTCCTCCGCCAAGAATATCGTCGCGGTAATCGTCCGCCGGGTAATGGAAAGGCACCGGGCCGTCAGGGTCACCACGCAGGAATTGTCGCACCTCAGCATTACCATCGTGCATCAACTCATTAGGGGTACCGAAGCCAATGACCTTGCCGCCGGACACCAGACAGAGGTAATCGGCGATGGAACAGGATTCCTCAACATCATGGGAGACCAGCAAACTGGTCAGGCCCAGCGCTTTGTTCAGGCCACGAATCAGTTTGACGATCATGCCCATGGAGATCGGATCAAGGCCGGTGAATGGCTCGTCATACATGATCAACTCAGGATCCATGGCAATGGAGCGCGCCAGGGCAACCCGGCGCGCCATACCACCGGACAGTTCTGCCGGATTCAGATCACGAGCACCGCGCAGACCAACGGCTTCCAGCTTCATCAGCACCAGATCCCGAATCATGGATTCCGGTAAATCGGTGTGGGTTCTCAGCGGGAAGGCAACGTTGTCGTAGACATTAAGATCGGTAAACAGGGCGCCGGTCTGAAACAGCATGCCCATTTTTTCGCGGCGCAGTTCAAACAGCTTCGAGCGTTTCAGCCGCGTGACTTCCTGACCAGCAACAAAGATAGAACCGGCATCAGGTTGTAATTGACCGCCAATAAGGCGTAACAGGGTAGTTTTACCGGTGCCGCTTGGCCCCATGATGGCAGTGACCTTTCCTTTCGGGAAATCGACACTCAAACCGTCATAGATCAATCGATCCCCCCTCGAGAATGAGAGGTCCCGGATAGATACATAGGCTTCTGGAGCCGCCATGGAAGGTTCCTTTACCTGGGCGATAATGAATGACCGCCAGAATAGCGGATTATATTCACAGAACCAACGTTAAGCCGAAGGCTTCAGGGAACTGTCACAAAACGCTTTATTCCAATTGCGTGTCCCCATCCCTCCGGTACAATGCTGCGTCGTCAAAATGCGGCACGGTTCCGTTCTTTTTTCTGGAGTTCTATGATTTATCCATTGATTGCCGTCGCGATTGGTCTGGTCGTGTTGGTGTGGAGTGCAGACAAGTTCGTACTGGGTGCGGCTGCGACTGCACGCCGACTTGGTATGTCCCCCCTGCTGGTTGGCCTGACGATTGTTTCAATCGGTACCTCTGCCCCTGAATTATTTGTTTCCGCAGTTGCCACCCTCGACGGCGTCGGCAATCTGGCGATTGGTAACGCCATTGGTTCCAACATCGCCAACATTGGTCTGGTGCTTGGCATTACAGCGCTGGTTGCACCGATTCCACTGAAGAAAAAGCTGCTGCGCAAGGAACTGCCACTGTTACTGCTGGTGAGTATTCTTGCAGGCCTGACGCTGGCCAACCTGACCCTCGGTCTGGTCGACTCATTGCTGCTGTTGGCCGGTCTGGTCGTTGCCATGTACATCATGTTTCAGGAATCTGACGATGCCGGTGAACCACTGGTGGATGACGAAGAAGCCGAGGCAATCGAGTCCATTTCCACCAACATGGCCATTTTCTGGCTGGTTATCGGCCTGATCGCATTGATGGCCAGCTCCAAGGCTCTGGTATGGGGCGCCTCTGAAATTGCCCTGTCGTTTGGTGTCAGTGATCTGGTAATTGGCCTGACGATTGTGGCTATTGGTACCAGTCTGCCGGAACTGGCTGCCTCGGTTGCCAGCGCCCTCAAGGGCCACCACGACATTGCCATCGGCAACGTCATCGGCTCCAACATTTTCAACCTGCTGGCAGTCATGCCGGTACCGGGTCTGATTGCCAGGGTTGCGGTAGAGCCTGATGCTCTGTACCGCGACCTGCCAGTCATGCTCGTTCTCACCTTCGCCTTGCTGGTCCTGTTTGTCGTCAACCGCCGTAGCGGCGTGATGGGACGACTCAGCGGCATGGCGCTTCTTGTAGGTTACCTCGCCTATATGGGTAGCCTGTTTGTCACTTCAGCGAACGGATAACAATGACCACTGCATTCAACTACATCGAATCAGCCAAACGCTCTATCGCGATGGAGCGCGACGCCATTAACAGCCTGATTGATCGTCTGACTGACGATTTCAGTAAAGCTTGTGAACTGATCCTTAACTGCAAGGGACGGGTTGTTATCACTGGTATGGGCAAATCCGGTCACATTGGTAACAAGCTGGCCGCCACCCTGGCCAGCACAGGTACACCAGCTTTTTTTGTGCACCCAGGCGAAGCCAGCCACGGCGACATGGGCATGATCACCCGTGAAGATGTGGTAATTGCTCTGAGCAACTCAGGCGAAACCGCTGAAGTGACCAGCTTACTGCCACTGCTGAAGCGTTTGTCTGTTCCCTTGATCAGCATGACAGGTAACGCCGCATCAACGCTGTCCTCCAGTGCTGAAGCGCATCTGGATACCGGCGTTGAAGAAGAAGCCTGTCCGCTGAATCTGGCGCCGACGTCCTCAACTACCACCGCGCTGGTAATGGGTGATGCCCTGGCCATCGCATTGCTGGAAGCTCGCGGTTTTACCGCTGAAGATTTTGCCTTCTCGCACCCGGGTGGCAGCCTTGGTCGTCGCCTGCTGCTGAAAGTTGAAAATATCATGCACCGGGGTAGCGTAGTCCCGTGCGTTACGCCAGATGCCAGCGTTTCCCGCTCGCTGCTGGAAATGACATCGAAAGGTATGGGTATGACCACAGTTCAGGATGCCGAAGGCGAACTGCTGGGTATTTTTACCGACGGTGACTTGCGTCGTGCCATCGACCAGGGTGTGAACATCCAGACCGCCAGCATTGCTGATGTGATGACCCGCAACGCCCGTACTGTGCCTTCCAACATGCTGGCCGCCGAAGCGCTGAAGATAATGGAAGACATCAAGATCAGTGCGCTGGTTGTTGCCGATGAAGGCAAGATTCTGGGTGTACTGACCACTCACGATATGCTGCGTGCCGGAGTTATCTGATGCGCAAACGTTATCTGCTGCTGGTCTTTGCCGCCATCTTCGGGCTATCGCTACTGGCAGTAGAGCGTTACACCACCGAACTGACCGCCCCTGAATCAGAGGTGGTCAGTGACGAACCGGACTACTACGGTGAACAACTCAGTCACCGTCGCTACGGTGCCGATGGCAAAGTTGAACAACGGCTGCAGGCGCAAGCATCTGAGCACTTTGACAGCAGTGGCGAAAGCCAGCTGAAATCGCCGGTAGTGATTTCAGGCAACAGCCCGGAACAGAGCTGGCAGGCATCAGCAGACAGCGGCGTCATCCGTGATAGCGATACCGAAGTCAGACTGCAAGGGAACGTGCTTCTGCAATCACTGCAACAGCAGAATCCTGTCAGTATCAGTAGTGATTCCATGACCTACAGCCCGGATCAGGCCATCGCCACTACCAACGACTGGGTTACCATTACCAATGGCAACAGTGAAACAACCTCCAAAGGACTCACTGTCGATACCCAACGCCAACGACTCGAATTCAAGGAACAGGTGACCACCCGCTATGTTCAACAATAACCCGACCCGGTTGCTCGCTGCCCTGAGCCTTTCTGTGCTGGCCAGCTTGAGCCAGGCATTGCCATCCGACTGGCAACAGGAAATGATCATCCAGTCCGACCGCGCCGAGCTGGATCGCAAAACCGGTATGGTCGTTTACGAAGGTGAAGTCGTGCTGACCCAGGGAACGTTGAAAATCGAGTCCGACCGACTGGTATTGATTCTTGACGGCAAGAATCTCAAACAAGCCATTGCCGAAGGTGAACCCGCCCGCTACCAACAACAGGTTAGCGAAGACAAACCTGTCACCAACGCCCGCGCCAAGCGTATTGACTACTACGCCAACGACAAGCAGATCACCTTTACCGGTGATGCCGAATTGAGCCAGGAAAACAACCAGTTTCGTGGCCAGCTGATTCGCTACGACATCACCGAAGAAACCGTCACCGCTTCCGGTAGCAATAACGAAGCAGCAGCCGACGGCATCGAAACCAGCGGCAAACAGCGGATTCAGGTCATTATCCAACCGCAGGAAACCGGTCAAACCCCAACTGAAGCAGCGACTCAAGAAGCCATCCAGAGCGAAGCTGATGCGTCTTCTGCCGCCGTAACGGAGCCTGGCCAATGAAAACCCTGAAGGCACAACACCTGGCCAAAAGCTATGGTGGTCGTGAAGTGGTCAAGGACGTTTCACTGGAAGTCTCCAGTGGCCAGATTGTCGGCTTATTGGGTCCTAACGGTGCGGGCAAAACTACCTGTTTTTACATGATCGTGAATCTGGTACAGGCAGACAAAGGCCATATCCGCATCGACGACGAAGACATCAGCCACCTGCCCATGCACGGTCGCGCCAAACGTGGAATCGGTTACCTGCCACAAGAGGCATCGATCTTCCGCAAGCTCAGCGTTGAAGACAATATTCTTGCCATTCTCGAGACCCGCAGTGATCTCAACAAGCAGCAGCGCCAGCAACAACTGGAACAGCTGTTAGACGAATTTCATATCCAGCACATTCGCAAAAGTGCTGGAATGGCACTGTCCGGGGGGGAGCGTCGAAGAGTCGAAATCGCCCGTGCATTGGCCGCTGAGCCATCTTTTGTTTTACTGGATGAGCCATTCGCAGGGGTTGACCCTATTTCTGTCGCTGACATCATGGACATCATCAGGCAGCTCAAGAACCGGGGAATTGGTGTATTGATTACCGATCACAATGTTCGCGAGACACTCGCAATTTGTGAGAAAGCGTACATAGTAGGCGGTGGCCACATCATCGCAGAAGGCAGTGCTGATGAAGTACTTGCCAACGAACAGGTACGAGCAGTGTATCTGGGTCAGGACTTCCGTTTGTGACGGTCCTGATACAGACCATCGCCCGTTTGCAAAGCGAAACCATTCAGGCATAGGCAGCAGGGAATCCTTGCGTATAATGCATAGAACATGCCGGTTATCGATGACGTTTTCCAAGAATAGTAGCGCAGTATGAAAGCATCGCTTCAGTTAAAAATGGGTCAGTCGCTGACCATGACGCCACAGCTTCAGCAAGCCATTCGTTTGCTGCAGTTGTCGACGCTGGATCTGCAACAGGAAATCCAGGAAGCCCTGGATTCCAACCCGATGCTGGAAACGGATGAATCCGATCACGAGGATTATTCTTCCGAAGCCAGTGGCAACAACGACAGCAACAACACCGAAGTGACTGCCAGCACGCCGGAAACCGACACCCAGGAACTGGGCGATCATTGGTCCGACGACAAGATGCCGGACGACCTTCCTGTTGACAGTGACTGGGATGACACCTTCCAGACCACCGCCAGTACTGCAGCGGGCCCCGGCCCAGCCAGTGATGACGATTTCGACTACGACTCCCGTCATGCCACCACCGACGACCTGCAGGGTCATCTGGAATGGCAACTCAATCTGACGCCAATGAGCGACACCGATCGTGAAATCGCCACCATGCTGATTGATGGTGTCGATGAAGACGGTTATCTGCACACCACCGTCGAAGACATTGTTGAATCTCTCGATGCCGACCTCGAAGTAGAGGAAGACGAAGTTGTCGCGGTACTGAAGCGCCTGCAGCAGTTTGATCCTGCCGGTGTGTTTGCCCGCGACCTGCGTGAATGTCTGCTGCTGCAACTTAACCAGCTGCCAAAAGACACCCCATGGCTGGCCGAAGCCCAACTGGTAATTGGCGAATACATCGCTTTGCTCGGCAGCAAGGACTACCCGACCCTGATGCGTCGAACCAAGCTCAAGGAAGACGACCTCAAGGCCGTTTTACGACTGGTGAAGGAACTGAATCCGAAACCGGGCGCAGGCATCAGTGGTGAACAGTCCGAATACGTGGTGCCGGACGTACTGGTGCGTAATATTCGCGATGAGTGGCGCGTCGAACTGAACCCCGACATCGCTCCGAAACTGCGTGTTAACGCCGACTACGCTTCGCTGGTGCGTCGTTCCGACAGCAGCTCAGACAACACCTTCCTGAAAGACCACCTGCAGGAGGCACGCTGGTTCATCAAGAGCCTTCAGAGCCGTAACGAAACCCTGCTGAAAGTAGCCACCAAAATTGTTGAATACCAGATCGAGTTCTTCGAGGAAGGCGAAGAAAAGATGAAACCGCTGGTACTGCACGACATTGCCGAAGCCGTTGGCATGCATGAATCGACTATTTCCCGGGTAACCACCCAGAAGTTCATGCACACCCCGCGCGGCATTTTCGAGCTGAAATACTTCTTCTCCAGCCACGTCAGCACTGACACTGGCGGCGAGTGTTCCTCCACCGCGATTCGCGCCATGATCAAGAAGTTGATCAGTGAGGAAAATGCCCGCAAACCGCTGAGCGACAACAAGATCGCGACCATGCTGGGTGAGAAAGGCATTCAGGTAGCACGACGCACGGTTGCCAAATACCGTGAGGCCATGCTGATTCCGCCATCCAATGAACGTAAACAGTTGATCTGACACAGGTAACGGGTCTAGTCTCGCTAGTGGATCTGTAAGGAGGAGCCGTTATATGAGCATTACTATCAGTGGTCATCACGTTGAAGTAACCGAGGCCATGGAAGCCTACGTTAAAGAGAAACTGGTACGCATCGAGCGTCACGCCGACATCACGTCTGGCCAGTTCACCCTGACCGTAGAGAAGGAAGAACGTAAGATCGCAGAGGGAACCCTGCACCTTGCCGGTGTAGATATCCACGCAACGGCTTCACATGACGACATGTATGCCGCCATCGACCTGATGGCCGACAAGCTTGATCGTCAGGTCCTCAAACACAAAGAGAAACTGGTAGCTCGACAGCACGGACAAGGCTAACGCATGACCCTGGAAATCGCCGATATTCTGACTCCGGAACGCACCATCAGCGACGTTGCAGTCTCCAGCAAGAAAAAGCTGCTGGAATTCATCGCTGGTATTATCTCGGAAGAACTCGATGACAGCTCGTCTGACGATATTTTCGAACGACTGATCGGCCGCGAGCGTCTGGGAAGTACCGGTATCGGCGAAGGCATCGCCATCCCGCACTGCCGTCTGCGGCAGTGCGACCAGGCCCTCGGCGTATTATTGCACCTGCATGAAGCCATCGACTTCGATTCTATCGACCGTCAGCCGGTCGATCTGGTATTCGCTCTTCTGGTTCCTGAAGAGGCCACCGACGAACACCTGCAAATTCTCGCGACTCTGGCGCAAAACTTCAGCCAGAGCAGCTATCGTGAACAACTGCGAAAAAGTGGTACCAACCAGCAGCTGTTCGATTCAGCGCTGGTCAGTCACTCGTAACGCCCACATTTTAGTGGCGGATGGAGACAGGTTATGCGTCTGGTTGTAATCAGCGGCCGATCCGGTTCAGGCAAGTCCAGTGTATTGGCAGCGCTGGAAGATCTTGGTTTCTACTGCATCGATAACCTGCCCATTGAGCTGTTACCGTCACTGGCGCAATTACCCGGCAATGCTGAAAAGCGTTCCAGCGTCGCCGTCAGCGTCGACGTTCGCAACCTGCCGGAAGACATCGAACACCTCACTGAGGTGCTGACCGAACTGCCACAACACTACCAGCAGCTGGATATTGTATTCCTGGACGCCACTGAGGAAGTGCTGCTGCAGCGCTTCAGCTCCACCCGCCGCAAACACCCGCTGACCGACGACAACATTTCCCTTGCCGAGGCTATTGATCGCGAAACCGAGCTGCTGGGCCCGGTAGCCAACATGGCTGACCTGACACTGGATACCACCAGCATGTCAGTGCATGACTTGCGCGGCCTGATCAAGATGCGGGTGGCAGGAAAAAGCACACCGGACATGGCGGTTCTGTTTCAGTCGTTCGGCTTCAAACAGGGTATCCCGCTGGACGCCGACTTCGTATTTGATGTCCGCTGCCTGCCTAACCCCTATTGGCAACCGGAACTGCGACCATTCAATGGCATGGATGAGGAGATTCGCCAATTTCTCAGCAGCAAGGATGAAGTCAACGAGATGTTCAGCGACATCGAAGGCTACCTGTTACGCTGGCTGCCGCGCTTTGAACAGAACAATCGCAGCTACTTGACCGTCGCCATTGGCTGTACTGGTGGGCAGCATCGCTCGGTTTATCTTTCCGAGCGACTGGCCATGGCATTCCAGCATCATTTTGGTAATGTGCAGGTGCGTCATCGCGAACTGAACCGGGCACCGCACCACCCCGGCTAATATTTTTTTGATTTTGTCAGGAGCCGTCGATGGTCTCGACCACGATTACCATTATCAACCGCCTTGGATTGCATGCCCGCGCCGCCGCCAAGCTGGTTTCTACAGCATCATCCTACGGCAGTAGCGTCAAGGTGGGCTATCCCGACCGCATGGTTGATGCCAAAAGCATCATGGCTGTAATGATGCTGGCTGCCAGTAAAGGAACAGACGTTCAGATTGAAGCGACCGGAGAAGACGAGCAAGCAGCTCTGGATGCTCTGTGCGATCTGATCAACCGAAAATTTGATGAGGGCGAATGAACTTTCGCCCTTGCCACCCTCTAAATCTCCGCAAAAATTATTCTTTTATTTCAATCTGATAGCGACCTTTTCGGTAGTAAATTCCAACTCTGGTACATAGCAAGCGTGTCGCTTTCAGGCTAAAATCATGCCATCCCTACTGGCGGTGACTCCTCATGGCAGAACTCAGCGAAAAGGCAAAAGCAAAACTTCATAGCCTTAATGAAGCGCTGGAATCCGGTGCCATGGCGAAAGTACGCCGTATCATCAATTCTGGTCTGGCGCCGGTTGACGTTGCCCACCTGATTGAATCCTCCCCTCCCAAGGCCCGTGCGGTTATCTGGGAGATGGTCGACAAGGAAATCGAAGGTGATGTAATCCAGCACCTGCCGATTGATATCCAGAGCCAATTCCTCAGCGACATGAGCGCCGAAGAGGTTGTTGACGTAACGTCCGACCTCGACACCGATGACGTCGCTGACATTCTGCAGCAACTTCCTGAACGCGTTACCCAGGAAGTGCTCGATTCCATGGACCATCAGGACCGTGCCCGCGTAGAAGCCATTCTGGGCTACCCGGAAGACAGCGCCGGTGGTCTGATGAACACGGATACCATCACCATCCGTGCCGATATTACCCTCGATGTAGTGCTGCGTTACCTGCGTCGTCACCAGTCGCTTCCGGATATGACCGATAATCTGTTGGTGGTTAACCGGCAGAACGAATACATCGGCATGCTGCCGATCCGCAAGCTACTGGTCAGCGACCCATCACAGACGGTGCGGGAAGTCATGTCGACCGGCGGCCATGTGATTCAGGCCACCCAGCACGAAACCGAAGTGGCGAAACTGTTTGAACGTCACGATCTGGTATCCGCCCCGGTGGTGGACTCCAACGGCATGCTGCTTGGCCGTATCACCATCGATGACGTGGTTGACGTAATCCGTGAAACCGCCGACCACTCGTTAATGAG
>Ga0181593_10007025_pt1 | contig 10074 bp, 2 predicted proteins | sample 071ome_19_FD_133756 | JGI IMG/M metagenome (GOLD analysis project Ga0181593, IMG submission 133756) | Coastal salt marsh microbial communities from the Groves Creek Marsh, Skidaway Island, Georgia - 071413AT metaG (megahit assembly) | ecosystem: Environmental > Aquatic > Marine > Intertidal zone...
AATGCTTCCCACATAGCACCAGTCGTAGGCACTGGCATATCCTTTAATGTATAGGCGGAGGGTTCATCTCCAATTTTCTTTGTAAAAAATGCAGAGACGTACATGTCACAAGCCAGCTTAAGGCTTTTTCGCTTATCAGAGCCTTCGTACTTCGAAAACGCTCGTGCTTTCGCCTTTACCTCTGAAAGAGTATCTTCAGGCATTGCAGCAATTTTGCGTGCCTCATCCACAATCTCTGTTGGAGCGGCAAAAGCTTTTATAAAGCCTGTAGCGGCTTTCCCGTCCCGCTCATCCTTGTTTAGACGCTTGTATGCAGAGGCAACAGCAGCGTCATCTCCAGAAAGCGCTTTGTAAGCCTCATCAGGAATACCAGCCTTAAGCATATCATAGTCAAAGACGCCTATAAGACTATCGCCACATTGGATGCGGGCATCCAAAAACGAAAGCGGTTTGCCTGGTTCCAATGCTTCTATCCAAAGCGCCACCTTACAAAGCTCAACTGCCATGGGATTGCGGTCAGAGCCATAAATGCAATTCCCTACCACTTCACGAAGCGCATGCTGGAAGACTTCTTGAGAAATTGCTCCAGGCATACGATGGCGAGCTATTCTAACGGCCACACGTCGTGCAGCTCCAAGAAGGAAGTGCCCAGAACCACACGCAGGGTCAATAATTGAGAGCTTCAAAATTTCAGAGACAGGATCTGATGGATTACGGGCTTCTGCCGCATCCAAGACGGGATCAAGCGTTGTATCAAGAAGTAGTTTTACCAAAGAGTCAGGCGTGTAATAGGAGCCTGTCGTTTTTCGAGCATTTCCTTTGGTTTCATCGCCCTCTGCAAAAGAAAACTCTCGTGCATCCAAGTTTAGCTTTGGCGTAAGCTCCAATAGGCTTTCATAAACAGACCCTAGCTCTTCTGTTTCCATATCTCGCCAATTGACTTTCGTCATGGCCTCACCCTCAGGTCGAAACCAAGCAATATGCCAAAGCGCTTTTAAAAATCTTTTATTTTGGATTTTTAAACCATTTAGATTAGCAAGCTTTTCTTCTTCAAACAAACCACCTAATGCCGTCAACCCTAGTGCACTTTGACCAGTGTCCAATGCAGCGAATAGCGACTTCATACCCTCCCAAGCATCAACATTTTTATCAAGTGATGCATTTCGAGTGCAGCGATCCCTCAAACGATTAAGTGAATACCCCCCTAAATAAGCCTTACGCACGGTATTTGGCGTATTTGGGGCATGCAGTAAATTTCTATCCTCCGCTGCAAATAGAAAGATCAGACGATAGATCAGACGCAACAATTCTTCGTAATATGTTTGTCCCTTAAGATTACCATCAACCAATGCCTGACGTAGGTTAGCATTTCTTCATGGCTTAAAAAACCAGAGCCTAATTCAATGAGTGCGGCTTCAACACCTAGTCTTAAATTTTCTTTTGCCGCAGCACCATCTAAGCGACTTTTTTCTTTCCAGCGCTCCAGTGAACAGTCCGAGGGATTGGTTCCTGATGATCCAAAGCGAGACGCATGCAAAATCAACCAGGTGGCGGAAAAATCTGGAAATAGCCCGTCTTGAAAAATTTTCTCAAAGTTAACCTCAATCCAAGCTGGTCGAGTTAAACTCGCATTATCTCTTAAAATCCGTAATGTATTTCCATCACAGACAATGCCCCATAATGCTTCTTCATCGGCATTTAAGTATTCTTGTAAAAGCTGTGTTGCTGAACGCTTTCGTGTTCCATCGCCAAATTGCTCATGGGCTTCATCTATTCCCAGACGATTATTACCCTCAGCAGCCATTGGAGAAATAATGACAGGAATACGACCACTTTCAGCTGCAAAATTTATGGGAAAACTGCGCTCAGACAATACTTTACCAGTTGATTTTTGAAGCGTACTAAATCCAAAACAATCACGCAGTAGACTTTGGACAAAGCCAATAGGCGCAGATGCATTTCCTGCACGGTTCATCTCAAACGTTTCCCAGTGGGCAAGACCTATTTGATAAAAACGAGCAATTTCATCTCTGAGCTTTAACCCCTTAATAATACCGTAATTTTCATCTGACTGCTCGCCTGCATCACCTGCTGCAATTTGTGTGACAACATCAGTTGGAAGCAGACCTCCCACGACTTCTAGTGCTGCAAAATCAAGTTGAGCGGAGCGACGGGATTGTCTTCTGCGTGTCGTATTTCTCGCCATATCGCTCTCCTACAGCCCAGGCATAAGTACATAAAAGCCGATAATATCGACGGGCGTCGTTGCTTTAATGCTTACCTGCCCACGAGACCCAAGAGCTTGCCTTACTCGTAAATGGTCCTGAGTTAAAATTTCAGATCTCTGTTGCGCAAATTCAATTAATTCGGCTTCCAAATTGGGAAGTGCATTAAGCGCTTTTTCAAGCTGCATTCTTTGGGTAGTGGCATCAAGATTATCACCCTCATGATCTAGAAGGGTGTAGGCGTTCTCATCCCAAAGGATGGCCTTTTTAGACGTTGCTGAAAACGCAATAGCAGCAGCCTCTTCAGCCATTGCGAACTTCGGACCAAGCTTACCTCTTGAATCTATTCTATGACGAATGCGAGTTATAGCGAGCCAAGTTACTTCCTCGACGGCAGATGTTTCCCAGGCTCCCATTCGAGGTAATGTGGAAAGTTCATCTTGATCTGCATATTGATCAAGGGCTTTTTCTAAGAATGTTTCAGCCAAAGTCGCAGGAAGCGCATGCGCTCTGTGTATCCCAATACTCCCTTGAGGCGGCCTCGCACTAAATCCAATCCGAATGGCCTTGTCTTCAGCCTCCTCAATCAAACTTTCTGCAATAAAACGCTCTTTAATGTGATCAGGGACAAGATGGATGGCAGCTTTAAACGCACCAGACTTTAACTCTTCTATGGGATGTCCAAGTCGCTTCATCGCCTGAGCCACGAAACGCTTTGTTTCATCATACCCCCCAAGGGCAGATTGGCTCGCTTCCCATTCAGCAATGACTTCCTCAGGCTTCAATGAGTTTTGCGCAAAAATGGTTCGTGTTTTCTTTTCCTGCTCAGATGCATTAATCCACGCCATTTCAATATGTCGAGCTTCCTCTGACTCTGTAAAGTCTAACCCAAGTGACATTTGCGCATGTCCTCGTGATCTTAACATTACTTTTGACATGAGGGCTTTGGTGAGGCTTCCTTCATCATCTGGCAGGGGAACACGCACACCTGTCTGCTTGGCGATTGCTTCAGCTTTACGAATGATAACCTCTAAAACAGCGCCATCTACAGGGTTATTTTCTCCATACATCAGAACAGTCCGAACAACGGGCGCTTTCTGGCCAAATCGATCTATACGTCCTTCACGTTGTTGGTGACGAGTGGGATTCCAAGATAAGTCATAATGAACAACAGCATCAAAATGAGCCTGCAAGTTGATCCCTTCGGACAAACAGTCGGTTGCAACCAATATACGCTTTTCATGTGAACCGAGTTCCTCAACACGAACTTCCCGTTCCTCTGATGGAATTGCACCCGTCACAACCTCAACTGTGTGCTTTGTTGCATAAGCTTGCAGCGCCCTACCAACTTGCTCAGCCGTTGCTATATAGCGGCAAAAAATAACGGGAGAATGTCCGTCCTTTAGGAGGTCTCCAAGCACACGAACAAGCGCTTTAAACTTAGGATCATTTGCAACATCATCGGATAGCTTATCGGCAATCTCAATTAACCCCAAGAGATTTTGATCATCGAGTCCCACTCCTGGCTCAATGTCATTTTCTGATAATTCTTCGTCGTCTAATGTTTGTGCAAGAAGAGCACTTTCGTTTTCTAGGGAGGGGTCAAGCTGTGCTCTTGTTTTTAATGCACGAGCAGCTGCTGCTGGACTGGATCCAACACACCGCATCAACGCAAGTGTTCCCCAGAATGCGAGACGCTTACGTCCCTCTCCCTCAACGGATTCCACAACCTCTGCACAGTAATCTAAAATTTTCCCATAAAATTCTTCATATTCACCAGTAAGGCGATATTTGAACTCTGAGGTTTCATGCTGTGGGAAAAGTCCTGGCTCTTTCCAAGCATCGATATCTCGTCTACGACGCTGGATAAAATGCATCGCCAACCGCTCTCGCAATTGCTGACGACGCTCACCTGAAACTTCTGGCAAGGAGATAAAATCCTTATTCAAAAGTCCAAGAAGATTATGAAACGCATCCTCATCTCCAGAGTGAGGCGTTGCCGTAAGTAAAACGAGATTTCTTTCTGGATCATCCGCCAGGCTACGAACCAACTCAAATCTGCGTTGACGGCCTCGCCCACCGCTTACTGATGCATGGGCTTCATCGACGATCACCATGTTTGGGCATGCTCTTGTAAAATCAAAGAAGCGCCGCTCACTTTTAATGAAGTCTAGGCTTACCACGGTAAAGGGATACGCTTCAAAAATAGAAACAGAATTTGGCAAATTACGCTCAAGCCGTGCAGCCTCTGAAGCAGTCACAGGTGTTGCAGGGATCGAAAATTTACTTTCTAGTTCCGCCGTCCATTGTTCTACGAGATGAGGCGGGCATAGAACCGTAAATCGATCAATCTCTCCTCTATCAAGCATTTCTCTAAGGATGAGTCCTGCCTCAATGGTTTTACCGATACCAACGTCATCAGCAATAAGAAGTCGGATAACGTCTTGGCGCAACGCCATCATCAAAGGCGCTAACTGGTACGCACGTGGCTCGAAATTTATCCGACCCGCTGAACGAAACGGCCCCGCTCCACGCCTAAGCGATAAACGAAGTGCATCTCTTAGAAGTTGAGCGGCATCCCTGCCCCCTTTTGCATCATCAATCTGCGGTGGCGCAAAACTGGCTTTCCTGACTTCTGTCACTTCTAGCTCAGGAATAATAGTTTCAAGGTCAGCTTCTGACCCCGAAAGTGGACGAATAGTCAGGGCATTGGTTGCATCGATAACAACCCATTCACGTCCCCTTGCCTGAATAAGTTCACCAGGAGAAAATTTCTCTGCACCATCCATATTTTATTCCTCCAATGCGCTTTTCAAATCATGCAAAACCGATGCACGTGCTCCAGGGTCAACAGGCAGCACATAAAATGTGACACCTTTTGCCTCTAAGGCGGATCCAAGGGCTTCACTAAAATTGGCTTCTTCAATCGCAACGGTCCGCTTGCTTCTCCAAAAAAGAGATATTTCTTGATCAATAATCCGAAGCGGAGAAGGATGCATCGGCGGAAAATCTGCAAACTCCGAAGATGCCGAAACAGGATCTTGAGACGTAGAGTTACTTGACGAAGGCTCCTCATTCTCAGACGGGGTCTGCGCCTCTTTAGTGGCACTATAGGCGAGCCTCAGTAAAATCTGCTGTGCATCTCTATTTCTTCGATCAATGTTTTCATGATCAGGCTGATTAAAATATGACAATACACAACGATAACAACCAGCCACACAGTCTACGTGGTTTTGTTCAGATAATTTATCAATATCTTTTGTTGCGGCAGCAAAGCTGCCTGGGTCAAAGTGCATAATCTCCAAAGCTTTTTGCGCAACTTTAGATAAGCTGTCAGGCTCTGATATGATTTGCCCTAGCGCACCAGCCCCACCTTCAGCAGCCTCATAAAACAAAAGAGCTTTTCTATTCTTACGTGAAGGTGTTGGCTCAACAAGAATTTCACCCTCTTCTAATTGGAAAACAGCCTCTATACCTCTTGCAAGAGCATGTTGAACTGTCGTGAGTGTTTTCTCTTCATCCTGACCAAGATCGGCCACCCAGCTTTGATTAAAGCGGACTAAAAGTGCGTTCTTACGATCCTCTACCAATGGCACAATTAACTGAACGATGCGTTCTGGATTGTTGTCTGCACCATCCTCAGAGGGCTGTCCAAGCCAAACTCCCGTTTTAGGATTTATATGGAACCCAACTTGAGCCTGATCTTTCCTACGTCGCAGGCCTTTATTAATGCGAGAAATATAAGCGGCCTGTGCATAATCCACAGACAAAATTTCCCCAATATCGTCTTCTAAGTCCAACTTTGCGGTGTAACTTGATTCATCAAAAGAAAACGTTGTTTGGAGTTCAAAGCCCTGACGTTTTCTCTCTTCATCATTCGATGTAATACGTTCTGCTGGTCGTGTGCCGACATTTTCAATTCGATATAAATTTGTGATTGGATAAGCATTGCTGAGCGACGCATTACAAACGTGACAACGCTCTGGGTGCTCCCCATCATGACTGGCTCCACAAGAGGCGCAGAGTGCTCGTGATTTTGTGTTCAATCGTCCGTCTTCACGATCTCCCGCTTCTTTCAGCAGGGCACGGTCCACTCGGAAGGCTCTACCCTCATGATAGACAAGACTTTGCGGGCCAAATTCTGAAATACCTAAGAAGCGTGCTCGCTGGATGTACCTCTGACTTTTACCATCCTGTCCACCTTGCACGTAAGCCATGAGCGGTAGACGAGGAAAGTTGTATCCTGGCAAAAAGCCCTCGGTTGCCAGGTAACGATAGATATAAAAATCGTTATCTCGCCCTGATTGCGTCCCTAGCAAAATCGTGCGTTGAAAATTACCCATGCGCAATCGGTCATCCGCAGCCTTACGATCTCTAGGCGACAAGGTATAATCATCAAGCGCCTTTGTTGCCAAATCAACTGAACGTTCAGCTGCCTTCAAGAGATCTCTCCATCGGTCAAACGCATTGTTGAAACGACTTGGTGCATCTGCGATTACCTTGTCAGCAATTTCTTCGCTGGTTGTAAACCAACGAGGTAAGCTCGATCCGTAATCACGCTCTAAAGCACGCAGAACAGAAACAACCAGTGGCTTTGCACGAACCGATGTCACATTTGCGAATGCAACATCATTTATTTCAGGAAGAAGAGGCTTATCCACATGGTCTAATTGAAGATTGGATTTTATGTTCTTATCCAATTCAACTGCATTCTCTTTCAGTTCAGCCCCTAACGATGCAAGCCACTCTGCATTCAAATGACTTTCAACGAGATCCTTATTCTTTAGATCGATAGAAGGTGGAACCACGACCCCATCAACGAGATCCGTTTTTCGATCAAAGAAATACTGATCATGCGGACTTTGTGCTGCACAATACGTTAGGATGAGCGCTGCTTGCCCGCTCCGTCCAGCACGACCACTTCTTTGTGCATAGTTGGCGGCTGTAGGCGGTGCATTTCGCAAATACACCACGTTCATTGCAGAAATATCTACGCCCAGCTCCATTGTAGGTGAACAAAAGAGCGTTGGTAGAAAACGACTGTCTTCTTTAAAAGTGGAGAGCGCTTCTTCATTCTCTACGAGTGATTTTTTGTCTTCATCTCCGTAGCGGAACCGCATCTCCCTCAATTCACGCAGATCACTCTCAACCTGCGCTGTATGTTCTCTCCCTTCAAAACCAAACAATGTTTGCCCACCATTGAGCAATACTTCAGCAATCGTTTGATAGACGGATACAAAATAGTTGTTTTCTAATTCAGCGTCCTCTAGCGCCTCATCCAAAACAAACTGAATTGTCGCTCCAGTAAGCTGCCAGCCAATACCTCCAAATGAGCCATTTTGGCGAACAACGGTTCCGTAATTCTCAGACGCCTTCAATAGGCCTTCTAAAATCTCAGGAACATCCTTTAGCTCTATTTTTTCCCCACCATATGTTAGCTCACGAAGCTTCTTTCCAATTGCGCTTGTTGGCGAACCACGAAGGAGGCGATCCTCATCTCTGTTACGCAAATCCAATCTGCGTGGAGGATCTGTCATAAATATGGCAGAACCTACAAGCTTATCATCAGCGACATTCCAAGGTGATTTTATTAGGGTTTGGTTTTTGCCTGACAGCTCTTCCAACTTAAGTTGTTGAAGGGCAGTACAATCAACCGCAAGACCTTTTCTTAAATGATCGTAAAGCGCTTTCAAAGCACGCTTGCGTTCAGCCGTTGATGCCATTGCTAGAATTGGGAAATTTGTGAACTCCTCAGCATCCGCTGCGATGTCATCAATTTCCTTATAATTTGCTTTTATTAATCCAAGTTGCTCCAAATTTGGATTTGTATACCGCCAACCACGACGTTGATCTGTCCAAAACAAGTGCTGCAAATTTTGTCTAAGGATGGCCTCAGCCTCCGTACGCCTTCCTCCTTTGAGACCTGTATTCAGGAGCCATTCATCTGCCCTACCAGCAAACTCAGGTGCGGCCAAAAATCCTAGTGTTTTTTGTATTTCTTGCCCAATTGAAATCTCATCTAGAGTTTGCTCTGGCGCTGATTTCAACGCACCAATAATAGCTCCTCGCAGCATCGTTACAAAAACAAAGTCATTGAAATGACCTGCCTGAAGTGCCGCATCTTGCCTGTTATCGGTAAACGCTAATAATTTCCGTGAATATTCGGCGATTGTGGTGTCAGGCGAGTTCATCCAGCGCAGAATAGTTGAGAGCAAAATCGTTGTTGCAGAGCTTCTGCTTTCTGCACTCAAGGAGGCGAGTTTGTTCATATCTCGTGCAGCACTGGAGTTCACATCACCACAAGCAGGACAATGGCGATACTTACCAGGCATAAACCAGGCTTGACGAGTCCCAACGTGAGCGGAACCATCTGGAGCTACTGCAAACCTTTGTGCACGTTTTTTACGATAGTTAGCCTTGAGTCTCTTCTCCCCGTTCGCACGCTCTTCTAACCAAGCATCGGGATAGTCTTCGTCCGCTCCCGTAAATGTAAAGTCAGCGTCGTCGGGTTCTGGCATCAAAAAACCCCAGTCGGCATCATCATCGCTCTCATCATCTTCAACGGGAATATCGTCGATTTCTCGCTTTTCAAAAACATCCTGAGAACCAGACTTTCTGAGAGTTACAGGATGAAATTCCTGTCCACAATTTCGACAAAAATGGGTTGGGTATAAGCGTTCGTTTTCTTGCTCAGGGTTAAATATCTGTCCACTGAATGTTACCGACCTTTGGCCTTCTGCCCGAAGGGTCGTGTAGAGACGACCAGCGCCTGCAACGAACTGATGAAGCTTGAAGGCAAATAACGGTGCTGGCTCATCACTGTCAGCAACTCGATCCATTTCTGGAACTGAATAACCAATCAACGCTTCACGTAGCGCTTTTGTACATGTGTCTAAGTCAGCACCACTTTCATCAGAAAGGAGTGCTGCCGCCTCTTCTAAGGCTATGGGCTTTGCCCTTTCTGGTTTCGTTTCAACATTTTTCAGGCCAATTCTGGTCTCAACCCAAATCGCCAGTGGATCATTGAAAAACTCAGAATTTCGTTTTCCGATTCCGACCTCACCTTTGGCTGCAAGTGTAATTGAATCTTTCAGACCGCTTGTGTCAGCATTTCCAATTTTTTGTGGATTGGTTACCCGATCCAGCGTTTCTGTAACGACAGCATCAGGACCAATTTCAGTACCAAATATTTGGGACGCTATACTCGCAACAGCTTCGTTTTTTTCACGCTCAGCCCCTTCAGAGGCCATAGTTGCAGACGTCCCAATGCATAGTGGAGGTTTCTGAGGATTTCCAATTCTCGAACGAAGACGCCTCATCAACATCGCAACGTCAGCACCTTGACGCCCTCGATAAGTGTGAAGTTCATCCAACACCAAGAATTCGAGATCTTCACAGTTCTGTAAAACCTTCCTGTCCCTGTCATCTTGACGTGTCATCAACAGTTCCAGCATCATGAAGTTCGTCAACAAAATATCAGGTGGGTTTGCCATGATCAGTTGGCGTTCTTCATCATTCTCCTGCCCTGTATATCTTGCATAGGTGACTTCGCCTTTACTTGCTGACCCAAGGTAGCCTTCTAATTCTTTTGCTTGGCTATTTGCCAAGGCATTCATGGGATAGATAATGATTGCTCTTGTTTTTGCTTTACCTCCTGCCTTCTTTGCTCGGATAGCGGCATCAATAATCGGAATAAAAAAGCAAAGAGACTTACCTGAGCCAGTCCCAGTGGTTACCACATAACTTTGATCACTTTTGGCAAAACTGATTGCTTGCTCTTGGTGTTTGCGTAGTTTTAGGGTTTTGTCAGATTGCCCTTCCAGACCCCACTTATCCTTAAAGATTGAGG
>Ga0181593_10007026_pt1 | contig 10074 bp, 9 predicted proteins | sample 071ome_19_FD_133756 | JGI IMG/M metagenome (GOLD analysis project Ga0181593, IMG submission 133756) | Coastal salt marsh microbial communities from the Groves Creek Marsh, Skidaway Island, Georgia - 071413AT metaG (megahit assembly) | ecosystem: Environmental > Aquatic > Marine > Intertidal zone...
CCAACGATGTTCGCGCCTCCTACGTGCCGGACGCGGCAACGACGGCACGCGCCCGCACGCTCGAGTTCCTAAACAACCATCATGGCGGCTGACGCCCAATCCCGGCTGAGCCCGAGCGAGGTCGCGGCGCGCGTCACTGCGACGTCGATGACCTTGCTTTGCATTGCCTGGAACGCCGACGTGCCGGCCTGGTTCGGCGTCGCCTACATGAACGAGCAATACCTAGGCACCATCCTCGGCCTCGCCGTGACGACGCTCTACCTGACCACCCGCATCACCGGCGACGAGGACGACCGCGCGCCGATTTGGGATTGGGCCATCGCGCTTCTCGGCATCGGCACGCTCTTCTATGCCGTCTACGATATGCCGATGTTGATCGATTCGATCGGTGAGCGGCCGACGATCCTGACCTTCATCGGCTCGGTCATCGTGGTGATGGTGATCGAGGGGCTCCGTCGCTCGGCCGGCTGGGTGCTGTTTTCGATCATCGGCGTGTTCATCGTCTACGCGCTGGTCGGGCACCTGGTCCCCGGACAGTTGGTGGGCCGGGAAATCTCTCTGGTCAACCTGATGCAGTACATCGGCTTCGATCCAAGCGCCGTTTTCGGCACGCCGTTGACCATCGGCGCGTCGGTCGTGATCCTGTTCGTGTTCATGGGCCGGCTCTTGTTCAAGGCCGGCGGCGGCGCCTTTTTCACCGACCTGGCGATGGCGTCGACGGGCCGCATGCGCGGCGGCTCGGCGAAGATTTCCGTCGTCGCCTCGGCACTGTTCGGCTCGATCTCCGGCAGCGCCGTTTCCAACGTGGCGACCACCGGCGTCATTACCATCCCCTTGATGCGCAAGGGCGGCTACAACGCCCGCGACGCCGGCGCCATCGAGACCATTGCGTCCACCGGCGGACAGTTGATGCCGCCGATCATGGGCGCGGCCGCCTTCCTGATGGCCGAGTTCCTGGAGATTCCCTACGTCGACATCATGGTCGCGGCGCTGATTCCCGCGCTGCTTTACTACGGCAGCGCCTTCATCCAGGTCGACCTGATCGCCGCGCGTGACGGCATCCATCCCGTCGACGAGGACATTCCCACCACGCGCGAGGTGCTGAAAAACGGCTGGCAGTTCGCCTTGCCGCTGGTGGTTTTGCTGTATGCGCTGTTCTTCATGAATGAAGAGCCCGAACGCGCCGCCCTCTACGCGGCGCTCAGCGTCGTCATCGTCGGGTTGGTCAAGCCCTACGGCGAAAACCGCATCGGCTTCGACGGCATCGTCAGTTGCTTCTGGGAGACCGGCAAGGCGACCATGGAACTGATCCTGATCGTTGCCGCCGCCGGGTTCGTCATCGGCGTGCTCAACATCACCGGTCTCGGCTTCGGGCTGACGCTGCTTTTGGTGACCACGGCGGGCAACGTGCTGATCATCATCCTGCTGGTCGCTGCCGTCGTCTGCACCATCCTCGGCATGGGCATGCCGACGTCGGGGGTCTACGTCCTGCTCGCCGCCTTGGTCGGTCCGGCGTTGATCGAAGCCGGCGCCGACCCCATCGCCGCACACATGTTCATCCTCTATTTCGGCATGATGTCGATGATCACGCCGCCCATCGCGCTTGCCGCCTTCGCCGCCGCGGCGCTATCCAAGGCCGGTCCCATGGAGACCGGTTTCGCCGCCATGCGTCTCGGCTGGGTCGCCTACGTGATACCGTTCCTGTTCGTGTTCGCGCCAACCCTGTTGTTGAACGGCGAGCCTGGCGCGATCTTGTGGGACGTTACCAAGGCAGTGGTCGGCGTGTTCCTGATGACCATCGCCATCGTCGGCTATTTCAATCAACGCCTCGCCATCGCACCACGCCTGGTTTTGGCGCTGGCAGCGGCAGCGGCGCTGGTCAGCCTGGGACCGGTCCCGCACCCGGATATGCTCGCCATCGGCGCCATGCTTCTGGGTGCCGCCTTGCTGGCCGCCCTGATGCTCGCCAAACGGCGAAATCTGCTAACCTGATCGCAACGACAACAAAGAGACTTCACGGATGGAAAGGAGACAAATCATGAGTATCTCAACCAAGGTCATGGCGGCCGCGGCCGTCGCCCTGCTCGCTGGCACCGTTCAGCCCGCATCGGCGCAAGTGGTCGGTATCGCCACCGGCCAGCAAGGCAGCCTCGGCTTCAAGACCGGCCAGGCCGTCGCCAAGGTCGCCAACCTGAAAGCCGGCATCACCGCGCGCGCCCAGCCCATGGCCGGTACCGCCGCCTACATTCCGCTGATCAACAAGGGCGAAGTGCAGTTCGGCTTTTGCAACGCCGTCGAGGCCGAGTATGCCTTTTCCGGCACCGGCAACTTCGAAGGCAAGATGAACCCGAACCTGCGCCTGGTCGGCACCATGTTCCCGCTCAATACCGGGCTGATGGTGGTTGCCGATACCGGCATCAAGACGATCCAGGACCTGGCCAAGAAAAAAGACCTGCGCATCGCGTCCGAGTACAAGGCGTCGAACATCATCCCCTATTACATCATGGGGGCGCTCGCCAACGGCGGCATGACCTACGACGACTTCCCCAACAAGGTGCCGGTGTCGAGCTTCGTCAAAGGCATGCTGGCGCTCGGCGAGGATAAGGTCGACGTGGCACTGGTGTCCTACGGTTCCGGCGCCGGCCGCAAGGTCGATGCCAAGCTGCGCGCCCGCGGCGGCCTCAAGTACGTGTCGCTCGACAACTCCGCGGAAGGCATCGCCAAGTTCAAGGCCTTCCTGCCGGCCGGCAACATCGTCACCATGAAAGCCACCGACAAGGTTCCGGGCATGCAGGAAGACGTCAACCTGGTGCGCATCCCTTGGGTCATGGTCACCCACAAGGACACCCCGGACGACGTGGTCTACAAGCTGACCAAGGCGGTGGCCGAGAACAAGGCGGACCTGGGCAAGTCCTTCGCCGCCTTCAAGCGCGCCAATGCCAAGGCCATGGCACCGGCGAACAAGGTTCCGTTCCATCCGGGCGCGCTCAAGTACTACAAGGAAGCCGGCATCAAGGTCGGCGGCTGATTTCAAAGTTCGCGACTCTCGAGCGGCGCGGTCCTGATGGGGCCGCGCCGTTTTCTTCGCTGGCAGCGCTGGAAAATTGAGGCTATTTTCCCTGCCCATGAACGACTCAGACGAAAATCCGCACGCCGCTTCCCACGCCCAGGCGAAAATCCTGTCCGAGGCGCTTCCCTATATGCGCCGGTTTTCGGGCAAGACCGTGGTCATCAAGTACGGCGGCCACGCCATGGGCGACGCGGACCTGGCGAAGCTGTTCGCACGCGACATGGTGCTGCTGCGCCAGGTCGGGCTGAACCCCGTCGTCGTGCATGGCGGCGGCCCGCAGATCGACGCCATGCTGGAGAAGCTGCAAATCCAGAGCGAATTCATCGATGGGCTGCGTGTCACCGATGAGGCCACGGTCGATGTGGTCGAGATGGTGCTGGCGGGCTCCATCAACAAGCGCATCGTCTCCAACATCAATGCCGCCGGCGGCTATGCGGTCGGCCTGAGCGGCAAGGACGGCAATCTAGTCCGTGCGGAGAAACTGACCCGCACCAAGCGCGACCCCGACTCCAACATCGAGAAGGTCATCGATCTCGGGCTGGTGGGCACGCCGAAAGCCGTCAATCCGCACGTCCTGGAGTGTTTCGAGAAGAGCGACATCACGCCGGTGATCGCGCCCATCGGCATGGGCCCCGACGGCGAGACCTTTAACATCAACGCCGACACCATGGCCGGCGCCATCGCCGCCGCGACGCGCGCCGCTAGGCTCTACATGCTGACCGACATCGCGGGCGTGCTCGACAAGGACGGCAAGCTGATCACCTCGATGACCATCTCGGAGGCCCGCGCCCTGATCGAGGACGGCACCATCCAGGGCGGCATGATCCCGAAGATCGAGAATTGCATCGAGGTCATGAACGAGGGCGTCGACGCCGCCACCATCATCGATGGCCGGGTGCCGCATGCGTTGCTGGTGGAACTGTTCACCAAGGGTGGCGCAGGCACCCAAATCACCCGCGACTGAGGTGCGTCCTCAAGCCAAATCGCAGACGAACTCGAACTGCCACTCCATGTCGCCTTCGCTCATGGGATAGTCGCCGCCATCGGTCGCCTTCATGACATCCGCGGCGTCGATCCCGAGCAGCGATGCCTGTACGTTTTCCGCCAGATCAGCGGTCAGCCCGGCCTTCCAGGCGACCGACACCAATCCCTTCTGGTTTTGCGATAGCACCGCTTTCTGCACCGCCATGATGGTGATGCCGGCCAAGACAGCCAGCGCCGCCATCACCGGTTCGGGCGTGCCGGCACGGATGACCCGACCCAGATAACCGAGCGTCAGTTCGCCCGCCTGGTGCAGTTGCTCGGCCTCGGCATAGGCTTCTTCGAGCGGCGTGGCGCTGTCCTCACCCTCTGCGCCCGATGGTGTCAGGCCGCTCTCGCCGGCGTCGATGCGCTCATCGACGACGCGCCGGACCTCCTCCAGTACGTCGGGCGACAGGTCGCGCCGGGCCGCCAGCACCTCGATCAGATTGGCGGCGACGAAATGCGCCAAACGCACGGCGGCCATGTCGGAGAGTTTCGGCCGCGCCACCAGCGGCGCATGCCAGCTTTCGATGGTCGCCGCCCGGTCGATGATGGCATCGAGGGTTTCCTCGCGGATTTGCGCGCTGGGGTTGGCCAGCAAAAGCGCCACGGCCTCCTCGTCGCCAGCGGCGGCAATCGCCTGGGAAACGTCGCCACTGACGTCGCGGCGCCTGGAAATGAAGCCGAGCCGCCCGTGTGCCGTGCCCTTCTCGATGATCTCCAGCAGGTCCGCGTCGGTGAGCACCGGCGAGTTTTCCAGCACCGGGCCGGCAACGACGATCTCGATATCGAAGGCCAGGCGCCGGATCACCTCGGGCGGCGCGCCGGCCACGTCCTTCAGTGCTTCGGCAAGGATTTGCCGCACCCGGGTGACCTGGTCGCGGGTCAGCACCTCCAAGGCCTCGTAGGCCATGCGCTTGACCTTGTCCTGGTCGTCCGGGTCGAGTTCCGGCGCCAGGCGGGAAATTTTCTCGGCCAGGCCACCGCGCACGTCGAGGTCATCGTCGCGGGCCAGGATCAGATCGGCATGGTGCGGCGTGGCCTTGTTTTCGGCGATCAGCCGGCGCACCAGGGGCGACGGGTCTTCAGCGAGAAAATACAGGATTTCCGGCCGGACATCGCTGCGCTGCGCCAGCTCGGCGCGCACCGCCTCGTCCTCGTGCGCTGCCAGTTCCTTGGCCTTATCGTAGGTCAGGGTCTGTTTGTCGCGGCGCAGGATTTTGTCGATAAGCCCAACCATGGCGCCACCTCAGTTCCGGCGGCCCATGGACGCCATATCGGCAAAAATTCCACCTGCCAGGCGAGATCGTGGTCGCTCAGCGGATATTCGCCGCCCTTGCCGGCTTCGAGGATTTCGCTCGGTGCCATGCGGCCCATGCGTTTCTGCACCTGCACGCCCATCTCCGCCGACAGGCCGGCCTTCCAGCAGAGTCCCATGATCGCCTTCGGGTGCTTTTCCAGGAAGATGCGCCGGCCCACCTCCGGTCCAACGCCAGCGCGCACCAAGATCGAGGCGAAGACGAAATTGTAGTCGCTGGCCATCAGCGCCTTTTCCACCACCCGCGCATCGAGCTTACGCGCGTTATAGAGCCGCATGACCATGTCCATGGGCAGTTCACCGTGCAGGAAATCCTGGCCGCTGGTGGGCTCGGGCGCCGGGGCGCCGCCACCGTCGATGCGCTGGCTGACCGCGGCTCGTACCTCGGTCAGGGTTTCCTCGTCGAGATCGGTGCGCTGACCCAGTTCGGCCAGGAGGTTGTCCGCCAAGTAGTGCGCCATGCGCTGTGCCGCGCCTTCCGGCAATTGGCGCCGCGCCACCAGTGGCTTGTGCCAAAGCGTCACGCCTTCCGCCTTATCGATGAGCTGGTCGAGGGTTTCTTCGCGGATCTGGGCGCTGTTGTTGCCAAGCAAGTCGGCGATCGCGCCGTCGTTGTCGCTGGCGACGATGGCGTCGGAGACGTTCTCGCGCAGGTTCTCGCGCCGGGCCACCGCGTTGAGCGCGCCCTCCACCTGGGTCGTGGAAATGATCTCCAGGAGATCGTCGTCCTGCAGGACCGGCGAATGCTGCAGGACCGGCCCGGCAACGTCGATCTCCAGGTCGTTGGCCAGCGTCTTGATGATGTCGACGGGCGCACCGGGGACGTCCTTGAGCGCCTCGGACAGGACGCCGCGAACCAGCTTGAGCTGGTCGCGGGCCAGCATCTCCAGCGCTTCGTAGGTGGCGCGGTTGGCCTTGTCGGCCTCCTCCGCGTCGAGCCCGGGCGCCGAAGCGGCGATCTTGGTCGCCAGTTCGGTGCGCACGCCGGTATCGTCATCGCGCGCCAGCAGGATATTGCTCAGGCCCGGCGCGGAGGCATTCTCTGCGACCGCGCGGCGGACCTCGGGATCGGCGTCTTCGGCCAGGAAGTAGAGCACTTCCGGCGCCACGTCGGCGCGCCGGGCCAGGGCCGCGCGCACGGATGAATCATCATGCACGGCCAATTCCTTGGCATCATCGTAGGTGATCGTTGTGCTGTTTACGTCAACGGCCACTGCGCACAACCCTCGGTCCCGCTTGTCCGGTCACTTCACCCCTCGGGGTCACCGGCATCCTCGCCCGGCATCGGCGCCATATGGAAGTCTCCCTTGCCGGCTTGCTTAATGGCCTACATGGCTGCATCGGCACGGGCAAGGAGTTCGTCCAGCGTTTCGCTGCGGTCCGGATCGAACACCGCGACGCCCACCGAAATTCCCAGCGGCCGATCCGGCGCGCCGGAGAACTGGCGCATGCTCTGGCTTACCTTGATCAGGTCGCCGACACGCGATTCGGCAACCGCGGCACTGATGCCGTCGAGCCACATGGCGAACTCATCGCCGCCCAAGCGGGCAATGACGTCGCCGGGGCGGGTGAAGTCCATCAGCAGATCGCGCAGGAACATGATGGCGTCGTCGCCGGCCTGGTGGCCGTGCACGTCGTTGACCAGCTTGAAGTTGTCCATGTCCACGTAGAACAGCGCCGCGGTCTGGCGGCTGCGTTCGAGACGCGACACGCGCCTGGGCAGCTCTTCCTCGAAGAAGGCGCGCCGGTTCAACAGCCCGGTCATGGAATCGGTCCGCGACAACGCCACGATGCGCTCGTGGTTGGTGACCTGCTCGTTGGCGATGCCGAGCTGGTTGGCGATGTCGGAAACCAGGATCAACTGGTCGTCCGTCCAACCCTCGTCGTTGCGGCTCTTCCATATGCAGATGGCGCCGTTGACGGTCTGGCGGTAATGCGTGGTGACCGCCAGCACGCGCCAATGCGCCAATTCCAGTTGCACTACATCCGGGGAATCGCCCAGCTTGGCGACGGCCTCGTCCAGGTCCTCCAGCTTTTCGATATTGCCGTAGTCGGCGGCGACCAAAAAATGGCCGGGTTCCGATTGGCGGTAGATGCGGCAGCCAGAAACGCCGAGCGCACGCGCCGTCGCCGTGGTGGCGGCGTTGAGCATGTTCTGGGGATCAAGCTCGTCGCGCACGGAGGAGACGATGTAACTGAGCAGTTGTTCGCGGTGGCGGGCGCGCGACAGCGCGGCCTCGCTGCGGCGTTCGTCGGTGACATCGCGGCAAACACCCCGGGTGCCGCTCCAGCGCCGCGCTTCGCCGGGCTCCTCTTGGAACAGCGGCACGCAGGACACCAGCATGCAGACGGTCTCGCCATCTTTGGAGCGGAACCACATTTCGATGTCTTCCAGCGGACGTTCGCTGACGAAGGGCAGCGGCGAGTAGGATTCCGGATCGGTGAGGTAGTCCTCGCCGGCCTCGTTGATAAGCTCGTCGGCCACGTAACCGAGCCCGCCGCGCGGCGAGACAAAGACGAAATGGCCGGAGGTATCGGTTTCCCAATAGAAATCGGAAGAAACCTCGACCAAATCCTTGTAGCGCTGGCGAGATTCCACCAGGGCGCTGCGCAGATTGCGCTCCATCGTCAGGTCGCGTACCAGCACCAGGGACTGCCCTGGCTGCATCGCAGGAACGACCGTGACCTCAAGCAGCACCTCGCCCTGTTCTGTAGGAACCGCGACAGTGCCGGTGGCGATTGTTTTGGTGGAGACGGCATCGGCCAGAACACCGCCGATTTCCGGGATATCGCCGCTCTCGATCAGCGAGGCAACGCCGCCGGCGCGTTCGTTGACGGCGATGATTTCGCCGCCGGCACCGACCAAAAGCGCGGCACCGGGATAACCGTCCAGAAGGCGCGACGAAGCCGCCGCATCCGCGGTCTGATCCTGGCCGCTTCCCCCGAGATCGTTCATCAATCCACGCTCCGTTCCCCGACCGAGTGTAAACAAATCCACCACCCGCCACCAGCGCCAAAGAGCCTTGCCAAGGACACGCCGAATGGGCGTAATGCCGCCATGACCGAGACCCCGAGACCCGATCCGGAAGACCTGCGCCGGGCGTTCGAAACCACCGAGGTGTGGCTGTTCGACCTGGACAATACCCTCTATCCGGCGTCATGCCGGCTGTTCGACCAGGTCGACCGCAATATCACCAACTACATCTGCGAGCACCTGGGGCTCGAGTGGGACGAGGCCTACCGCGTGCAGAAAAGCTTCTTCCACAAGCACGGCACCACCATGCGCGGTCTGATGAGCGAACACGGCACCGACCCGGATCATTTTCTAGACTACGATCATGACATCGACCTGACACCGGTGGACGCCAATCCGGCGCTGGAACAGGCGCTTTCCCGGCTGCCCGGGCGCAAGATCATCTTCACCAACGGTTCGGTCGATCATGCCGACAACGTCATGAACAAGCTTGGCGTGCGCCATCATTTCGAAGCGGTGTTCGACATCGTCGCCTCCGACTACCGGCCGAAGCCCGAGCGCGCCGTCTACGACAAGCTGGTCGAGGAGCACGGCATTGCCGCGCCGAAATCCGTGATGATCGAGGACATGGCTCGCAACCTGAAACCGGCGCATGACATGGGCATGACCTGTGTGTGGGTGCGCACCGAGACCAAATGGGGCCAGGAAAGCTCGGAGGACGAGCACGTGCACCTGGTGGTCGACGATCTGACCGAGTGGCTCTGCGATTTGACCGGGATGTCTTAGCCACTCAGCATCGGCTCGGACTTGACATTTTGGTACCAATGTACCAAGATAACAACATGTCGAAAATGATCGAACGTGTTCAGACGGGTGTGCGGCTCGAAAAACGTCTGCTCAAGGTGCTGAAGGGCCTGGCCGAGCATCTGGACATTTCCTTGGGCGATCTACTTGAAGGCATGGCGTTGCATTGCTTCGAGAACCGCGCCCCCTTCTCGGATCACACGCTGAAGAAGATCGATCAGTTGAAACAGGTCTACGATCTCGATCTCGTGGCTGCCGACAGCCACAAACTCAGGGAGGACGGGGCATGAGCAAGAGCATCGACTACGGCGAGCTGGCGCGCGCCTTTGCCGCGGGCGATGTCGATGCGGCCGCTTTCAGCCACCTGGAGTACATGGGCGTCGCATACGAGATGCTGCGCGGCGGCGACTTCCTGAGCGCGACGGTAAAATACGCCGAATGCATCGAAACGATTGCCCGGCGCGCCGGCGCCCGGCGCAAGTTCAACACCACGATCACCGTTGCGTTCATGAGCCTCATCGCCGAGCGCATGGAAACGGGCGTCCATGCGGACTTCGATGCCTTCATGCTGGACAACGCCGATCTTCTGTCGCCGGCTTTGCTGTCGAAATGGTACACGCCAGAGCGTCTCGGTTCCGACTTGGCACGCAAGGCGTTCTTGATGCCAGACGCCGCCGCCTGATTCCCGTCTGCGGCGCCCGCCCCCGGATCCGGACGGCGGATCGCACCCATTGACACCCGCCCGCCGCTGCCCCATCTTCGGGGCCGTTTTTTTGACCCGTTTCGATTTGACCAACGACAGGACAGAACCATGAGCATCAGCGCCCTGGAAGCCACCATCGACGCCGCCTGGGAAGCGCGGGACCAGATCTCGCCGGAAACCAA
>Ga0181593_10007030_pt1 | contig 10073 bp, 5 predicted proteins | sample 071ome_19_FD_133756 | JGI IMG/M metagenome (GOLD analysis project Ga0181593, IMG submission 133756) | Coastal salt marsh microbial communities from the Groves Creek Marsh, Skidaway Island, Georgia - 071413AT metaG (megahit assembly) | ecosystem: Environmental > Aquatic > Marine > Intertidal zone...
ATGCTCGCCTTACCTTACCCCAGTCTGTCGTTCTGCTTCCAATAGAAAAGACTGAATACCAGGCTCATCCGGTAGCAGACGAGCAAGACGCCGGAGGTGAGGAATGGCTTCCCCCCACCTCCCACTTTGAGCAAGTAATTCGCAAAGACGCTGGAGAAATTCAGGATTATCTGGCTGAAGACGAATGGATTGCTCGAAAGAGCGAATCGCCTCCTCAACCCGGTTGCTCTGCCAATAAGCGATACCAAGATTGTAGGTGACACGAGGGTTTTCCGGCCAATACCCAGCAGCCCGCTCCAAAGAACGAATCGCTTCAGGTAGGCGACTGCGGTCTTCGGCAAGGAGCAAGCCCAGGGAGTAATGAATCTGCCCCCAGGTCGGTTGGATGCGGGCAGACTCACGCAAAAGTTGCTCGGCCTCCTCATTACGCCCTTGCCTGCTGAGCAAAGTGGCCAGGTTCATCCGGGCTGGCACGAACAACTCATCTCTGACCAAGGCATTCCGGTAATGCCTCTCGGCCGGTGCTACCCTACCCATATTTTCTTCAAGAATTGCGAGGGATAGATGGGACTCGGCACGATCGAGGTTGCTTGTATATCTTGCTTTGAGTTCCTCCAGAACATCAAGAAATTGCACATATTGATCAGTCGAAAAATTTTGTTGTGGAACCGTGGTAAGAACACGAACCGCTTCGGTACGAACAGCACGCACTTCATCCTGCAAAAGAGGCATGAGCACACGAAGGCGTTCGGCAGGATCGATGGCTTCGAGCTTGGAAATGGCGGCAGTACGCACAACCGACTGGTTGGACTCAAGCTGGCGGATGGCCTCCGCATTCGACGCCTCACTGATAAAGGAACGCAGGGCAAGCAAGGCTCCGGACTGGGTGAAGGCAGGTGACTCCTCATCGGCACTTGCATCGATGAGTAATTTTTCCGCATCGACGGAACCGGTCCTGTAAGCATGAAAGGCGGCGGGATGGCGGACCTCTTTGGGCCGAACTGGTCCTTTGATCCGCTCAATTGCCTCCGCTGCCCACTCAAAGGACTTGTCCTGGTGACAGTTGTTGCATGCATTAGGTTGACCAAACTTCGCCGAAAGGTCGGGACGGGGAATGCGGATACTATGGTCCCGGCGGGCATCAATCACCATGTAATTTTTATGGGGCATATGGCACTCCACACAACTGGCCCCCTTTGTACCCATGGGGTGGAAATGATGGCCTGGGTTATCAAATCCAGCTGGGTTTTTCTCATCCGGAACATGACAACGGGTACACAACTGGTTGTCGTAATGATGCAGCTTGGTGGTATGGGCGTCATGACAGTCGGTGCACTTTACCCCCTGATGGTACATTTTACTCTGGATGTAAGAGCCGTAAACATAAACCTCATCATCGATCTGTCCGTCTACATGGTAGGTGGGCACCTGCATTTCGGGCGACCATGGCTGGGTGACTTCGGGCAGAAAATGGTCAAGAAAACGATCACCTGCATGGTGCCCGGGGTGCACCACAGAACGGCGGGCATGACACTTGGCACAGGACTCTATTTGGGCAACATTGGTTGAATTAACATCGGCCAGGGCATAATCTGCCACCCCTACCCACCCCTTGCCGGACTTGGCATGCTCGACATGATCGCGACCTGGCCCATGGCAGGATTCACAGGCGACATTGATCTCTGAATAACTGGTCGAAAAAGTCTGGGAGGAAAAATCGAACTCTTTTTTAAGATTGGTGGAGTGACAGTCCGCACACATGTGATCCCAGTTTTGCAAAGACCGTGTCCAGAAAAGAGGGTCATCTGGAGCGATCCTTTCGTGTGGGTAAAGATGATACCACTCCTTCTTTTCAACATCCCAACAAGTGGGCAATACCTGAAGTCTACCATCTGGAAACTTTACGAGGTATTGCTGCAGCGGTTCCCATCCAAAGGTGTAGGCGATCTCAAAGGTCTCCATTTGGCCCTTTTGGTTTTCAGTCTTAACCATGTATTTCTCCCCCTCCCTAAAAAATTGGGTGGTAATTCCATAATTTTTAAAGGTGGAGTTATTAAAATCTGCCCGCACCGTATCCTCATTAGGCAACTCCATTGCATGGAAATGATGAGACTCCGTCCATTTCGCATGAGCCTGAGCATGACAATCCTTACAATTTTCTGTACCAACATAATCGCTTGCCCGATAAAGGTCAGAAGAGGAATTTGACTCTGTTTCTTTGGTTGAATCTGAACATCCGATAAACAAACAAACCCAAAAGAAAATGCCCAAAAATAAAAAATTTTTCAGCAGATCATTCTTAAAACAAACACTCTGAGCGAAGGCCATTGCCCCTACTGTATGAAGCCTTGGTTGTGAAGTGGCAATATGGATGATTGTAACTTTAAATTCTGATGTTTTTTCCTTAGTTCAAGAAGTTTCACTTTTTATTATTAATATTAACACTTTTGGCTTCTTTTCATTTGCTAAAAAAAAAAAATGTATAAGATTAGTATTTTATGAGGTTAATATTGTTTACTCACTTTTTCCTTTTCTTTGTCTGTGCCTTATTTTCTGCTATCAACGACAGAGAGTTCAGATCAGCCAAAAATGGTCAAGTCATCAAGGGTTCAGTGATTAAGTACTTCGAGGATGGGGATATTCTCTTAAAACGGACGAGTGATCTTCAACTTTTTAGAATCAGTCTCGATATATTCACAGAAGACGATCAGGCATTTGTAAAAAACAACTTCCCTCCCAACCACGATGCCCTACCCAAATTCAAGAAGCCTTTAGATTCAAAAAAACTCTCTCAATTCTCCGCATCAATCGACAATATGATCAAGATGCGGTTAAAGTCGTACCGCCAAAGAATTCCCAAAACTGTATCGGACGATGTATTTTTGAGAAGGGCTTACCTTAAAGTCATCGGTAGAATCCCTACGCTGGCTGAGGTTGATGAGTTCAAGAAAAGTCGCGATCGCAATCGCAGGCAAGCTTTGATCGACAAACTTTTAGCCTCGGAGGGCTATGTTCACAACTGGTTTATATACTGGGCCGATATTCTTCGGGCAACAAGCAGAGTGGATCGAGGAAACGACGGAGTTCCCTTCGTTCTTCACATCAAAGAAGCCCTATCAGAAAATAAACCATACGATATGTGGGTCCATGACATGCTTGCTGCCACTGGCCCCTTATGGGAAAGAGGCAACGGCCAAGTTGGCTACTTTTACAGGGATCTCGGCATGGGCCTTGACAGCATGGCCAACACAGTACGGGTATTTCTTGGAACCAGCCTTGAGTGTGCCCAATGCCATGACCACCCCTTTGACCGCTGGACACAGAAGCAGTTCTACGAGATGGCTGCCTACACCTACGGTGCTCACCGACCCAAGAACAATGAATCCACTGAATTTGGTAAATACTCGGGATTAGTTCGCGAATGGGGGAGAGAAGAAATGGCTAAGATTAACAACGATTCGAGTCTCTCCGACGATGAAAAAGCGAGAAGGCGTGCCGCTCTTGGAGGAAGGCAAAGAAATGCCACACGTAGCCTTGGTGAACTTTTGAACAGAGGAATGGATGATATGGGTGTAGGCAAAATAAACCTCCCCAATGATTATCAATACGATAACGCTCAACCAGGAGAAGAACTCAAGGCAAATACCATATTTGGTCTGGCTGTTGAATTGGATGAAAACTTGCAAGAGAAAGGTTCACGAGCCTCCTACGCCAGTTGGCTCGCTTCACCAGATAACCCCCGCTTCACCCTTGTTATCGCCAACCGTCTTTGGAAAACTGTGTTCGGAATCGGATTGATTGAACCAGTCGATAACATGTTCGATGACACCTTGGCGACCCACCCCGAGCTCATGCTTCACCTGGAAAAGATTATGGTGGCACTGGATTACGACATGAAGGAGTTCCTCCGTATTCTCTACAATACAGAGGCTTTCCAAAGAGAGTCTCCAACTAGAGAAATTACCGCCCGGGATACCAAGGACGAAACGATGCCGATTGAGGTTCAGCATGTAATCTCTGGTCCTTACCCAGAAAATCCAAAACGCGGGGCTGTGCCCTACTTTTACCAAGGGCCCGTGGTTGAGCGTATGTCTGGCGAGCAGTTGTGGGACTCGTTAGTATCCCTAAATTTCCCGGATCTGGATAAGCGAATCAATTCCAGGTTCCCTGATAGAGGCTTCGATGATTATAAAAAATTTATCAACATGACTGCAGAGGAACTTTTCATGGCCCAACTTGGGTTTGCTCCCCCCGGTGCCAGTCCTGAAATGGTTAAAGCCATGGAAGACAAGCCCAAGCCAATCAATGAGAAGTGCCCTATCCGCACTGGCAGGGATGCCGATCCGAGTATCACAGCTAAAAACGAAAAAGGGGAACTCATTGCCTTTTGTTGCAACAACTGCAAAGAGCAATTTGTGGCGAATCTCCCCAAAATGGATGAGATGATGATGGATGAGGAAAAGATGATGGCAGGTATGGATGGGGAAAGTGGGTCTTCAGATTCTTACAAAAGGGTCGGAATACCCACAGCAGATGGCAATTCCCTTCGGGCATCTGAAGTGGGACACCCTGCCCCTTTAGGTCATTTGATCCGCCAATTTGGAGGTTCACCAAGGGATCAAATTCAAGTTTCTCACAAACAGGCAGCAGTTGACCAGGTACTGGCGATAATGAATGGCTATGTTGAAAGAAATATCATCAGCAACAAGAATTCTGCGCTAATGAAAGGCATTGCCGGCAAAACATCAATGGACGACAAGGTGAACTATGCATTCCAAGCCATCTTACAACGAAAACCAACTACAAAAGAAATAGGTGACTTCAAAGATATGCTCAAGAGGAGCAAATCCGACGATTCCTATAAAGATATCGCCTGGGTTCTTTTGAATAGCCACGAATTTTTATTCATAAGGTAGGAATCATATTTTATCATCTAACCAATTAAGCAAATGAAATCAGACCTAAAGACACTCGACGAACTAAGCAGAAGAGAATTTGTGGCAAGTGCAGCCAAAGCTTGCCTTGGTGTGGGACTTTTACCCATGGCAGGATCTTATGTTCATACCCCCGTGAATGCATTCCAGCCAGGAACTCGACCTGCTAAAGCCAGGCATTTAATCTATCTGTATATGTCTGCTGGCATGTCTCACATGGACACCTTCGCCCCCAACACGGATGCTGACAAAGACAGTTACCAAGGGCCTGTCAGCCCAATCCCTACCAGTGCGGACGGGGTATTTTTATCTGAAAATCTCCCCGAGACGGCCAAACATATGCACAATGCAGCCGTTATTCGCACGATGATGACCAGCCAGGGGGCTCATGCACAGGGCACTTATTTAATGCACACGAGCTACCAAATGCGTGGCACGATTTCACACCCGACCTTCGGAAGTTGGATTGCCAAAATGTCTGGGCCTATCAATTCGACCATTCCTATGAATATCGCCATTAATGGTCGTATTGGAAGCTCTGGATTTTTGGAATCTAAGTTTGGTCCCCTACCCATTGGCAATCCCAATGCAGGCTTAGCCAACAGTAAAGCTGCCGACTACCTTGACCAAACCCGCTTTGATGGTCGTCTCGCTATGGCTCAGAAGATGAACGCCAGTTTCTTGGGCTCTTATGACCAAAAGCAGGTCCGTGCTTACTCCGACCTCTACAATGATGCGGTAAAGCTGATGAAGAGTGAGGATTTGAAAGCATTTGATGTGGCATCTGAACCTGATGCGATGAAAGATCTTTACGGTCGGTCAGCATTTGGTCAGGGTTGTTTGCTTGCCCGGCGATTAGTTGAAAACAAAGTCCGCTACATTGAAGTCACAAGAGGCGGTTGGGATACTCACTCCAACAACTTTGAATCGGTCGCCAATAATGCTGCGGATTTGGACAAAGGCCTGAGTGCCTTGCTTCTTGATTTGGAAATGCGTGGATTACTGGAAGATACCATGATAGTTGTTGTTTCTGAGTTTGGTCGCACTCCCAGAATTAACGGAGGTAACGGCCGGGATCATTGGCCCTATGGTTTCTCTGCTTTTCTCGCCGGCGGCGGAGTAAAGGGAGGAACAGTTTATGGTAAAATGGACAAGGTTGGCAGAAACCCTGTAGATGGTAAATTTGTCGACCCGGCATCCTTAAACGCCACCATTGGTTATGCCATGGGGCTTCCACTCAACGATGTACAGTACTCTCCCTCAGGTCGTCCATTCAAGGTCGCTCATGATGGAGAACCATTACTTGATGTACTCGCGTAGGGAATTCTAGCAATATTTGGTGGTGGGCAGGTTCAAGTTAGTTGGCCTATTGTGCCTATTATCCGGATTCGTAGCATTGGGGAAGGAACCATTTCGGACTTTCACCACCTCGGATGGAAAGTCCTTTCCATTTCAGGTACTCAGCTACGAAGGACAGGAGTTTTACTTTCAGGATAAATCTGAAAAGCGTTACAAAGTTAATTACAAACAATTTTCCGCCGAAGACCAAAAATACCTGATATCAGTGGCCCAAGAGGGTAAAATCCCAAAGGGTGACCCCCGATTTGCTATCCAAGAAGAGGAACCTCCACCGCCTGTCGCTGCTGATGCGGAGTCTGAAAATGAAATGCCTGAAGAGGAGGTAACTGCGGCTCCATCGATGGATGAAGGAGAAAGGTTGATGGCCGCCCCCAAGAAAAAACCGAAACTTAGAAACGGCTCTTTCTTTGCCTACAAACCTGTTAAACTCGGACAGGATCCTAGCTTGGCATTAGAGGAAAAGGGAGGTGGATTGCCCAAAGAAGGAGAAGCGATTGATTTCAGCAGGCATGTGCTCCCCATTTTGGAGGATCGTTGCTTTAGTTGCCATCAAGAACCCTATGATAAAAACGGGCGAACCATCCAGCCCAAGGCGGGTTTGGCCCTAAATACTTACGAACTGGTTATGAAAGGTAATTTGGATAACACCGTTGTGACTGCAGGCGATGTAGCGGACAGCTACCTGCATGAGGTCTTGGTTCTTGATGAAGATGACGACATGTTTATGCCCCCAAAAGGCGGTCCTCTGACCGCAGAACAAATTGATATCATCAAGAGGTGGATCGAAGAAGGTGCTAAGGAAAAAGCGGGAGGCGGAGGTGGGAACATGGATGGGGGCATCAGCTTTCATGATCATATTTTTCCCCTCCTCGAAGAAAGATGTATTGATTGCCATGGCGAACCCTATGTTAAAAATGGACGGACTATTCAGCCCAAGGCGGGTCTGGCTCTAAACACCTACGAACTCGTACTGAAAGGAAACTTGGATGGAGCGATCATTACCCGGGGAAATCATGAAGAGAGCACTCTTTATGCGGTCATCACCCTCGACCCAGATGACCCAGAAATTATGCCACCCAAAGGGGATCCACTAACTGAAGAAGAAGTTGAAATGTTTAAAAAATGGATTAACGAAGGAGCAAAAGAATACCCATCGGATGTATTCGAGAAACCAAAAGAGGAAAAAAGCTTGGCTTCTTTAACTCCCACCGATTCGAGCAAAATTCCTTTGGTTGATCTGCTTGGTAAAAAAGTGGGGAAACCCAACCGTATCCAACTGGAAACCGCATCAAAAACTGGTGCCCTTGTCACTTTGCTATCCGAAAAACATTCTCTGGTCCGAGCTGAGTTTACCTCAGGTCCCAGTTTAGTCGAGGACAAGGATGTGGATCAATTATCAGCTGTTTCCAACAACATTTCGCACCTCGACCTATCCCGTACCCAGGTGACTGATCAATCACTTGGATTTGTTAAAAAATTAAAAAACTTAACCTGGCTTGGGTTGAGAAACACCAAGGTTACTGATTCGGGAATCAAGCAGTTGAAAGATGCTCGTTTTCTACGTTATCTGAACCTCTCCGGTACGGAAGTTTCCGATAGAAGCATTGACACTTTGGCGGGGTTGAAAGACATAGAGGAGATCTATTTATGGAATTCCAAGGTATCTGAAAGTGGGGCAAACTCTCTCCGTAAAGCCCTACCCAACGCAAAGATTATTTTTTAATAAGGCTAAGATAAAATCTTAAAGCATTGTTTAGCTAAGTTGTTTATCGCTTATTCCTCTTTTAGGATATTTACTTGTCCTCACCCGAGAGTTTCTCATGTCTACAGCAAGTTTATTTGATCCTATTCAAGTTCGAAAAGATTTCCCGCTATTGTCCCGCACAAATCGAGGAAAGCCCCTGGTCTATCTTGATAACGCAGCTACCTCTCAAAAGCCCAGCGTGGTAATCGAGACCCTGGCCAATTTTTATCAAATTCAAAACTCCAATGTACACCGGGGAGTGTACGAACTCGCAGAAGATGCAGAAAATTCTTATCGGGAAGCCAGAGAGATCATCGCAAAATGGTTTGGCATCTCAGACAAGGAAGTGATTTTTACCCGGGGTACCACAGAAGGAATCAACCTCATTGCCCATTCCTTTGCTGCACCTATTTTAAAGATGGGAGATGTGATCGCGCTCACCGAAATGGAGCACCACGCCAATATTGTTCCCTGGCAAATGGTTGCCAAGGCTAGCGGGGCGGAAATTCGGGTCGTCCCCATCAACGAAGACGGTTCGATCAATCGCAAAAATTTAACTGAAATATTGGCCGACCCACGCTGTTCCATTCTTTCGATGTGCCACATCTCCAATGTACTGGGTACAGTCAACCCGGTTAAGGAAATCATCTCCGAGGCACACAACAACGAAGTGAAGGTAGTATTGGATGGTGCCCAATCCGTCCCTCATATCCCTGTGAATCTACGGGACCTGAATTGTGATTTCTTTACCTTCTCAGGCCACAAAGTTTTTGGCCCCATGGGGATCGGGGTGGTTTTTGCCAAAGAGAATCTGCTTGATGATATGGTGCCCTACCAAGGGGGAGGGGATATGATTGACTATGTCAGTTTTGAAGGGACCACATACAACACCGGCGTGCAAAAGTTTGAGGCTGGCACGCCTAATGTGGCGGGTGCTATTGGTCTTGCCGCTGCTTTAAAATATCTCTCAAGGATTCATTTCCACCAGGCGCACGCCCATGAAAAATCTCTTCTTTCCTATGTTCAATCCGAGCTTTCTCCCATCCATGGATTGATCGAGCATGGAACCACCTCAGATAAGGCTGGAGTTTTTTGTTTTTCCATAGATGGCATTCATCCGCATGACCTGGCTACCTTGCTCGATGCCAAAGGAATAGCGACACGCACTGGGCATCATTGCTGCCAACCGCTCATGAAAAAACTTGGAGTTGAAGCCACTGCCAGGGCATCTTTTTCAATTTATAATACACAGGATGATGCAGTTCGCTTCGTTGATGCAGTCAGACAAGCGGTGAAAATGCTCAGATAATTCGAGTTTTAGAATTACTAAACTTTTTTACGAATCCCAGAATATGGTAAATTATCTACCATCTGGCCCGCTTTCACCTTCTTGGCATGAAATTTGCCAAACCATACACAGTGGTTAGAGAATTATTTTACAAAAACACCAATCTTTCTTCCTAATTTTGTGACTTTTAGATATTAAGATTTAACAAACCAAACTGGACACTCGGCGGAAATCCAATGAACAAAACAAACTCATCTTCAAACACATCAAACATATTTAAGAAAATTAAGCGGCAACTGAGCAAGGGAAGTTATCCCATTGCTAACTCCGAAGGGGAAGATTCCTTGCTCAAAAAAAGTGCAGATTTGGGCACACACGAGACCCCCTATTATTCACCGAACCAAACCAACATATTATTTCTTAGTAAGCGAGGAATGTCCCGGGCTCCCCTGGCACGGGAAATCATGCGTCATCTCCTGCATTTCTCTGATCATTTTGGTAGCATTCGCCCCTCCGCCAGAGGGATTTCCGATGCTTATGACTTCTGCCCCTTTGATAAGCGAATGATTCAGTCCGCCCAAAAATTCGGTTACGAATTGAATGGGAACTCCCGCCGGGTTAATATGGCGGAACTATCTTCGGCGAACCTAATTGTTCCCCTGGATAGAGAAAGCGAGGAATATACCAAGACTAGAAATTTCTATATCCATGGAGCAGTCCGTCCCATTGGCCAGTTCCTAAATCCTGG
>Ga0181593_10007031_pt1 | contig 10072 bp, 5 predicted proteins | sample 071ome_19_FD_133756 | JGI IMG/M metagenome (GOLD analysis project Ga0181593, IMG submission 133756) | Coastal salt marsh microbial communities from the Groves Creek Marsh, Skidaway Island, Georgia - 071413AT metaG (megahit assembly) | ecosystem: Environmental > Aquatic > Marine > Intertidal zone...
CGGTGGCTTAGGGGGCGCGCCAATCAACGAGCCTGTCTACCCTTGGGACCCGATGGGCGTGCTAGAGGAGGGGGGCGCGGGCTCAGGTGGGTCGCTCTACACCGACGTGGACGTCACCCGTAGCGTACGGATCACCGGCCGGGTGACAAGCCTCACAGACACGATGAGCTTAGAGGCGCTCAACGGGAATGACGCCTGTGATGGGGTCGTTGAGCTCGCTGGTGCCACTCGAGGGCTGATCTCTAAGGTCAGCTGTGTGAACCCTGAGGACCTCTCCCTGACCCGTCATGAGCTGACGCTCATGGCGCTGAACGCCCAAGGTCGACCTGTGATCGGATCGAACCTTCAAGTGCAGGTTCGACCCCTCAGCGCAGGAGATGACGAGTGGGTCGCCCTCCCTGAGCAGGGCTACATCGGTGGCCATGGCGCGCTCTCGTTTGGCGCCGACACCCTTGAGCTGAGTGAAGATCACGTCGTGCGGGTGAATGGTGGTGAGGGCGTGGTGAGCCTCCTCCTGATTCGTCAGGGTGAGCAGGGGCCCCCCGCTCAGGTCTCTGCGACCCTTGATGAGCAAGGGGACGGCTTCCTCTTCACAAGCACGTTAGGGGCGCCCTGATGTCTCAACACACTCAAACGGCTCGAGCGCTCCTCAGCGTTGGACCATGGGCTGGACTGTGCGCTGGGTTGAGGGCTGGGTTGAGGGAGGGACTGTGCGCTACGCTCACGCTCACGCTCTTAGGCGCTCCACTGCTCGCGACCCCATCGACTGAGCCGGATCACGGGAGAGACCTCACCCAAGGTGAGGAGGTCACGCCGGACAATGAAGCTGGACTTGAGCAGAGTCGAGCTCACCTCTCAGAGGCCTTAAAGCTCATTAAAGCAAAAGACCTCCGCTCAGCGATCACTCAGCTAGACCTCTCCTATCGCGCTCACCCCTCAGTCGAGGTGCTCCACCTGCTCGCGAGGGTCTATGATCGCTTCCCTGATGAGTGCCTACGGTCGCTCGCCTCGTGGCGCCAGCTGATTGAGTCGTGTGGTGAGGGCTGTGAGCTGAACGAGAGCGCGCTGGCGAACCTCAAGCGGGCTGAGCTCGAGTGTGAGGGAGCGCTCACGGTCACGACTGAGCCCAGAGGGGTAGAGCTGTTTATCGATGACCAGCCAGTTGGTGTGACGCCCACCACGATCAAGCTGATGGGTGGCACAAAGCGTGTATATTTCTTTAAAGCGGGCTATCAAGATCAGCGCGCGATGCTTCAGCTCGACCGCAAGTGGGGCAACCGAAGCCTCTCCGCTACGCTCACCTCACAAAAGGCGCTCCGTGGTGAACCTCATTCAGCCACGCAGAGAGAGGCGACTCAAGGCGAGATTGAGGTCATCAAGGTCAGCTCCAAACCTGACTCAGCCGACGTGGCGCCTCCCTCTGCGCCCACAGGAGCTACAGTCACGGCCTCCACCGCTCCCACGCCCCCCACTGTGTCTGCTTCCTCTGTGTCTACGGCCTCTGTGTCTACGGCCACTGTGTCTACGGCCTCTGTGAAGCCGAGCCTCACACCTCAGCCACAGGCCGAGGTGCCCTCTATTGAGGGCTTCTTTGGCGACCAACAGCCCTATATCCGTCTCGAGAGCCCCGCCCCGATCCGTCAGGGTAAGGTCGCGATGGCTGGAGGGCTGAGCCTCGTCGCTGACCTCCGTTGTGAGTACCTGAACCGCTTTAAGCGCTACATCCCGCTCGAGCGCTGTGACCACGCACGGATGAAGCTCTTCGATCGCTTTTATCTGGCCCTCCAGCCTTCAAAAGGCCTCTACGTCTACGTGATTATGAGCAATGACCATGGGCAGTGGCAGCTCATCTACCCAGTGCCAGGAGAGGACAACCTCTTAAAGGCTGGGCGCGTGCACAGCGTCCCACAGGGTGAGTGGGTGTTATTTGACCAGCTCAAGGACATCACGGATCGGGTCACGGTCTTGGCCTCCCCGACCCCCCTCTCCGCGCTTGAGCTTCACCGAGGAGAGCTCAACCAGAGCGCGCTCCCTGTTGAGGTGATGCGCTACTTTGTCCCGATGGGTAAGAACTTTATGGGAGCGCGGAGCGTCCAAAAGCTCCGCTCAGATGTCCAGAGCGCTCAGCGCTCAAGGGCGCTACACATCACCTTCGAGGTGCTCAGGTAAGCTGGGTCACCTTGGGGACTATACACGAATCAGAGCGACAGGTCGGCTGAGCCTAAGCCTGTCTTTAAGGAATTATTTTGCTCGTCAATACGAGATACACTTGCCTCAGCTTAGTCATGGCTGGGCTCTTACTGAACGCCTGCCATGCCAATAAAAGCAGCAGCTTAACACAAGGTGTCCACACCATCGGGGAGCGACGATTAAGCCCTGAAAGCTTCGAGGCGCTGTCTGACCAGGAGCGCGCTGAGTATTGTCGGCACACGCTCTACAATGGGCGTAACGCGCTCAGTCACGCCTGTGTGTCGGCTGAGGAGAGAGGTCATCACCCTGTTGTGATTGATCGTGAAGGCCGTCAGGTGCCGCTGCCTGGACCTTTGATTACCCGGTCAATCCCTGACCCAAGCGACCTGCCGAGAGGGGTTTTTCTTACGCTCGCGCTTAACCGAGAGCTCCCCTCCAAGGAGGACCTCACACATCTCTCCCGTTTTAATACAAAACCGACGCAGTTAAACGGCCTTATACTCCATCTAGATCGAGTCAAAGAGCTCACACCTTCGCTCGCGAGCGCCGTGGCTGAGTCTGGCGCGATTGACGTGCAATTGAACGGCCTCACGACGCTCAGCCTTGAGAGCGCTCAGCGCCTCATGACGAACACTCAGCTCAGGTCGCTCTCCTTTGAGAGCCTCAAGACGCTCAGCCCTGAGACCGCTCAAGCGCTCAGCGGGCTCAGCGAGCTCAGTGGGGTGCCCCCCATGACAACCTCTCTCAACCTCAACGGGATCAACGCTCTCAGCGTCAAGGTCGCGCAAGCGCTCGCTCCATTTCGTGGTAGGCTGAGCTTGCAAGGTGTGAAGAGCACCAGCGATCAACTCATAGAGGCGCTCTCCCAATGTCAAGGTGGCTTAGTCTTAAATGGTATCCAAAGCCTGACGCTCAAGAACGCAGAGGCCCTCGTTCAATCAAAGCTGAGGCTTGACCTGACTGGAGTTAAGCACCTTGACATCCGCACATATCTCGTCTTAGCAAAGAGCCACATCAAGCTCTCAAGAGACGCGATCACGGTGCCTAGCTTAAGCGTGGAGGACGCCACCTCCCTCGCTCAGCTCAAAAGGAAAGAGCTCCACCTCAATGTATCAGGGGCGATCGATAGCGCGACGTTGAGCGCGCTCCTCACGTATCAGGGGACGCTCACGCTAGGGGTCGACCAGCTCACAGCTGAGCACGCTCAGCTCCTCGAATCGACCCTACGTTCGCGCAAGGTGACGCTCTCACCTGCGTCCATTGACCCTGAGGCTGTACCGCTCTTGTTCGGTAACCCAAAGCTTGAGGTCAAGACGGGTCGCTTAACTCAGGTCGACCCCGCCCTGATCAAGGTTTACTTAGCGAAGCGGAGCTCAGGAGCCCGTGACTTTAGCGCGCTGAGCGCCATCGATGAGGAGAGCCTCAGCCTGCTCTGCGGGGCTCGCTCTAATGAGCTGAACTTCGAGCGCTTAACCGAGCTCAGTGAGCAACAGGCGCGGATCATGAGTCGCGCAAAGACCTACATGATTAAGCTCGACGGCCTTGAGCGCTTATCGATCGAGAGCGCGAGGCTCCTCGCAAAGCGGAGCGATCAGGTGAGGCTCAGCTTAAGAGGGCTCAAAGAGATTGACCCTGAGCTCGCCCAAGCGCTGTCAAGGGGGGCTAAGGGTTTGATCCTCAACTCTGACGTATCGCGCCCCTTCGAGGTTCAGCTCTTACTCGCAGCTAACCCAAGCGCAGTCATACAGAGGCTCTCAAGTGTGAGCGATGAGCAGCTCAAGATGATCATGAAACATAGCACGTGGTCGATTCACTTAGACGGCTTAAGACGCCTGAGCGTCGAGCAGGCGAAGCTGCTCTCCCAATTGAGGATAAGAGAGCTCTCCTTAGGGGGGCTCTCGACCCTCTCCCTTGAGGTGACACGAGCGCTGTCAGCCTTCAAGGGCAGGTTACTGCTCAATGGGCTAAAGGAGCTTAGCCTTGAGCAGGTGAAGGTGTTGAAGGAGGGTCAGTTGACGAGCTTCTCGTTTGATGGCTTAGAGGTGATTGACGTTGACGTACTCAAAGCGCTCCTAAGCCCCAAATCAAAGCTCAGTAGCCTCCGTGGCCTGCGGAGCTATAACGTTGAGACCGCTGAGCTCCTTGGTCCCTCTAAACTCGACCAGTTTATCAAAGGGATCAGCTCGCTCGACGAGCACACCGCGACGTACTTCGCTAAGAGAGCTTTCATACGACCGGGAGAGCAGACGCTCGCATTTGACTCCGTCCTGTCGATCAGCCCCTCCGCCGCTGAGCGTATCAGCCAGACACGTGCTGGGGCGTTATCTTTTGCGAGCCTCAAGCAGCTCTCTGACGCGAGCTTGCGCGCCTTAAGCCGTTACGAAGGGAGGCTCGCGCTCAATGGCCTCACCGAGCTCTCTCCTGCCCAAGCTAAAATCCTCAGCGGCTCCAAAGCACGCGAGCTCTCGTTGGGTGGCCTAAGTCGCTTAAACGCAAGCGTCGCTCAGACCTTAATGAGCTATCATGGGCACCTCGCCCTCGACCTTGAGCTCATCGACGACCTAAACATCCTCTTAGCGCTGTATTGGCATCATCGAGCAGAAGACAGCAGCGTGTCCTCTGCGGGCGCCTACGCTGCCCAGAAAATACATCACATCACCCAAAGGAAGCTTAGCAGCTCCAAAGGAGCCCTTGAGCAGGCTCAGCTCGCCTCACAGCTCTTCACCGATACGCTAGACCTGCCTTATCATACAGCCATCTCTGCTCCCTTTATGCGAGCCTTGTGTGCACCCAACCAGAGGCATGAGGCGTGGCTCAAGCAGCTTGAGTCTATACCCGTGGTTAAGCCAGCCGAGAGAGGCTCCACAAGAGAGCAACGACGCGCTTATGTGAGGTATGAGATGGCGCGACGGCAAGCTAAAAGAGCCCGTGAGTCTCAAGAGGGCTACACGGGCTATCGGTATCGCGTCCTCTCATTAGGTAACCTGCCTAAGCTCGACCAAGCTGGCGTCGAGGGGCTGTTAGCGTGCCCTGCGCAGGTCATCCGACTCACGAACCTGAGGAGCTTAAGCCCTGAGCTCGCTCAAGCCTTGAGCGCGACGACCGCACAAGAGCTCCACCTCCCTAAGCTCGCCTCGGATCAGGTTGAGGCTGTCAGAGAGGCCTTTGCGAACTACAAAGGTAAGCTGATCTTCGAGGTCCAAGATGAGTGGCTCAAGGCGCCCTCACAGGACAGCGTGGGGGTATCGAACCTTGACTCCGTCAAACGCTTGAGCCTTGAGCAAGCTAAGCTCCTCGCTCGGACGAGGAAGTCCAAGACGCTCTCGCTCAATGGTCTCACCGAGGCCCCCTTTTATGTCCTGAAGACCATTAACTTCTCAGGTGAAATGCTGAGTATTGATGGGTTAACAGAGCTGAGCATGGCGCAAGCGGAGGTGCTCGCCTCGATGCAGCTGAGGAGCCTCTCTCTAAACGGTGTGACGCTCATCAGCCCTGAGGCGCTTAAGCTGCTCACCAAGAACGGCTCTAGATCGGTCAGCTTAAAGAGTATTAAGTGTCATGATATTGAGACGGCAGCCTCGCTTGGGGGTTACAAGCTCAGGGAGTGGGTCTCCTCTCTCAAGCGTCTAGAGCACAGCGACGCTCAATTTTTTGAGGGCAGGGAGCCCCGGGTAGGTGGCAGCCTAGAGACTTTAGCGTTCGACGCTGTCGAGGAGCTCAGCGCTCCCGCCGCGAAGAGCATCAGCAATACGAGGTCGAAGGCGCTGTCTTTCCCTTCACTTAGACGTATCACAGACGAGAGCTTAACAGCCTTAATGCAGTACGCTGGGAGCCTCGAGCTTGGACTAGAGACGATCTCTCTAAAGCAGGCTGAGGTGATACGCCAAGGGAAGACACAAGCGCTCCGCTTGAAGCGCGTACATAACCTAGACAGTGACGTAGCTCAGGTCTTGCTCCGCTCTCAAGCTTATCTTGAGTTCAACCCCAAACGAATGAAAAACATCAACCTGCTCCTCGAGCTCTATTGGTATTACTTTTATAAGGGTCTCGGCGCGTTCTCGTTATCTGCTCAGGCGATCCATGAGGTTGGAAAATCGATCCAACGCGTGATCGACACCGAGGAGCTCGACCTAAAGAGGGCTCGTGTCTTCTCTCAGCTACCCAATCACTCGCTTCGTCTGAGGAGGCTTAAGAGGCTTTCTGATCCTGTCTTGACGGCCCTCTGTACGCCTAATAAGAGGGTCGAGGCCTTTCTCTCAAAGGTAGAGTCGATGCCTGAGGTGAAGCGCGCCACAAGACGTTCGAGCGACGAAGAGAAGGCTGCTTATATGGAGTACATGAACTTACAAATGCTCTCGCGCAAGCTAAAGAGAGAGCGGGATAAACAGAAAGGGGCTCGATACCGATCGATCTCTTTAGATGCGCTCACCGCGCTAGACCTCCCCACCGCGCGAGCCTTGGTCGATTGCCCTTCGCAGGCCATAGAGCTCGGTGCGCTCAGCACCTTAAACCCAGAGGTCGCCAAGGCGCTCAGCGAGTCCTCAGCCAAGCGGATCAAGCTCACCGGGCTCGCCTCGGGTCAAGTAGAGGCTATTAAAGAGGCCTTCGCCAACTTTAAGGGTCGCCTGCAGCTCCCACGTTGAAGGGGCTTACCAGACCCTCGATGGATCAGCTCGTATCGGGATTTCCTTAGCCTCGAGCGATATGAAATCCGGAGTAAAAGCCTCCCTCGCTGGAGCTTGGGCGTCCTTGATGGACGATCACGGTATACACGTGCTTATCAGATAACAAATCTGTCCATAAGCGATCAGAGCAAGCCTCATCACCTTGAGCAAGGGAAAGCCAGCCCTGCTGTCACACACCTCTCAAGGAGATCACAATGGCAAGTCATAACTATACAATCATGACCAAAACCATCAGCACCTTTGGGAGTGTTGAGCGTAAGGATCGAGTCCAATACAAGGGACAGTGGGGACGTTTATATAGCCTTGAGGATGGCTTCTATAATGACGTCGTCCTTCGCCTTGGTGGTTTAGCAGATGCTTTGTCAGAAAATGCAGACTGGCTCGAAGAAAAATTAAAGACCTACGCTGATATCTTCACTACCTTTACATTGGGTGAAAGTGACCCAATTATATGCACTCCACCTCCCGCTAAGTATCGCTTACTTTTCATTCCTCAGAACCCCTTATGTCAGGATAGTTTTCACCTCAGATTAACCTAAAGCGATGAGGGGCGAGATGAGTACGAAACCATGTCAAGAGTCAGCTACCCAAGCGAGCTGAGAGAGTCGATCATGAAGCTCCCTTGAGAGCCTTGCTTAAGACACAATGGCACAACATGAGTGATCTAGATGAACTCAACATCCGATCAGTCCTCTGCGTGGAGTCTATGGATGATATTTTGTATGTCATGCATGGCTTCGCGTCGGACTCGAAGGGTAAGAACGCCTGCCACACAGCCCTCTCTCAGTGAAGGAGAACTCCTATAAAGGAGTCACCCGCTGGTGAGCAACACGAGGAACTTTCTCGTGCCCGGCGACCTGCTCATCTCAAGCTACAGCTTCACCACGGAGCCGGACTTGCTCTTGTTGATCGACAGGCACAGCGACCGGATCCTACACAAACAGAGGCTAAAGACGGGCTCTAGCGAGCTCCGAATAAAGGTGAAGCCAGAGCTGAGCCCAAACTCGACTCCGAGACCCAATTCATCTAGGGCGCTTCGTATAGAAAGCCCATCGCTGAGTGGGCCTTTTATAAACGGCTGCGCTTTTGTTGGAACGGCTGCGCTTTTGTTGGGTTGGCGCTTGTTGAGCGCTTTTGTTGGGCGCTTTTGTTCGGAGGTGAGGCGACCGGCTCCCTCAAAACAGTTGATCGATCGCGTTCACAAGTGGCTCAGGGTTCGTGAGAAGCAAGAAGTTCTGCTCAAGGTGAATAAAGCGACCGGAGGCCTCATCTGGACGATCTCGACAGGCGTTGGATGACCCATTGAGATGTCGACCTTGCGTGTTTGTCGTCCCACAAATACGTGGCTCATAGCGATCTGTCCCATAGTCGTTACAGCTCGTGACCTGCTCTTGAGGGAGCTGCTCTGCCAAAGCTTGAGTGAGCCGAGCGACAAGAGAGTTGGGGTCAGTGTCGCCTGATGTCCCATCAGAGACGCTCACTCCGGGCTCCAAAAACGCGTGGAGCGAGATCACAGGAGTCTCTGCAAAATGTGCGCTCAGCGCCTCATGTGCTCTATGAAAGAATGACTCTTCAGTGTGGGCCATATCGCTGATCCGAAAGTCTTCATTATTGAATAAGCTACAGACCTGAGTTGATCCTGAACACCCTGAGTCAAGGTTGCTCGCGCAGCGATGTGTCCCGGTTGATAGGAGCGCCCGAGCGCCGATTTGCTCAAAGGCTAAGACGCCCTCGGCGAGGGTACCTTGGTCAAAGAACGCGTGAGGGGTCTCGAGGATCACGTCGGCGCTCTGCGGGTGAGTTCGGAGCGCGATGAGCGCGTCTCCGCTCCCAGGGGCGCTCCAGCGCAACATCGTACCCTCCGCACAGAGTTCGTAGCCCGCTTGCTCCGCCTCTCTACGGCTCGTCTCAGCGTCCCCTTGGAGCGCAGCGTTCAGAGAGTCATTGAGGTGTTCTCGGAGCCTCTCTTGTGGGACTCTGTAACCGTTGGAGCCGAACTCGGGAGGCTGAATGGACTCGGTGGTGAAGGCTTGGCTCACCGAATCTGCACAGGTGGGAAGCTCCACCCAAACACAGGTAAAGGGGGCGCCTGGGTTTACTTCGGGGTCTGTGTCATCGCAGTCCTCAGGACGTAGGAAGCCGTCTCCATCTTGATCAAGCTCAGGGTCTACAAACATATCGACTGATTGATCCGGAGACAGCATGTTCATGTCGACCGCTTGATCTGGAGAAAGCACGCTCATATCAACCGCTTGATCAAGAGGTTCGGGCAGTGCATCAGCGAAGGAGCCGTCCTCAGCTGGCCACGGAGATAGGTCGTTAACCCCTACATCCATACTAGGCGAGCCCCCTTGATAGCTCACTTGATCCAATGGTCTAAGCTGCGGGAGGCTCTCTTCACACCCCCCTGTGGTGAGCGCTCCTAGAAGACAGCCAAAGAGGAGCCCCTTTTTGGTGAGCTGACTGTCTAGGAGGCTTGAAGATTCGAGAGCTCGTCGTAGAGGCTGTTGGGTTGTTCGTTTCCAATACATATCGAGGCTCTCCGAGGGTCTAGTACAAAGTATTTCAGTAAAGTATTTCGGCAAAGGTGCAGGCACTTAAGATGCCTTAAGCCGAACGTGCGTTATACCAAAGGTGTCAAATCTCAACAATCAACATTTCGAATTCTAGTCGACACAGGCTAGTCTTATGCGCTGCCGTTTAGAGCAGATTCATGCGTAGTCATGCGTAGTCGTGTATAATAGAGCAAAGCTCTGAAGGGTCGTCATCACCAAAGAACCAGGGCTCAGCCACCGCCAAACAGAGGCACACCTCCTTCTGGAAAGGTGACCAAAGCTGTCTCACCGCGCTCAACTAGAGCGTCACGGAGCTCATATGAGGCGGCCCTAAAATGAGCCACAAAAGACCAATAAGTCGCCTTATACTCACGAAGAAGCTCAATCATCTTGGTGTGGCACAAGGGGCATGGGGAGCGCTTCGTAAAGCGCCTCTGGAAGATAGGTTGAGCGAGCACCTTCTTGGCTCCAAGGACACTCTTCTTTTCAGCTTTACGTCTCTGAATATGAAGCTCAACAGTCTCGGCGACCAGTGACTCACAGAGAGCCTCATATTCCTCTTGGGCAAGATCAGCCCACATCGGAGGTGGCCCATCAAGCTCGACGCTCACCTCTGCCGTGAAGTCAGCCTCTGTCGGTTTA
>Ga0181593_10007034_pt1 | contig 10071 bp, 6 predicted proteins | sample 071ome_19_FD_133756 | JGI IMG/M metagenome (GOLD analysis project Ga0181593, IMG submission 133756) | Coastal salt marsh microbial communities from the Groves Creek Marsh, Skidaway Island, Georgia - 071413AT metaG (megahit assembly) | ecosystem: Environmental > Aquatic > Marine > Intertidal zone...
TGCTCAAATCCAACGGAGCAGCTTACTGCTGGGGAGATAATTCAGTTGGTCAGTTAGGAAATGGGTCCGTTGAAGCTAGTATGACCCCCGTAGAGGTCTCCGGAGGGTATCGGTTTAAGTCGATAAGTGCTGGCTGGGACCATACCTGCGGTGTTGCAGTCGACAATAACGTTTATTGCTGGGGACGCGGTAGGTATGGACGACTGGGTAACGGCGCTACCAACAACAGTCTAGTCCCCGTAGGTGTGTCGGGAGGAATCTCCTTCAAGGCCGTGAACTCTGGCTTGGCTCACACTTGTGGAATCACCTTGGATGGAGAAGGTCTCTGTTGGGGGTTCAACGAGGATGGAATACTCGGCAACAATTCAGTAGAAACCTCGATAACACCCGTCGCTGTTGTTGGTGACATTTCTTTTGGCTCTCTAAATGCCGGATCGGCAACAACATGTGGGATCTCTACTAGTGGAGACGCATATTGTTGGGGAGCGGGTGATTTCGGAAGACTATTGGGACAAGGACCTCACGATCGTGGCGTAAAAATATCACCGGGACTTGTTGCCGGTAATTTTAAGTTCAAGCCCAAGTCCGTGAGTGTGGGTCTTGACCACACATGTGCCATTAACGAAGACGACAAAGCGGTCTGTTGGGGGCGCGGGAGATACGGCAAATTAGGTATCGGCTCAGGGAAGGGCTTAGGTGTTATCGACAACTTGATGACGCCGAGAGAGATAAACGGAAATATATCGTTTGAGATGGTAACCACTGGAATCTTTCAAACCTGCGGTATTTCTGTCGCTGGCAAACCATACTGCTGGGGTAGAAATAAATCTGGGCAGCTGGGAGACGGTACGACGACCATGCGAGTTGAGCCGGTCGGCGTGTTGACTGATGTGAGCTTCTCAACCATGACGATAGGTAAAAACCATGCATGTGGACTGTCATCTGATGACGAAGTCTATTGTTGGGGAAATGGAGATGCAGGCAAACTTGGGACGGGTTCGTCAGACGACGTGCTGGTGCCAGCGAAGGTTGCATCCAGATAACGCCTAAAATCACTACACAGCAACGAGTCAAGAAATCATGATTAATAAAAAAATAGTTACTGTTTTTGCATTTTTAGCATTGTTGATGCTCACGATTACGAATGCCAACGCGCAACGCTTGCAAGAAAACCAGAAGAGATATCAAGTTCTACTGTTTACAAAGTCCTTAGACTATCAACACCGCTCTGTCACAACGGGCGTGGAGATGTTCAAGGAATTAGCAATAGACAATCATTTTGCTCTTACCTGGACCGAGCAGTCGGACTTTTTCGATGATCAGGCACAGCTTAATGAGATGGATGTCATTGTGTTTATGAATACGTCTGGAGACATTCTCAATGACAAGCAACGCTTGGCGCTACAAAGCTACATGCAGCAGGGTGGCAATTTTGTAGCTATTCATTCCGCGTCATTCACAATGATGGAGTGGCCCTGGTACGTCGAATTAGTGGGTGGTGTTTGGAACCGACATCCAAGTCCAGGGATCTCAACAGCTATTATCAATAACGAGAAACCAGAGCATCCTTCAGCGGCGCACATACCGCGTAAATGGCTGGTTACAGAGGAGTGGTATAACTACCTTGAGCTCTCTGACAAGATTGAAGTTGTACTAAGTTTGGATGAAACGACTTACATCGGGGGGAAAATGCCGGACTACCACCCAATTGCCTGGTACCAAGAAAACTTCGAGGGTGGTCGCTCGTTTCATACGGCCCTCGGACACCCAGAGGGAATTTACGATAACCCGTGGTTTAGACAGCACATCATGGGGGCTGTGTGGTGGGCTGCAACCGGTGGCAAAGCCTTCGAGTAACGACGGGCTGTCCGCGCTTGCCGAATCTGTTGATTACACATGAAAGAACAGAAATGAGACGCAGGTGCTTTCGTCGCTCACTTGGTAGCGGATTTCTGAATGTTCGCAACCTGTCGCAAAGCGCGTCAAACGCGTCGCGCTGTCTTGCTCGATATTTACAAATAGCTGCCGCTACGCGTTTCCATCGCTCGACACGAAATCCAACTTGGGGAAAGCCAGCTCACCGGGTGGGGACAAAAAATACTGAGAATTTTCAGCGTCTCCTGCATGTTTGCGATAGCGTGTGCAGCAGTGCCCTCGCCTCCTCATGCCATTCAAACACTCCAGCGACCTCCAAACTTCGTGTTCTTTACTGTCGATGATCTTGGATGGCCCGACGTTGGATGCCTGTACCCAATCCAAAATACGTACCCGATTGATCTCCCCACGACATAAGTAGAGGAATATTTTGAAACAATTAATTCTAGCCCTATTGCTGCTCTGGATGTGTGGATTCAGCAGCGCACACACGATGTCAGCTGATGTAATCATCAAGAATGGCACAGTCCTTACAATGAATGCAGATAGAGAAATCATTGAAGCAGGTGTGGTGGTCATCAGAGGCAACAAGATAATTGCGGTTGGTTCAAGTGATTTGGCAGCAGCATACTCTGCCCCGCGCACCATAGATGCGAGAGGCGGTATTGTCATGCCAGGGATGATCAACACACACACCCACGCATCTATGACGGTATTTAGAAGCTTGGCGGATGACGTTCCGAATCGACTGCAGCGCTATATCTTCCCGCTAGAAAATAAAATGGTGTCGGAAGAGATGTCATACCTTGGTGCTCTTCATGGCAGTATTGAAATGGTCAAGTCTGGCGTAACCACTGCCGTGGACATGTACCTTTTTGAGGAAAGTGCCGCCAAGGCGGTCAAGGACATTGGCTTACGCGGAATCATGACGCAGAACATTATCAAGTATCCGACCGCAGACGGGGAAAATGCTCAGGCAAAAATTGATTTAGCGGTCGAGTTTGTCGAATCTTACATCGATGATGAGTTAATTACACCGGGGTTTGGCCCCCACGCTCCCCACACGGTTAATAAAAAAGATTTGGAAACGATCAGAGATCTTTCCGAACAATATGACGTGCCGGTATCAATGCACGTAGCGGAAACAGAAAAAGAGTTCGATGAGTTCATAGACAAATATGGTATGACTCCGATCGAGTACTTAGATTCTATTGGCCTCCTCAACAATCGCTTCATTGCTGCACATGCCATCTTCGTTACCGAAAGCGATATTGCATTAATGAAAAAGAGAGATATTGGCGTGGCCCACAACATGGTTGCAAATATCAAATCAGCAAAAGGCGTTTCCCCTGCACTATTGATGCATGACCAAGGTTTACGGGTTGGATTAGGTACCGACGGCCCAATGAGCGGGAACACTCTCGATATCATTGGACAAATGGGCTACGTCGCTAAGTTGCACAAACTTGAAAACAAAGATAGATCAGTCATGCCGCCTCACAAGGTGGTAGAGATGGCCACTTTGGGGGGGGCAAGAGCGATCCATAGAGAAACTGAACTTGGTTCACTAGAGGTAGGCAAGTTAGCCGATGTCGTGATCATTGAAGTCCAGTCTGCAAATATGGTACCTATCTATAACCCGTATTCAGCGTTGGTGTACTCGGCAAGTGCTCATAATGTTGATACGGTCATCGTCAACGGTGAAATCATCGTGAAAAATAAAGTTTTAAAAACTTACGATGAGGCGAAATCAAGAAAAATGATAATTGAGTTCAGTGAAAAAGTAGCTGCCATAGCGAAAACTCTCTAAACGAATTTTTACGTAAAAACGGGGCAGTCTTTTTACGGCGTAACCGTCTCAAAAGGAGATCTTTACCATGATCCACAACAGACAGCGTTTATTCGTAGCCAGTTTTATAACCCTACTTGTTGCTGGCTTGTTCTTCGGATTACGAGCTAGCGTCCTCGGTGACTGGGCGACGCAATTTGGTTTCACCAAAGGCGAACTAGGGGGTATTGCCGGCGGCGGTTTTGTTGGGTTCGGGATAGTCGTATTGATTTCTAGCGCCTTAGCGGAGAGAGTCGGCTATGCGACATTAATGTGGGTTGCGTTTGCACTTCACATTCTATCGGCTGTTACTACGATTGCGGCAACACCAATCTACGGAGATGGCAGTAACGGCAATGAGGCTGCTTATTGGATGCTGTATGTGGGCATGTTCATGTTTTCTATTGCATGGGGCATTTGCGAATCGATTGTAAATCCGCTGACCGCAACCCTTTATCCCGAAGAAAAAACGCATTACTTGAATATTCTTCACGCTGGCTGGCCCGGAGGGCTAATACTAGGCGGCCTCATTGCTTACTTTTTCGCAAGTGCAGATGCGCAGCTGGTTCAGGTACGCTGGGAAATTTTAGTTGCAACTTTCCTCATCCCCACCTTTATCTATGGCTATATGCTGCTCGGGCAGGCATTCCCGCTCTCAGAGGCACGCGCCGCGGGAGTTACATATAAATCCATGCTTAGAGAGTTTGCCGCACCTATCTTCCTATTTTTGTTATTCCTTCAAGCCTGTATTGGCTATGTGGAACTGGGAACAGACGGTTGGATCATCAATATTATGCAATACCTTATCGCAGGTGATGCATTCCTACTGTTCATTTACACGTCTGCACTCATGTTCGTTTTGAGGTTCTTTGCAGGGCCAATTGTTCACCGCATCAACCCTCTAGGCCTGTTACTTTTGAGTGCTGTACTAGCAACGATTGGCTTATTTATGCTGGGTTCAGTCGCTACCGGAGCCGCGATACTTGTCGCCGGGACCATTTATGGCATAGGGAAAACATTTTTTTGGCCAACCATGCTGGCCGTTGTGTCTGAACGCTTTCCCAAGGGTGGCGCTCTCACCTTAGGAGCTGTAGGCGGAGTTGGGATGCTCTCGGCTGGTCTGCTAGGGGGACCCGGTATTGGCTACAAACAAGATTACTTCACCACAGAGGCTTTGCAACGCGAGAATCCCGCAATCTATCAAGAGTATGTGTCTGATAATACGCAAGGGTTTCTTTTCTTTGACGAAGTAGCGGGAATGGATGGCGCGAAAGTGGGTGCACTGCTCGAGAGAGATCCATCCGAACTGACCGCAAGTGAGTCAGAGACCAAGGCGATTCTTGAGGATGTGTCAATAAGAGGCGGGCAGACAGCGCTGCGTTGGACGGCGCTTGTGCCGCTTACACTGGTCTTGGGCTACATTCTGCTACTATTGTATTTTAGAACACTCGGGGGCTACAGGGCTATCGAACTCGAAACTGAGCGGGGTTCGAAAGGCACCTAACGAGTCGCGGTGTATAACACCGACGCTGGCTCACTTTCGTGGGCCATACATCACTCATGACTGGCCCATGTAAAACGCATTCGTACCCTAAGTGTGTGTTCTAACTTGGAAGAGAGTCGATGATGCAAACAAAAATTCGTGTAGTTGTGGCTGGCGGCGGAACAGCTGGATGGCTTACCGCCTTCAGTCTCGTAAAGCGGCTTGGTCAGTCACTAGATATCACCCTCATCGAATCGGATGAGATTGGAACAGTTGGGGTTGGGGAAGCAACCGTGCCAACAATGCATAGGTTCCACCAGTTCTTCGGTATCGACGAACGTGAATTCATGCGCGCTACTCAGGCAACCTTCAAGCTGGGTATTGTCTTTGACAACTGGGGTGCGCCAGGTGAAAGCTACGCTCATACATTCGGGGAAATCGGCCAGAGTAACTGGTTGGTGGAATTCCATCAGTATTGGTTAGAAGCGCGTGCCAACGGATTTGGCGGAGATTTGGAGGACTATTGTCTCGAACTCAAAGCAGCCGAAGCTGGCAAATTCGCTAAAAAGGCAGGTGAAACTCCTTTGACGTATGCATTTCACCTAAATGCGACCGCTTACGCAAGATTTCTTCGTCAAAAAAGTGAGACCTTGGGCGTAAAAAGAGTCGAAGGCAAGATTGCCGACGTTGTTGTGAATCAGGAGACTGGAGATATACAGTCTCTAATGATTGAAGGGAAAAGCCGTGTCGATGGCGACTTTTTTATTGATTGTACGGGCTTTAAAAGCCTCCTTCTGGGTGATGCTCTGGGTGTTGAGTTTGAAGACTGGGGCCGCTGGCTTGCTTCAGATAGCGCCCTAGCCGTTCAAACTGAAAGCACCGAACCACCATCACCTTACACCCGTGCAATTGCACATCCCATCGGTTGGCAATGGCGGATTCCACTGCAAAGCCGCACCGGTAATGGACTTGTTTACAGCAGCAGATTTTGCTCCGATGATGAGGCCCGAGATACTTTGCTGAGCAATCTGACTGGGAGAACAATCACCGACCCCCACCCACTGAAGTTCAAAACTGGACGTCGAGTAAGCGCATGGCAAAAAAACTGCGTAGCGATAGGCCTGTCGAGCGGATTTGTCGAACCACTCGAGTCAACCAGTATCCACTTAATTGATACTGCGCTTGTGCGTCTGATGAGGCTCTTCCCTTTTGCAGGTTCGACAACACCGCTAGTTGAGCAATTCAATCAAGAGACCCAAATAGAATGGGAGTCAGTGCGTGATTTCATTATTCTTCACTACAAGCAGACTCAGCGTAATGACAGTGAGTTTTGGGACTTTTACCGAACAATGGAGATACCAGACAGTCTCGCTCACCGCATAGAGATGTTTAAGGAAAATGGCTACGTATGGTCGGATCAGGCCAACCTGTTTCGTGCGCACTCTTGGATTCAAGTCATGTTCGGTCAGGGGCTGTTCCCAAAACACTCTCACGGTGCCAGCAGAATCTTGCCTACCGCATCTTTAAAAGCGGAGCTTGCGAGAGTAGCTCAATCCGTGAATTCGAACTTAGCGAAGCTGCCCGCGCATCAGGACTTTGTTCGACAGTATTGTCCAGCTCATGACTGAACCGGATCCTATATCGGAAAAGGAACGGCTAAACCGCTAGATGCATAACATCGTTCTTCAATACGCTTGTGAGTCTCGCTTCGTCTGGGTGTCGATCGACTAATAGAACTTTTTCAGAGGTGACCCCACCCGATATTAGCGCTGTCTCACCAATGCGCTGTAACCTGACTTACCAAGCTCAAAGAAAAAATATACATCAATAAACAGTACCAAACTCATATACCTTAATCTAACAACAAACTAACTAAGCAGCACCGCCGTCTTTGGTGACCGCGGCATTTCAAAGGTACATCACTGTGACTATTGCATCGACTCAAACTCACCATCGTGTCTGCCATCTGTGTGAGGCCATGTGTGGCTTAGTAATAAAAACTGAAGCCGATAAGGTGATAGACATACGTGGTGACCAAGACGATCCTTTGAGTCGGGGACATGTCTGTCCCAAAGCAGTCGCACTGCAAGATATACACGAAGATCCCGATCGATTGAGAAAACCGCTCAAGCGTATCCGGTCAGAAGCTGGCGTCTACGAACACGTGGAGATCGAGTGGGAGGAAGCACTTGACCTTGCGGCAGATGCTTTGGCCTCAACCATTGAGAAGCACGGCGTTGATGCGATTGGTGCCTACTTTGGAAACCCATCAGCGCACAACTACGGCATGATGACGCATCAACGTAATCTCTTCCGCCACATACGGACACGCAATCGCTTCTCTGCCACGTCGGTTGATCAATTGCCGCATCACCTGGTCTCTATGTGGCTGTACGGCCACATGCTGCTCATGCCGATTCCTGATATCGATCGCACCGATTATTTTCTTATGCTCGGCGCCAACCCGCTCGCGTCAAACGGCAGCATCTGGACAGTGCCCGATGTCCGAAAGCGGATAAAAGACCTAATAGCACGTAGCGGTAAGCTGGTGGTCATTGATCCACGCAGAACAGAAACAGCTGAACTCGCCAGCGAACATCACTTCATACGACCCGGAACAGATGCGGCGCTACTCCTCGCGTTGTTACACGTCATATTCCGAGACAAGCTAACGGCGCTGGGCGCCTTGTCAGAGTTCACGGACGGCCTCGAAGAGGTTAAAAGTGCTGTTGCATCACTCGCCCCCGACTGGGCAGCCCGTATCACCGGTATTGAAACTTCGAACATTGAGCGCATTGCGCGAGATATGGCGACAGCCAAGGCAGCTATCTGCTACGGCCGTATGGGCGTTAGCACTCAGGCTTACGGGACACTGTGTCAGTGGGCCATACAGACCATTAATGTGGTCACAGGTAACCTCGACAAGCCGGGAGGTAGTTTATTCACCCGCCCGGCCATGGACCAAGTACTGAACAGCAGTCGCGGCGGCTTCGCTCGCTTTACGAGTCGAGGACGCGGACTACCGGAGTTCAATTACGAACTGCCAGCCGCAGCACTCGTTGATGAGATTCGCACACCCGGAGAAGGTCAAATCAAGTTGATGTTCACCGGTGCAGGTAATCCCGTGCTATCGACGCCGAACGGCCGCGCGGTCGATGAAGCATTCGAGGAACTCGATTTCATGATCTCCCTCGATCCGGCACTCAACGAAACCACCCGACACGCCGATGTGATTTTGCCACCCACCTCCCCTCTCGAGCACGATAATTACGATTTTGCTTTTCATAATCTCGCTATACGTAACACGGCGCGCTACTCACCCGCTGTCTTTGAAAAGCCGCAGGGAACACTTCATGACTGGGAAATCTTTGCAGAGCTTGGGGATCGACTGGCCGAGCGATTGGGGGTTGAATCGATGCCTCACGTTCCACCCCATAAAGTGGTGGATGCGGCACTTCAAGCCGGCCCCTACGGCAAGGACTCAGAGTGGAACCTGAGCATCGAGAAACTAAAAACATATCCGTCAGGTATCGACTTTGGCCCACTAGCGTCCTCCTGCCCTGAGCGCTTGCAAACCCATGACAAACGCATTCCATTGGCAGTTCCCGAGGTGCTTACGGATATCAATCGCCTGCAATCTGACATGAATGAGGATGTGGGAGGTTATCGCCTGATCGGGCGTCGTAATGTACGAGACAACAACTCGTGGATGCACAATCACCGTCGCCTCGTTAAGGGAAAAGATCGCTGCCAGCTGCTCATGCACCCAGATGACGTTGCAAAGGAAGGCTGGAACGAGGGAATGCATGTGACCATTACCAGTCGAGTAGGGAGCATTTCAGCTGAATTGATGCCCTCAACTGAAGTCATGCCAGGGGTGATCAGCCTCCCGCACGGTTACGGCCATGGATTGGAGGGTACTCGATCAAAAGTGGCTAATTCGCACGCTGGGGTCAGCTGTAATGACGTTACCGATGAACAGTTCCTTGATCAGCTATCGGGTAATGCTGCAGTGAACGGCGTTCCCGTTCGGCTCAGCGCCTGAGCACCTGCGTCAAACCATCACTCCGATGTAAGATCGGATGCTGCTTAAAAGGGGCAGCTCGGCAAAAGCGTAGTGCTAAACTCTAAGAGTCAATGAGTGCTCGACAAGCCCACGGGACCTTAAGTAGCCTTGAACTAACCATTAAAATAAGGATCGCACCTCATGTTCAGCCACATCATGCTCGGCGCTTCAGATATCGAAGCATCAAGAAAATTCTATGACGCGACCTTGGGTGCACTGGGCTACGGACCCGGCGTAATGGACCCTAAAGGTCGTGTGTTCTACATCACGGATACAGGTATTTTTGCGATCTCAACGCCCATCGATGGCAACCCTGCCAGCGCAGCCAACGGCGGTACCATTGGATTTGCATCGCCAAGTGTTGAAGCCTCTGAAGCGTGGCATGAAGCCGGTTTAGCGAGTGGTGGGACAGATTGTGAAGACCCACCCGGGGTTCGCGATGGCGACATGGGACCTATCCACCTGGCTTACCTACGGGATCCATCAGGCAACAAGATCTGCACGTTACTTAGAGTCTAATAATGCGGCTACTGGCTGCACTTGCGTTGCTTTGGGTGGGTCTGGCGCATGCTGGACCCGCTTCGCTTGGCCCAAATTATGACGTAAAAGCAGACGTTACAGAGACCTGCGCTTCTTGTCATGGCCTGCGTTATCTCGATTTGGCTCAGGGCTATGACACGCCGGCGGAGTGGTCTCAATTGATCGCCAGTATGGTCAAGCTACCTCAAGAGCGCGACTGGGCAATCAGCCAATACCTCGCCGCAAACTATCCGCACAAACCGGATAAAGCACCCGTGTTGATGAAAGGTGACACCGACA
>Ga0181593_10007035_pt1 | contig 10070 bp, 7 predicted proteins | sample 071ome_19_FD_133756 | JGI IMG/M metagenome (GOLD analysis project Ga0181593, IMG submission 133756) | Coastal salt marsh microbial communities from the Groves Creek Marsh, Skidaway Island, Georgia - 071413AT metaG (megahit assembly) | ecosystem: Environmental > Aquatic > Marine > Intertidal zone...
CGGATCGTGCCGGGTGACGGACGAAAACCCGCCTGTGCCTGCTCAGCGTTAAGGCGACACTCTATGGCGTGTCCCCGCAGGCCGACCTGCGTCTGGTTCAGGCTCAGCGGTTTACCCGCGGCGATGCGCAGCTGCTCCCGAACGATATCCACCCCCGTGACCATCTCGGTGACCGGGTGTTCGACCTGCACCCGCGTATTGACCTCCAGGAAGCAGAAGGTCTCGCGGTCGAGATCAACCAGGAACTCCATCGTGCCCGCGCTGCGATAATTGAGGGCGCGCGCCAGCGCGACTGCCGCCCCGCAGATGGCTTCACGCAAATGCGTCGGCACGGCACGCGCGGGCGCTTCCTCGACGAGCTTCTGGTAGCGCCGCTGGCAGGAGCAGTCGCGCTCGCCAAGGTGAATCACCTCCCCGTGCGCGTCAGCCACGATCTGAACCTCGACGTGTCGTGCATTCGTGATGTAGCGCTCCAGAAACAGCGTGCCATCGCCGAATGCGGCCGCCGCCTCGGTCGAGGCGCGGAGGAAGGCATCTCTCATCTCGTCCTCAGCGTGCACCTGCACCATGCCGCGCCCGCCGCCCCCCCCCGCCGCCTTGAGCAGCACGGGATAGCCGACCTGCCCGGCAATCCTGCGGGCCTCATCCACTGACTCGATAGCATCCGACCCGTCGCCTACTGGGATCCCCAGCTCGCGCGCCGCCTGGCGCGCGGCGACTTTGTCGCCACCGCGGCGGATCACATCCGCCGGCGGCCCGACGAAAACGAGCCCGTGCTGTACGCAGGCGGCGGCCAGTTCGGGTCTCTCGGAGAGAAACCCGTACCCCGGATGCACGGCGTCACAGCGCGTCGCGATAGCGGCGCCAACGATGGCTGCGACATTGAGATAGCTCTGGTTTGCCGCCGCCGGTCCGATCTCGACCACCCGTTCGGCTAATCTGGTGACCATGCTCCCCCGATCAGCCTCCGACACCACCGCAACGCACTCAAGGCCTTCATCAAAACAGGCGCGCGCGATGCGCACCGCAATCTCGCCACGATTGGCGATCAATACCCGTCGCAGGGGCCCGCGCGTCATGCCTCGGCGCTGTCCGGATCGATGACCACAAGAGTCTGCGCGCGCGCGACCTGCTCGCTGTTCGCGACGCAGATTGCGACCACTGTCCCGCTTACCCCGGCTACCACCCGGTTCATAAGCTTCATGACCTCGACGATGCACACTACCGACTCCGCCTCGACATGCTGGCCGACCTCGACGAAGGGCGGCGCGCCGGGCGCGGGCGAACGCCAGAAAATACCGGGAGACGGCGAGCACACCGGCGTGCCCGGGGGAATCGCATCCAGCTGCGTCGGGGTCTCCGCTGGCGCGGGCGGGGCGGACGGGGTGTCCGGCGCTGCAACTGCTGTGGCTACCGCCGGCCGCGCCTGCGGCGTCGCCACGGGCAATGCCCCGCCTTCATCACTGGCGCTGATATAGACCTCGACCCCGTCAATCGACAGACGGATCTCGTTCCAGTCGGACTGCTCGAAGGCGTCGAGCAGACGGCGGATATCTGACGGTTCCATCGTTATTCAAACCCGTAGCGGGGATAAGGGCCATTCATGGTGTGTTCGAAATGCGCCATCCCCTCGGCGCCGTTGGCTTCCACCATGGTCATCGGAAATTCGGTCGGGCCGAGACGGCGTTTTTCCGGCACGTGCGGCGGGCCTCCCGCACCGGGGCCGGGTTCAGCGGGATAGCTGTCGTGTTCCACCACCTCCGGTCCGCGATACACGCCTGCGGACAGTCCATCGGACCAGCCCCGGTAGTAACCACCACCCTGAACATCGGCCGGCGTGCCCTGAAGCTCCAGGGTATAGCGCCGGGTAACGCCGTCCTCACCGTCGAGCTCAATTCGCCCGCCACGCGGCCAGCGCGTGCCTGCGATGTAGTCCAGCTCGTGGCGCACAGCCGTCAGCCTGACCGAGCGCCCGTCGATGTAGTCGAGCCTTCCTTCGAAATCGATTGTGCGACCGTCCGGGGTTTCATGGGTGTTGTAGAACCCGCAGTGATCCGCCACCTGAAACGGCACCCACATGCGCAGGGCGCGCCGCTCCGGCTCTTCGTCCTGCCGGTCGATACCCTTGATCCCGGTCGGCACCGCCATCGATGAGCGCACGCCCCAGGAGTGGTCCCGCATTGCGTGCCAACCGTCGATGGCAAAGGATTCGCCATGCACCCGGGCTTCCCCGGTAGCCCGGCAGATCTGGGTGTAGCGGATGAGGTCATTGACCACTGCACCGAATTTGAAATGCTGGTAGCGATCTTCGATCACCGGCGGCGCCTGCGCTTCCAACATCACATCAAACTCGACCGCGGCCGGGTTGTCCCCGGCGATGAGCCGCAGGCGCTTCATCGGCTCGACGATTTCATAGCGGATCGGACCGACCTCGAGCTCGCCATAGCGCGGGTGCAGTGCGCGTGAGGCGCGCAGCGAGGTCTGCCGGTGGGCGTGTGCGACCGTGGCCCAGCCGTCGATGACGTTGACATTCGGATGCAGCCGGAGGCCGGTGCAGAAATACCACTCCGGCGCGTAGAACGCGCAGAAATAGCCGTCGTTGTAGTGCGCGTCCGTGGTGGCTGCAGTCGCGAAAGGGGTCGGAGACTGATGGAAGGGAAAATCGTCGAAAGGACTCAAACGCATGTTCGGGCTCCGCTGGCTTCAGGCGCTGGCCTGAACGCCGCTGTCGTTACGCTTGAGTACGAGATCGCCGGTCGCACCTGAAACGATCACCTGGCGGGGACGCTTCAGGGTCAGCAGGTGATTCAACAGGTCGTTCATACCCATGCGATCGTGGAAATCATAGGTCCGTTTGACCGGTCCGGCAGCACGGGTGGCCGCCAGATCTTCGGCCGGCGCCAGATAGCGCAACAGCAGTTCTTCATCACTCAGATGCCTGCCGCCATACTGCTCACGAACCTCCTTGAGGCTGGGCTGGGGGCGGGTCCAGTCCGCAAAGCGTTTGCCGTGCGCAGAGTTCAGTACCTTGTCCCGCACCGTCTCGCTGATTGGCGCCGGCGGCGTCCCATAGTGACCGGCAAGATAGAGCACGCTCTCGTCCGGCACGGTACCCCAACGCTCGCCCGTGACAACGTTCAGCACCGACTGAATGCCGATGATCTGCGAGAACGGCGTCGCGGAGATGGGGTGCCCCATCTCTTCGCGCACCCGCACTGTCTCCTCCAGCACCTCGGGCAGCTTGTCCTGCATGCCGTACTGCGCAAGCTGCGCCTTCAGCGTACCGGTCATGCCCCCCGGCAGGTGATGGCGATAGGCAAACGCGCTGTACTCATTGGGCGTCCCGGTCGGCCATTGCTCCTGCGCAGCAATGCGTTCGCAGTGCTCCGCAATCGTCGGCAGTACAGCGGTGTCAATGCGGTGCGTGTGGCCGAGCCAGTGGATGTTTTCGAGCGTCTGCTCCGTGGACGGCAGGGACGGCCCGTTGGCCAGCGGCCGCGAGCAGGTGTGCAGGATCGTCGCCCCGGCCTCGAGCGCGATGACGTAGTTCAGCGCGCCCATACCGGTCGTGTTGTGAAAGTGAAACTCGATCGGGAGATCGCCTGCTGCATCAAGCAGGGCTGGCACCAGGGTACGCGCGCGATCCGGCGTCAGGATCCCGGGAGCATCCTCGATGTAGAACCCGGACACACAGCCCCAGGCAGCCATTTCGCGCATACGGGCTGCGAACCACTCGTCGGTATGCACCGGTGAGATGCCGTACATGATTGCGCCCAGCGCCTTTGCGCCGGTTTCGTGTATGACCTGACACAGGCGCTGCATCTGGTCGAGGTTATAGAGACAGTCATAGACCCAGAAGCTGTTCAGGCCATGGCGCACCAGAGTCTGCACCCACAGATCGAGCAGCACATTCGGCGTCATCCCGAAGGTGCCAATGCGATTGCTGCCAACACCGCAGCGGAACGGAACATCCGGCATCCACTGACGCCACAGGTCCAGACCCTCCCAGGGGTCTTCCTTGGAGTAGCGCACAGTGCACTCGAACATTGAGCTGCCGGTAATGTCGACCGCACGATAGCCGGCGCGATTCACCAGCGGCGCCACTGCTTCGAGCATGCCGGTCCGAATCCGCATACCCCAAAGGCTCTGCTGGCCGTCGCGGAAAGTCTGGTCGACGATCTCGATCTGTGCCATCGCGATGCTCCTGTGCCTAATCACCGCCCGCCTCGGCGGGACCAGCAGGGTTTTTCAGTCGGGACGGTCGCCGGACTCAGCGGGTTCCGCCGCGCCGCGTGCGTTCCGGCTGCCGCGGGGGCTCGGGACGCGCGCCCTTGGCGAAGCGATCCATACCGGCCATGGCCTGCGGCGCGACAGAGGGTGCATGACACAGCTCGACTTCCAGCTCGAGTCCGGCTTCGAGCGACATTCCAACCGTCGCCAGCGCCGCCTTACGGTCGGCCCGGATCCCGTCCTGCGGATACCCGGCGATGTGCTGCGCCAGCGCCAGGGCGCGGTCTACCGCGGTGCCCGCATCCACCACTTCCTGTGCCAGCCCCATGGCCAGCGCGCGGTCGGCTTCGATCTCCATGCCGGTCTCGATCATGTACAGCGCATTGCCGTAACCGAGCAGGCGCGGCAGGCGCTGAGTGCCGCCATCGGCAAGCGGTAAACCCCAGCGCTTGTTCAACAGGCCCATACGCGCGTCCTCGTCTACGATGCGGATGTCGCACCACACGGCCAGCTCCACACCACCAGCCCAGCAGTTGCCGTTGATAGCCGCGATCGTGGGTTTGCCCGGGTCGAGCTTGCAGAAACCCATAGGCCCGGCATCCTGCGTGTGCCGATGCTCGAACAGCTCTCGCATCCCTTTCAGATTGGCCCCGGCGCAGAACGTGACGCCACCGGCGCCAGCGATAACCAGCACCGACTGCGCGGCATCATTGCCGAAATCGATAATGGCGTCGGCCAGCAGGCAGGCCAGTTCGTCGTCAACATTGTTGTGAACTTCGGGCCGGTTCAGAGTCAGCAGGGTCACAGCGCCCTGCTTTTCGATCAACAGCTTGGACATGATGAGGTTCCTCGACGCAGGCGGCACGCGCCTGCAGGGGCGGACGTCAGACGGACCCGGCGTCCACGGCGACTGTTCCCCGGAACGGCGGACCGCGATGCTAGCGAGGGTCTGAAAAACACGACAAGCCCGGTTTCTGTCAACGTCTGTTCTTTATGTGACAAGCCAGACAGCGCCGCTGGCACCCTATCAGGGGACGGCCCTGCGCGCATGGTCCGGCCATCCCCCCGGGTGAACGAGCGCGGTCTGATTGCCACCCTCTTCCCTCGCGATGCGCTAATCTCGCGGGCCTGAACAGATCCCAGACGCGCCGGATAAGCCGCAGCGTCAGCCAACGGAGAATCGCATCCATGTCTACCGTATTGATCACCGGCGCCAATCGCGGCATCGGGCTGGAACTTGTCAAAGCTTACGCTGCGCGCGGCGATGAAGTGCTCGCCTGCTGCCGTAGCCCGGACGCCGCCACCGAACTGGCAGCGGTCGCAGGCGCCGTGACCTTGCTCGAAGTGCAGGTCAGCGATCAGGACTCCGTTGCCAGGCTGGCCGAAACGCTTGCCGGACGCGCGGTTGATACCTTGATCAACAACGCTGGCACCCTCGGTCCAGCCTACGAGGATCAATCGCTGCTGAAAATGGATTTCGATGGCTGGAACGAAGCTTTTGCCGTCAATACCCTGGCCCCGGTCCGCGTCATGCAGGCGCTGCTGCCTAACCTGCGCGCCAGCAGCCACCCCAGGCTGGTCAACATCACATCCCAGATGGGCGCTATCTCCCTGGACATGACCGTCGCATACGCCTACTGCTGTACGAAAGCGGCTCTGAACAAGTTCATGAAGCTTGCTGCCGTCGAACTCGGCGCCGAGGGCATCAATGTATGCCTGATCCATCCAGGCTGGGTGCGCACCGACATGGGCGGACCGGGCGCAGATATTTCGCCGGAAGAAAGCGCAGCCGGGATCGTGCGGACGGTCGAAAAACTTAACGCTAAGACCAACGGCAGCTTCTGGAAATGGAATGGTGAGACCCACGACTGGTGACGGTCGCGCTCAGCCCGGCTGCGTACGGGCAGCCTTTTACAGCGCCGCGACGATCCCGGCCAGGACGTCGCGGTCCTCCTCGGACACTACCGGGATGCTGACTTCCACCCGGTCGATCAGGTCGCCGTAGCGTTCGCGCAGACTGGCCGCCAGCTCTTCATAGCGGGCAACGACGACCCATTCGTGCAGCACCTCGTCGTCAACCAGCGCCGCCATCTCAGACCAGCGCTGAGCTTTGGACAGACGACTCATTTCAGCCGCCAGGTCGCCCAGTCCGACCTGCTCGAAAGGCGCGCGATAAGCCGGCGTGCTGACATAAAAAGCGAGGCGTTGACGGGCGACTTCAACCCGGGAAGCCAGAGTCGCCTCGTCTGCGGCGGTTGCAATGAGGGGCTTAAGACAGACCTCAAAACTTTGCCTGTTGGGGCGCTTTGCCGCGATCGCCGGATGGACAACATCGCGGATGTAACGCGCTGAGCACACCGGATGCAGCCGCACACCGTCTGCCACCTCCGCCGCGACCCCGCACATGTAGGGATTAACAGCCGCGATCAGGATCGGGATCTGCGGACATTCGATAGGTGCGGGCGTAAACAGCGGTACGGAAAGGTTGAGTTTGAAGTAGCGGCTCTCAAACTCGAGCTTTTGCTCGGCCTGCCAGCTCTGCCAGATGGCGCGCACCGCATTAATGTAGTCACGCATCCATGGACCCGGCGGATGCCATTCCATACCGAAACGACGCTGCACGTGTCCACGCACCTGGGTGCCAAGACCAAGCTCAAAACGACCGTGTGAGATCTTCTGCAGGGTCCAGGCGGACATCGCCGTCACATAAGGACTCCGCGCGAACGCGATCGCAACGGACGTCCCCAGGTGGACCCGGCGGCTATGGCATGCCGCCAGCGCCAGCACCGGAAAAGGGTCGTCCTTGGTTTCCTCCATGAGCAGCCCGTGGTAGCCGAGGTCGTCAACCAGCGTCGCATCAGCGGGCACCTGATCGAGGTTCAGCGGCGCTTCGGGGACAGCCAGCCCCGGATCCAGCTTGCCGAGGGGTAACAGAGTTTCAGCTTTCATCTTGTCGGTATCTCGCGCGCCGAGAGGCAGTGGCCCATCACGAGCGCGAGATGCTCGCTAGAGACGGATACGGACGCCTACCCAGCCTGCCACAGGCGCGCCCGCACCGAGGAAAATCGGGCTTGTGTTGGCCAACCCGGGGATCACCTCTGAGGGATCTTCCCCAATCAGTCCAAAGCTCTCGTAATCCTTGTCGAACAGATTGGTCACCTTGGCGAAAACTTCCAGGCGATCGTTGTGCCGGTAAGCGCCGCGCAGATTGACCACGGCGTAGCCGGGAATTTCGTCGAGCTGGTTGGACTCATCGCCGCGCAGGTACTGGCCCGAGTTGTAAAGCAGCTCGGCCCCGAATCGGAATTTTTCCGTAAAAGCGTAGTCCGTGTTCACTTTGAGCTGATGATCAGGCACACCGGGTATGCGGTCACCAGCTTCCACCGCCAGCTCACCCTCTGCGTCGGCAAAAGGATGGTTCGGACTGAGGACCTTGAAGTCGTCTTCGAAAGTGGCGCGGATATAGCTGTAGGCGAGCGACCAGTCTAACGCGCCGAATTCTCCGGCAAACGCGGATTCGAAACCCTCGCGCCGGGTCTCATCAACATTGGCGAACAGTCCCGTGCCGCGCCCGGTGGTCTGAAAAATGATGTCGTCTTTATTGTTGGTCCTGAAATAACCCAGGCGATGAGAGATACCGCGCCACTCGCCGCGGATTCCGAGCTCAAAGCTTTTGGCGATCACATCATCGAGCGGCGGGTCGGCCAGAAACGCATTGGGCAGGCGGCACTCAAGATCGATATCGTCCGGGTCCTCGCCCTCGGCAATTGCGTTCGCTCTGGCCTGTGAGAACACGCCCTCGTTGCACGCGAGCTCTATCGGTGTCGGCGCGCGCGAGGACTCACTGTAGCTGCCATAGGCGTTCAGGCCCTTGGCGACGTCAAAGGTCAGACCGGCGGTGGGATTGAACCTCGAAAAATGGTGGTCTCCGTTCAGCTCCGGCCGTTCCCCGGAGCGGTCGCGAAGCTTGACCCGGGTATCGTTCAAACGGCCGCCTACCGTAATCGTCAGTCGCTCGGTCAAATCAAAGGCATCGAGCACATAGGCGCTCCAGGAGCGGGTTGAAGTCGAGACATCGGTTGCTTCTTCGTCGACAAAGGTGCCGACGCCGAGCCCGAAGGTACTGCGCGTCGCCGGGTCCAGGAGCGCGAGCTCGGTCAGCGATTCAAAATCGGCCTCGCCTTTGAAATAGCTGCCGCCGAGGACGAAATGGTTCCCCCGCCCCAGGATGCGCCCCTGGTAGGTCAGATGCAGGTCGAATCCGTGCGCGTCCTGATCCCGTTTGGAGGTGTTATTGATCGCCTCATCACTCAAGACGCCGGTACCGCTGAGCTCATCCGCGCGCAGCTCATCCAGTAAAAAGAGGTCTTCCCCGGCGAGGGCATTCAGCGCGGCTTCGAGCTGGTCAACATCCGCCACGCCGAGACTGTTCTGCTCGCAGACATCATCTTCATCCAGTCCGAGCTCTTCGAGATCATCCTCTTCCAGTCCCTCCAGCAAAGCTTCACCGCTGCTGAGATCGCAGATCGAGAATTCAGAGCTGTCGCCGTTGAAGGATTCCGTGTCAGTAGCCCGGTAGAAGCCATTCAGGTCGATGCTGAGTTCGTCGCTGAAGCTGAATTCGCCCGCCACCGTGCCCATGTAGAGCTCGTTCTCGGTGATATCGGGGACCGTGAACACGCCGTCCCGGTCCACCTCCAGCAGGCCGGCCGGCGCCGGCCCGTTGCCGCGCAGCTCGGAGTTACCGTATTGAAAAGTGGCGTCCAGAAGAGCGCGCTCCCCCCGGAAGCTGGAGCTGGCGAAGACGTTCAGAGCATCGGAATCGGACGATGCGCGCCAGCCGTCCTCTTCGAAATAGCTCACATTGACGTAGTAACCGAGCGAACCGTTGTTACCACCGCTTTCCGCGCTCGTCGTCACGCGTTCCCACGCACCACCGGATGCTTCGACCTGATGGCCTTCGAAGTTGAAGCCGTTTTTCATGTCGATGACCAGAGCGCCGCCCAGGGTGTTCAGACCGAACAGCGGATTGCTGCCCCCGACCAGATTCAGGCTGTTGATAGCGGACTCCGGCAGCAGGTCCCAGTTCACCGCATCGCCCAGCGGCTCGTTAACCCGGGCACCGGACTGGTAGACCGCAATGCCCTGCGCCAGGCCAAGCAGCGGTGAGACGGCGTAGCCGCGATACTGCACATCCGGCTGCAGCGGGTTGTTCTGTGCCGAGTTAATGCTGACGCTGCCCAGCTGCGCGTTCAGGAAGTCAGTAAGGTCGACGGCGTTTGAACGCTCGAGGGCGTCCGCGTCAGCCGATTGCACGCTGTAGGGCAGTTTGTCCGCCGCCATTCCAGGACCGCCTCCAGGGGTCGGCGCGACAATCAGAATCTCCTCATCAAAACCCGCGCCCTCAGCGCACAGTCCTGACTGCGCAAGGCCGGCGAACAGTAAAGCAAGGACGCCCTCCATGCGTCGGAAGGCGGCGGGCGTTAACAAAACGGTCATCATAGTGGGGAAGAATCTGGGCTTGCTGAGGCCATGCTAGCAGACCGCCAGTAAACCGTTCGGGCGCCATTCGCGCTGATGCCATTCACCCCGAGAGTCTGTAACATCCAGTCTGTGACCTACCCCGACTGCACGGATGATTGTGCTCATAACCACCGTTGAGGGTAGTTCCAGCTCTACGGAACAGAGCTGCAGACAATAACCACAGGATAGATTTGCCCAATGGACGTTGCTCCGTTCAAAAGCAGTGAAGAGAACCTGTTCTCGCTTCTTCTTGGCGGGGACATCCTGCTGCTTCTGCTGGTGTTGACCGGCCTCGGTGAGGCGGTTTCTCACTCTGA
>Ga0181593_10007044_pt1 | contig 10065 bp, 9 predicted proteins | sample 071ome_19_FD_133756 | JGI IMG/M metagenome (GOLD analysis project Ga0181593, IMG submission 133756) | Coastal salt marsh microbial communities from the Groves Creek Marsh, Skidaway Island, Georgia - 071413AT metaG (megahit assembly) | ecosystem: Environmental > Aquatic > Marine > Intertidal zone...
AAGCTCCTGATCAATACCCTTTAGATCCTCCACAGATAATTCAGTTTTTCCACTTGGCACTGTAGTAGGAGATCCTGATGCATATAGTCCAGAATCATCAACATTAGTACTTAGGCTATCTTCACGGTGAGATTCAGAAGGCGGTTTTACTTCTGGAGCTGGTTTGGTAGCTTCAGATTCACCTACCTTAGGTGCCTCAAACAGCTCATTAATCAAATCTGTAACCTCATCATTCTCCTGGTCCTTATTAACAATATGAGCAGTAAGTCTGTTCTGATTAAAATAATCCTCCTCAAGTATGTTTGAATTTATTAACCATCTTTTGAAAACACTTTTTAGAATTTCATCATTATTCATTTCTAGATCAGATTTCAGACTGGCAACATCAGGACCGTTTTCATAGATACGATCATACAGCCAATCAAAGGCATTTAATATATTTCCTATTCTGGTCATTTCTTGTAAATAAAATTTCACATGAACATGTTCATCCAATATAGATCTGTCAGTTTCAATTTGAGCAGGCTGATCTACAGATACAGATGGCTGTGAAGCTTGCTTATTACCAAAAACCCAATCGTTATCAATTAACTCTGATTTATTTAAATTACCCTGAAAAATACCTCTCAAACTAGAAATAGTTGGGTTGTATGATTCACGCTCCTTAGCGTCCAAATATTCAATCACCACTTGAGTCACATGCGACTCAACCCTGTCATCAATACCATCAGGCAAAAGTGCAGTCAAAGCCGGAAAAACATCTGTCGAATGGGTGTTAAACACCTTGTCAATATTTTGCGACAATGCTTCAGCATCGTTCAAATATACCGGTATATCAGAATCTAGTGCATTTTTGATTTTGAGCTTGTTTGCGTCGGAAATGAAATCGTTTTGCAAATCCTGCAAAGGGATTTTTCTTGTATCATTCATGGGGTAGGGGATTTAAATTATTTTTTAATTTCTCATGTGACAATTAGGGTGGGGTTAAATTTTTCAATCTACCTTATCCAATTGTCCAAAGCTGGTCATCCAAACCAACCAAAAGCCATCCAAATCTATCTAGTTAGCCACATTGCCATCCGCACCTTCTTTTTCCATAAACTCTCGAAAGAAAACCAAGGCCTCCGGAAACTTTTCTTCTAGATCATCCATGTCCACTTTCTTATCTTGGGCAAAATCGAGAATCGCGCCAGCCAATTCTGGTTTTTCCATCATGATTTTTGGAATTGCCAGTTTTAGCAAATGCTCAAATTCTTCCCGTTCTTCTTGCTCAAGTACAGTTAATGCATCTGCAAAGCTCGGATACTTATCCTTAAATACCAGCAAAGCCGCCATTAAATCCTCAGGTTCTTTGACCTCAGAGATAATAAATGCCGCTGCCAAAAAGTCCTCCAATTTCAAGCGCTTAGCCTTGAAATCCTCATGGAGAATCTTTGTCGTAGTATATACAATAGTATACCGATCTTGCATTGGGTGGGATTAATTTCTAAGTATTATATCACAACATATCACTTTTCGCAACTATTTCGGCGCTACAATTATACATCAAAGTAAATTGTCTCACCAGTAGTCTTAAGCAGTAATGTCATAATAAACACTTGAGGGAGTCTGGCCCGGGGGGCGAGCCAGAGAATTCTAATGCTTTAACAAAATTAAAATTCTTTGAGCTAACCCCTTTTCCATGGCCATTTCTAGGTTTCGACAGTGCAAATGTACGTCTCTACCCAGAGTTGTTTGTCTAAAACACTCTAACTATAACACAGAATCAAAATTTTGCAAGAAAAATCATTAACAAACAAATAAACTTGACTTCTAAAAGCCAAATAAATACTCTGAAAAAAATAAGAATCAATTATGTATTTTCCACCAAACCCAAGAAAAACCCCTCAATTTGCCTCTAAAAGCAATTTTGAATTTTTTGAAAATCTTTTCCAAGACCAACAACTTTATCAGGCTCATGCCAACATCTATATCCAAACACCCAATTGGGATGCCCTAAACTCCATGCCAGAAAAGTTAGATGGAGCCTTCGATATTCAAACTTCTTTTTTGCATAGAGCCCATTTTATCAAAAACCCTCAAATTCGTCAGTATTTTATCCAGGTCACAAATCAAATCTTTTTCTTGATTCAAGAGCAGCTTTTTGAACTCAATCGCACACCTCAAACTCTTGAGCAAATTTTTGCTGGCTCTTGGCTAAATCAAATTCATCAATTATATCGCCAGATTCATTGGTTTTATGAGCACGACACAGGAATCCAAGAACTAACAGACAATTCACACCAAGTCTACAGCCAAATCCAAGCCGATTTACAAACGCATTATCATATTCAACTTTCAAATCATAACTGGCACAAACCTCGCTTTACTCACATTCAAGAGCTTCAAGATCATGTGCAAAAAATTTGCACAACATTCATTAACAATCTTAAACATCCTCAACTTCAAAATCTGCAAGATCTCACTCAAACACAAGAGATTCACAGCCTTTCACCTTATCACAAGCATCATTTGGCCGTGATGAAAAATCTTTACCAAAACTTTCAGTCCCTCTGCCAAAGTCTCACAATTCTGATTCACATGCATTTAGAAATGACGGATATAGATACTACAAATTTCCGATACTCAATTATGCCCCAAACTTCGATTCAAGATTTTATCCAAGCTCGATTGTATCCATTTATGATGCAGTATCTCACAAAAATCGATAAAGACCCAAGTTCCGCAGATAGCACCATTACAAACAAAACCAGTGAATTCTCAAAGCAAATTCAATCAAAAATCTTGAACCCACCTCACGACTCCACTACAATAGACAAGTAAGTACTATCTAATCACCACAACTTTCAACATTCAAACTAATTACCTACAAAATCAAGACCCCCAAATCAACGATTTGATCCAAGCCGAAGCCCAGCGCCAGGCTGACACAATTCGTCTCATCCCATCCGAGAACTACGCTCCACTTGCAGTCATGCAAGCCTCTGGCTCGCTTCTCACCAATAAATATTCCGAAGGTTATCCAGGAGCCCGTTACTACGAAGGCCAGTCCAACATCGACCAAATCGAAACCCTAGCTATCAAGCGCGCTTGCAAGCTTTTCGGTGCCGAACACGCAAATGTCCAGCCATACTCAGGCTCTCCAGCCAATTTGGCAGCCATGTTTGCCTTGCTCGAGCCAGGCGATACTATCATGGGCCTCAATTTATCCGAAGGAGGACACCTCACCCATGGTTTCAAACTCAATTACTCAGCCAAGTTTTTCAAAGCAGTGGCATATTCTCTAGACCCCAAAACCGAAACCATCGACTACGACCAAGTCGCTAAATTAGCCGCCGAACACAAACCCAAAATGATCATCGCGGGATACACAGCTTATCCACGTGAGGTCGATTTTGCCAAATTCCGCCAAATAGCCGACTCTGTCGGAGCCTATTTATTAGCAGATATTTCGCATATCAACGCTCTTGTCATCGCCGGTCTTCATTCCGATCCTGTTCCATATGCCGATGTGGTCACGACCACCACTCACAAAGCCCTTCGAGGCCCACGTGGGGGACTGATCCTTTGCAAAAAAGAGCACGCCACCAAAATCGACAAAGCCATCATGCCAGGTCTCCAGGGTGGACCACACAATCACATCACAGCGGCCAAAGCCGTCGCCTTCAAACTTGCCCAACAAGAAGATTTCAAAGCTTACGCTCAAGCCATAGTCGACAATGCCAAGGCCCTCGAAACAGCTCTCAAATCTCACAACGTCAGACTCGTCGCCAACGGCACCGACACCCATCTACTTATCATCGACGCCATGCACTCCTTTGGAGTCAACGGTCGAGCACTCGCCCAGGCCCTCAATCAAGTTGGCATCGTCTGCAACTGCAACACAATCCCTTTCGACCCAAACCCACCATTCAAACCCTCAGGCATCCGCATCGGCACCCCAGCCATCACCACTCGTGGACTGGTTCCCGAAGACATGGCCAAAATTGCGGAATGGATAGTCCACACAGCCCAAAACATCGACAACCAATCCCAACTCGAACACATTCACACCCAAGTCCTCGAATTCCTCAAAACCAAACCACTCGACCCCAACTTCGCCTAGAAAAATCAAACACAACTCCAACAAGCCCAACCCAGAGACACCACACACAACTCCAACAAGCCCAGCCACCTCAGCTGGGTTTTTACTAATCGTAAAAAGTTTGACAAACACAAGAATGCAACTATAGTATTTTAAAATTAATTCTCTTTATGAATTTTCAACAAGAACTAGAAGCCCTTATCAAAAAAGCCAATGTGCAAGAAAAATGTATTCTTAAATCAATGGCGCACACAACAGAACCTTTTTCTGACGAAGTAGAGTTGTTAAATAATATCCATGCCTCTATCGAAGAAAGAGAGCACATAGCTCGTCTTCAATCTGACATCCTGCAAAAAATCAATAAAATCAAAGGTTTCATACAGTCGATTTCATATTTCCCACAAGATTCAGCTCTCAATCCAAATTTCGATAATATTGGTGATATTGACTCATTTTTATCAAATTTAGATATTGTGCAAGAAACTTTACAAATTCTTGATTCATCTGATGAGCAAATTTCAAGATTACTAAACAAAATCGAAACATTAAAAGATTATCAAGCCAATGGCGTCCCAAATATTGATAGAGAGCCATTTGCCATTTCCGACTTCCAAATTCCAGAAAGTACAATTCAATCCATAAACGTTGAATCAACACCTGCTCTCCAAACACAAACCACAGCTACCAATTTTGAATCAGCACTACAAGCCAATCTCAAAAGCCTTTATATCAGAGCAGCTCTCGCGTTTCTACCTTTTACTGTTGTAGCAATATCAGCCATTTACAAATCTCAATCGGCTTCCCAAATTAGTGCACAAGAAGCTCCAAAATCACTTTACGATGATATGTCTCGACCAAGCGTTCTACTTATGAGTGCAAACCGCGACGGCATCACAATCGATACTCCAGTGAAAATGTTTTCTGATCTTGTTCAGACAGGTGGTGCTCTTGATAAAACATTATTTAACATACCCCAGCTAGTAGTAATCGCAAATGACTATGCTTTTGGAGTTTTGGGACTCAATCCCAAAAAAGAAGTCAGATATAAAATTGAGCTTCAAAACATTAGAAAGGATGATCCTGGAATAGTCTCAGTATCAGCAGTACACCCAGCAGACAGACCATCAAACTCCAATCAGGCTACGCATGTCAAACTCCGAATTTCTGGATATGTACTAAACAATAAATTCCATCCAACCGGTTTAGAAACTCATAGCAACCAATAAATTGATCAACAAATTACTATCTCAAACAGATCTGCACACCCCAAACACCCTCTTGCCAGACCATGAAATGTGGCTTGATAGAGCAAGAACTTTGGGGTATGTAATAGTTTCTAATTCACGTTTTGCCAGTTTGCCACTTTGGAAACAAGAGGAGTATGTAAATCAAATCAAGTCGAGTGTCTCCACGCTTCGTCAAGATAATTACGATCTCAACCAAGCCATGACACATGCAGACATGAGTGCCACCAATTTCAAACTCAAACTCAAACTCAATTTGAGTGATTTCATCGACGATCCACTAGCATATAGATATTCGAAGAAGCTTGAAATCCTTGTCCTCAATTCCACAACTATCTACAAGCACAACGAGTTGATTCTTGATATTATTGAATTGCTAAGCAAACTTAATTACAATCCAGCAAAAACCAAGCAAATCCACTTAGAATGGCAAAATTTGATTTCTCATATCAATCATTTGGAATTGTTTATCCAGCCAGCAAACCCTTTAATAACCCAGAGGGGAGTTTGGCATAAAATCAAGCAACTTGTTGGCCTAAATTAGCTACACAAAATTTTGACTTTAAAAACCAAAGCTGAAATAATTTCATCTTCGGTTTTTTACCAATTTTAAAATCTAAATCAATTATCAGTGAAATTTCAAGATCCTAAACACTTTGCAATTTATTCAAGAGCCAAACAGTTTGAGCTTATTCAAAACCCGCCTCAAAATTTTGAAGCTTTTTCTGAAACAGCCCAAAATAGATACATTTCCACTCTTAAAATTAATATTCACAGCTTTCTTGCTGAGCATCCAGAACTCGACAAGATCACCACTCAATTAGATTTTAAAATCACAGCCCTAGTCATTGCTCTCGAAGTTTATTTTCAGCAACACCACAAGTTATATGGCATAAATTTTTCCAAGTATTCTTTTTTATTCAACCGAAGTCTCACTTCTTCCAATTGGTACGATTATGATTACCAAATTAATCAGTTATTTGAACTGATCCAACAAACAGACCCCAAGGCTTTTATTCTCAAAAGATCACAAAATGCCTATCAGGATATTGAGTCTATGTTAAATTTTTACGATCTAACTCTACAGTCCATTTTATACCCAGAAACTCTCAATCAAGCACCAGAAACGTTGCAAACAGATCAATCAGATGATATTGAAAGCACTCGTGCAGAAGCAGAATCTGCCACTCAACCTTCGGAATCAATTTTGATTTTCACTGCACACATCAAAGCGGGTCTTTCAAATCTTTTAGAAAGAACCAAACAAACCAAAAAAAGACCCAACTAAGGGTCTTTTTCTAAAGCACAACTTAAAAAAATTACTCAACAATAAACTCACCAAGCTCCACAAGTATTGTGATTTCTTGAGCATCTCTTAGAATTGTTACATCAATTTCTTGACCTGGTTTAAATTTAGCAATTTCTTTTTGCAGACTTGTCTCTGCATCAATTTTAGAGCCTTCAACTTCCAAGATTATATCGCCGCTTTTCAAGCCGGCCTTGTCTGCCGGACCATCTTTGACTACAGAGCGGTAACCAGATGAAATATCATCTTGCAAAAATACCCCATAATCCACACCCAAATCCAATTGCCTGGCAATAGCTGGAGTGATTTCCACATAACGCACACCAAGCATCGGTCGAATGATTTTCCCATGTTCAATTACGGTTTCCACAACACTTTTGGCCTCGTTTATGGGAATCGCAAAACCAATTCCATTAGCCGACTGAGCAATTGCAGTGTTTATCCCGATTACTTCACCATTCAAGTTCACCAAAGGTCCACCTGAATTTCCCGGATTAATAGACGCATCTGTTTGCAGTAAATTCGACAATTTACTCGAGGCACCAGAGCCAGAACCAGCCGTTATCGATCTGCCCAAACCAGATATAATTCCACTTGTTGTAGTGTTATCAAATTCGCTCAAAGCATTACCAATCGCAATAACCTTCGATCCCACTGGCAACAAATCTGAATTCCCCAATTTTACAGTCGGTAATTCAGATGGTTTAACACTCAAATCTTCATCTTCATACAGTTGCACAAATGCAATATCATTTAATGGGTCTTTACTCAAAACTTTTGCAAAAAATTCAGTTCCATCTGCCATAACAACAGAGTACTCAGCCCGACTATCGTCAATCACGTGCTTGTTTGTCAAAACCAATCCATCTTGAGAAATGACAAATCCAGTGCCTCCACCAACTTTTTGCTTTGGCGCATCTTGACTCGCAGAGTCATCCATTTCAGGCAATCCCAGACCAAATTCAGGAGCAAATAAATCAAATAAACTCGTTGGTTGTCTCATGGCAGCTAGCTGTTTAGATGCAATTATACTAACAACACTTGGGTTAACTTTTGATATTGCATCAATAGTCATCGACTCTTCCACAAAGACTTGTTTTGGCTCTAATTCAGAAACAATTTCTGACTTAGCATCAGCAAGTAATCTGACTCCAACTCCAGCCCCTACGCCTCCTCCAATCAGTGCAACACAAAAAATTAAAACATAAACTTTCAATGATAATTGTTTGTTCATCTTTATTGAATTTAAATCAATCTAATTCTACGCTCGTCTGGTTTTTCTGCAAGTTTAATTTATGAGATTTTTAATTTCATCATGCAAAGTTTCATGACAAATATCCTCGTGCAGTTTCTTCAAAAAATCCACCAAAACCTGACAATCATCCAGTGCCCTGTGTCTGTTTTCAATTTCCAGTCCCATTCGTTCCACAACCGAATCCAAATTATGTTTACGATATTCAGGAAACAAACTCCGCGACAATCTTACAGTGCACAGTTTTGGCATATCTAACTCAAAACCTTCTCTTTTTAATGACTTTTTCAAAAAGTTATAATCAAAATTCACATTATGCGCCACAAATAAACCCGGCTCCAAAAACCCACTCAAATCCGGAGCAATTTCAGAAAACTCTGGCTTGCCAACAACCATATCAGATCGAATACCAGTAAAATTCTGAATGAAATAGGGGATGGCACGCTTAGGATTTAGCAAAGTGTGAAAGCGATCCACTTCTACAAAATTAACTGTTTTCACAATTGCAACTTCAATAACTCGATCAGTCTGAGATGAAGGTCCAGTGGTTTCCAAGTCTACAAAATATATCGGAGTTTCAAATAAATTCATAATTTGTTTCTTTTACAATGTGATTGTCGGTTATTTTGCAGTCATAGTCAAGTCATAGACCCTTTAATCGATTCGCGTTTTATACGCATTATTGTATATTTATCATAGATACTAGCTCGAGCACATGACCAAAAAATCACCTGATTTACTCAGCCCAGAACCACATATTATCGAAAAACAAGTCGAACAATTCTTGTTTGATAGTCGCATAAATCCTTTCCAAACCCGCAACATTCATGTTTTTAATAGTAAACACCAAGTAGATCTGCAATCTCATCACAACTTGGAATCAGCACAACTCGCACAGTTCTCAGATCAGATTTCCTTGCAGCTCAAACTCATATACCAACAAGATTTTGCCGAGCAATATATTTGGGAGTTTTTTGTCGAGCATATTCAAAGTCTCAGTCAGAATCGCTTGGATTTGATTTTACAAATATTACAAATCCAAAAAAACATTCAGCAAAATCTAGAGCCTATTTTCCAAGTAGCACATAATGTCAGACCTGGTAGCTCTATTAATGTAGTCAAAACTTTGGTAGAACTCTCAAACAACAACTTCCGCATAGAAGCAATTCTCCATGCCATGCGAACTCTGGATCTGGGATATCAGGAATTCTACAACCTCGCCTACATTCTGCAAAATCTCAATCCAGATCTACACTCTTACTTTCATTGCTCTGACTCATTACTCAAGCAGGATCACTCTCGCTTGGTCCATGTGGTTCGAGTCTTAAATGCAGATTTTTTTCGAGGGCGTTGCATTTTAGAATTTATCAACAAACACAATTTTGATGAACAAACACTCAAAGCCTACCTTTCTCTAATCTGCAAACCTCCAATTTTCCACAAATCGTCATTGGAATTTATTCATGTAGTTTTTAAATTAATAAACAAGCCATTTCACAATACCCAATGGGTTTTGGATGTTATTGCCAAGGATCAACACATTGATTTGATTTTTTATCTAGGATTTTTCAAGAATTTTAGTGAAGAAAATCTCAAGCGCTTTCATAAAAAAATTCAAAAATTTAATTTTTTCGATCGCCTCAAACTTGAAATTGGTTTAGTATTGAAGCAAATTATTAATATTACCCAAGTTCTCGATGATTAAAAACTTCCTTAAAGTAATTATCGGACTACTCATCTTGATTTCAATCAACTTTTTTGCAATCAATCTTGCATACACACCTTCTCCAGCACCCACATTTAACGAATCCCAAAGCAACCTAATTGTATTTTTCGGAACAACACCCAAGATCAATGGACTCACCAATGCCTATTTTCAAAACCGTGCCCAAAAAGTCCTTGAATTAGTAGAATTATTTCCAAACTCCAAAGTTTTGCTGTCTGGAGACCATCAAGAGTTCTACAGCGAACTTGAACCTATGAAGCAACAACTACTAGATAGCGGAGTCCCATCCCAAAATATTCTACTGCATTACGCCAAAGATACTTTCGATACAATGCGATATTTAAAAAAGATTTATCAAAATCACTCATATCAAAATATTTTCACCGTCTCACAAAAGTTTCATCTCCAAAGAGCACAATATTTGGCACGTATATTAGATTTCCAAACAGTTTG
>Ga0181593_10007045_pt1 | contig 10064 bp, 7 predicted proteins | sample 071ome_19_FD_133756 | JGI IMG/M metagenome (GOLD analysis project Ga0181593, IMG submission 133756) | Coastal salt marsh microbial communities from the Groves Creek Marsh, Skidaway Island, Georgia - 071413AT metaG (megahit assembly) | ecosystem: Environmental > Aquatic > Marine > Intertidal zone...
TCCGAAAAAAACAATACCCTTCCAAAAAGCGGAATCTGAAGCACCGTACGATCAATCTTTAAACCGCCACTCTCACTTTTGTTTAACTGCCTGAGAATTCCAAGGCCAACCAAACATCCACCCAGTAAAAATGGCCCCACTGCCAGAACAAAGTTTGATCCATTGATCAATACTTTCGCCATCATGTTTAACTCACCCCCTAAGGACGCGAGCATTTCCTGAATTTGGGGCAGTAGAAAAAAAAGAAAAAACAGCACCACCGAAAAAGCTACCAAGCCAACAAAAATCGGGTAGGTCATACCGCTTACAACCCGGTTACGAATTTCTCGCTTTTCTTCTAAGTGGGATATAATTTTCTCAAGAATGGGGGAAAGATTACCAGTTGCCTCACCTGCTTCGATGACATAGGTGGAGGATTCAGAAAAGTACGCGGGTAACAACCTCATGGCTCTGGAGAGAGTTCTACCCTCTGCCAATTCGCGCCAAATCGACCCAGCTAGATATCTCTGAGAAGGATCGGACAATCTTTGGTTGAGAAGTTTGACCGCATCCGCAACAGGCATGCCACTCGAGTGTAGTTCGAGCAGTCTTTTCAGGAAAGCAAGACCGACTTTTTCCCCTTTAGCGCCAGAATCTTTACCTAGCAAAACACCCTTTACCTTTTTTCCATGTTCCCCTGAACTTTGGCGGTGAGAAGCACTTTTCTGCTTTGGGTCATCGGTAGTCAGCTTCAGTAAGGTAAGAGACTGAGCGGATAATTTTCTTTTTGCCTCCCGACTGTTGGTTGCCGCCAATTTTCCGGAACAGGTCTTCCCCTTTACATCGATGGCATGGTAAGAGAAGTGTTTCATCTATGAGCAATGGGAATTTAGCTACCCTCAGCGGAAGGAGCAGGTAGGTCTTCCTCAATAAAAATATCTGCGTAACGAACAACCTCATCCAAGCTTGTCAGCCCCCTTTTTACCTGCGACCAACCTGAGCTTTGCAGGGTTGACATTCCTTCTGCCAAAGCAACTTCACGAATCTCTGGAGCGGAGGCGCTTTTTATGATTAAGCCATGGAGGGCATCACTCATTCGCATAAGCTCAAAAATCCCTACTCTTCCACGATAACCAAGATTTTGGCATTCCGAGCAACCATTCGAGGATAAAACCTTTTCCAAATGGATAATTTCCGAGCTATCCACTTCCAACAGCGATAAGGTAGCCCTCAACTCCTCCTCCGACAACTGACCCGACTGAGCACATCCAGAACAAAGCCTCCTGACAAGTCTTTGTGCCATAACCATCTCTACCGAAGAAGCGATAAGGAATGGTTCGATTTCCATATCCACCAAGCGAGTAATTGCACCGGGTGCATCATTGGTGTGGAGCGTACTAAGAACTAAGTGTCCTGTGAGAGAAGCCCGAATGGCGATATCAGCAGTTTCCCTGTCCCGAATCTCTCCCACCATAATCACATCGGGATCTTGCCGAAGAATTTCTCTTAATGCGCTGGCAAACGTAAAACCAATTTCTCCATTTACCTGAGTTTGATTAATTCCTGAAACTTCATATTCAACTGGGTCTTCGACGGTCATAATCCGTCGCTCAGGTTTGTGAATCTTACGAATAAATGCGGTGAGTGATGTGGACTTACCAGACCCAGTTGGCCCAGTGACCAACACAATTCCGTGCGGTTTTTCCAGAATCGCAACAAGTTTATTTTCCTCACTGGCAACCAAACCCAATTCTTGCATGGATAAAGGTTGGGACTTTTCATTTAAGAGTCTTAAGCTGATGCTTTCCCCGTATAGTGTCGGTAAAGTGGACACTCGAATATCTAAATCGCTTTGGCCTTGGGTAAAAGTGATTCGACCTCCTTGGGGCCTCCTCTTTTCTGAAATATTAATTCCCGCCATTATCTTGATACGAGAGATGATTGCATCCTGAAAAGTTCTAAGGTTGTCAGGTACTCGCACGGGTACAAGTTGACCGTCTATACGGTAACGAATTTGAAGGGTTTCTTTGTGAGGCTCAAAATGAATATCGGTTGCCCGGTCTACAATAGCCCGCTGTACCACTTCGTTGACAAAACGTATAATCGCTGCATTTTGATCCTCCAAGTCGTCCTGAGATTCCTGCTCCTCTTCCTCATCAAGACCAGACTCCTCTAGGCTGTCCGCCCCAATCCCGAAGTTCTCGGTGATCGAACGGACCACTTTTTCGGGAGACCCAAGATACCAGACAGGTTTTTTACCGGAAACTGCGTAAACCCAACGACTCATTCTGGGACTGGGAGGCCAAACTGTAAGTAGGTTTAACCGGTCTGAATTCTCATAGATTTCAAAGTCATCATGCTCATTTTTTTTCTGAGATGAAGCTATGTATTCTTCTAAAATTTCGTCGTACGCTTCCCCGGCAACTGGTCTTGGCAAGACTTTGGTTCCCCCGATTGCTTCAAACAAACTCGATGCTCGTTGTATCTCATGTTGATCCTCCTGGCTTCTAGACCAAGCCGAAACAATCAAAAGAAGATCGGGCCGAGATTTTTTAATTTTCAAAATAGGCTCAAAGGATGAAAAACCTGGAACATTGGCATGCAAAAGAAGTAAGGACCAGTCATCTCTTTTGCTCAATAACTCAAGCCCACTTCTAAAATCTGGCACATGAACGAGTTCGTAATATTTATTTAATCGTTTACTGAGGAACTGCACTGCTTGCTCATCTTCATCGATAATTAAAGCCGCTGGGAGTTTGGTGGATTCTGTGGAAGCTTTTTGGTCTATGGGCAAACAGGAAAAACTATGAATTAAGCGTAAGGGAATAAGCTTGGTTGGACTCTCAGCGATCGAAAAATTCGGTAAAAAGGGTAACTTTGATTTTCCCGAAATGGCTTTCATTGTTTCATCAACTGTTCCGGATATTTTTGCCGAGAGGAGCCTTGCTCTATCCTCGATCGGTGCGGCCATGATATTTAGACGGTCAAGATCCGACAGGTCTGGCCACCAGGGCATATCCATATCCGGCAAATTGCCAACATCGGAATGCTTTTTCGCATCCCGGTCTTTCATGTTCTGGGCATCCGAGAAATTGCTTGGGGATGAATTAATCGCAGGCATCTTCTGTCCAAGTTTATTTTCTGGGAGGCGGAATTTTTCCCGGGGAGGCTTTTGCTGGTTGGCGAGGAACCCCGCCCCCCGGGAGTGCCAGAGTACGCTTATCTGACTCGATCAGAGAGAGTTTCAGCCCTCCTTTCAGACTAATTTCTTCTTTCTTAACATCAAAATTCTCAATTTGTTCGCCCCCATCAGTTATTTTCTCTCCTTTCTTAAGCCACTCTCCACGATTCTTGCTTTTATCGAAAACGGCAAAATGCCATTCTCCGAGGTACTTAAAATATCCACGAAACTCCAGATTGGGATTAATTGGAATCGGGGGCGGAGGTGGAGGTGCCGGTTGTCTTATGACGGGCCTCACAGGCACTTTGCTGCCCGGCCTTAGAAACGGGTTCCCCTGCCCCCAACAAGTGACTACCGGCACCAAGGAAAATGTCATGAGAAGAAAAACTCCATTCCGAACTGCTCGTATCATCACAATTTGGGAGGAGAGGAAGGTGCATCCTGAGCCGAACTCGACTGCTGTGATGACTGGCCCTTCTTTCCATCAATATCAGGCATACCCAGAATTCTGCCAGAGGGAGAACGAAATTGGGGTGCGTAGTCGGGTTCGATCCTTTCATCGATTGTATCAATATTTTTGGCCGTCTGCTCGCCACCTGGGTTCATGATCGTTGGCTTGAGAAAAATGAGTAACTCAGTGGGCGTATATTTTATGGCCTTGGGCCTAAAAAACTTTTCCCCGAAATAAGGAATATCGCTGAGGAGATTGTATTTAGATTCAGTCGAGTCTACTTGGACTTCCTGTAACCCACCAAGGACGAGAATTTCTCTGTCTTGGATCGTAACAAGAGATCGGGCTTCCCGGATTTTTTTTGCAGGCAATGACTGCCCGGCATAGGTGTTGCTTTGGGTTTCGTCAAATTTTTCAGCCTTTACTTCCACTTCCATAAAAATTGACCCACGGTTGAGTAAAGTACCGTTTTCATCGTACTGCGGAAGCCCGATTTTGGGCTTCTTGATCTGCAATTCGGTCTTGGCGGTAATTTGGTCACGCTGCCCTGTGTTGGTATTTTCTGTGGATGAATATGTGCCATAGGTTGGCACAACGATATTTCTTTCGTCTTCAATGAGAATATGAACTTCTGGTGCGTTGTGAGAAACCATTAAGGAGGGTGTGGAAAATATTCTTACATCGTTTCTTTCGGAAGAGAGGGCAAAAATTTGGTCCCATCGAATTCCGGTAAGTTCCCAGTCCTGCATTTGGAAAGGAATTGTGGTGTTGAGACCAGGCACACCGATTATACCCTGCAGGCTTTGCGATCCGACATTTGATGTAACAGTGGATGAGGTTGAACCCGGAGCACCGTTGGCATCAGTATTGGTAACCTGAGTAGTCCCGGTTACTGGTTCTCCGAAGAGGTTGTCACCCCTCGCACCTCGGGCAAACTTAGACCACTCCATGCCCCCCAAAAGAGCATCAATTCCCCGTTGGTTCTGCTCCGTAAGGTCAACCATGACAAAAATAGTATCAATGCGAGCCAACGGTAGTGGTTGATCCAGGGATTTGATCATTCTTCCGATCTCCTCAATATCCGCCTTGGTTCCGTAGACTAAAATAGCATTGCTTCTCTCGTCCGAGGAAATCGTGACAAAATCACTAAACTCATGAGAACCCTCACCTCCGCTCTCTGATGATGCACCAGACGATTGACCGGGGGAAGAGGGAGTCGCCACCGGAGGTGCACCCTTTGTGCTTTGCTGGGTAGCCTGAGCACGGGCAGCAATGTTCTTCCCTTGAATTTGCTGCTTGATTCGTTGCTGGTTTTTTATGACTTCATCGAGAATGCTCTGAATATCCTTCGATTCTGCATGCTGGAGCTTGAAGAGTTGGCTCGTTGTTTTCATTTTCACAGGGGCATCAAGCTCCTCTAGAAAAAACCAAAGAGTTTCTTTGTTTTCTTTCCTGGTGATAATGATCAGCTTTCCCGTACGCTCGTCTGAATCGAGCTTGGTGGTTCCCCCCAGAAATGGTTTCAGACTGCCTTCAATCATTCCCTTTAGCTTACTCTCAAGTTCACGGGCACCAGCATGCTTGGTAGACCATACAAAAAATTCCGTCCCAAGATCTTCTTTGCGGATAGGGCGGTCAATGGTTTCAAGCAGTTTCTCCATCCTTTGTAGATTGAGCAAAGAATCGGTCACTAAAATACTGTTTGCTTTTTCAAAAACAAGTAAACTGCCTACACTGGGTGTCGCAAAAGGGTTCAGTTGTTCGCGAACTTCCTGAGCCGGTGCATACTGCAGATGAAACATTTTTATGTAAATTCTCTGGCTAGGACTAAGGGATGACGCAGGTCCATCTAGCCAGATTGGTACATGAACATTCATTCCTGCAGTAGGAACCGCTTTGTAAAACTGGTTATCAATCTTGGTGATGCCCACCCCATTCATGGTCAGCAAACTTTCCAAAGCCAATAAAGTCTCGCGCTTGGTAAGCACGCTCATGCTATCGAAAGAAATTTTTACCTGGGGTATATTTTGAGGTCGCAAAATATACCGACCCGTAAACATCTGGATGGCATCCAACACCATATTTGCATCATGATCTCGGATCTTTAATCGCTCCATTGGATCATCCAAGCCCTCGATGTTGGCAAGTTCTTCTGGGTCAGAAAAAATACCACCGCTAAATGAGGATGCCTCAATGCCTTGCGAAACATCACTGGCAGGCAATCCCTGATTGTTCGCTTCGCCTGCCGGCACCTGAGCATAGGCATATGAAGCCCAAACCAAAAGAAAAAGAGAGAGAATTAGGTGCTTGTTCATTGATTTATAAATTCCACAGAACTCACTTCGAACACTGCATCAAAAGTAGTTGGGTCGTAGGGTCTGGATTTCGGCGGATAATTGGGTTCAATCTTCACTTCACTCGAGAACATGTATGGACTTTCCTTCCGAATCAAGCTGGCAAACTCATTTACCTGTTCATAGCTTGCCCGGTTAAAGGTAATTCTAACACGGTGTTGGGAATAGCGATCCCGTTCATCGGTATCCAACTCACGGTAATCGCGAGAAGGAAACACTCTATCCGCAAGACTGGATGCCCGATTGCTGAGATTCTTTTTGTCGTAGCTTTTGTTTTGCTGTTCGATCTTTTGCAATTCCAACGCTTTGTCTATTATCGGTTTTAAGCCGATCACCGATTGATGGGCAGTTATTTCTTGGTTAACAAGATTCCAATCCTGATAAATAACCAATGCCACTTTTCCCTGTTGAAAGAAAAATAGCCCAAGTACCGTCCATATGGAGAAGGTCAACAACCGCTGTTCGCGCTCGCTTAGACGCTGGAAAAGAAGACCAAGCTTTCTCACGACTCCTTGACCCTTTCTGTAGGTAAACTGCTCCTTGCATCGGATGGAGCCACTTTTTGAGGTTTTTCCTCAAACAGATCGATTTCCACTTCAAAAGTAGTTTTGCCTCCCCCGCTTTTAATCTTTCTGAGCTCCTCGCCTGACCTGCCTTTGCGGATACTTGATACATTGGCACGTTCTAACTTTTCCAAAAAAGTATTGATCGACTCAACATTCTTACCCTCGCCTTCAAGCCTTACATGACTTCGAGTCTCGAAGTGGGCTAGAGAAAACCAAAGGTCCGGATTATCCGGTGGCCCACCCCGGTGCACAGCCACACGGCCCAAAGCACCAAACGGGTCAATTCCACCAAGCTTATTTTGCTTTAATTTCTCCAGCAATTTTTGTGATTCCAAAACCAGGGGAACCTGCCGCCCCATTTCCAAAGAGAGTTCTTCGTTTTCCTTAAGTTTAAATCCCCCAATTTTCAAACCAACAAAACACACCAGCAAAACAAGGGTTGCTGCTACGGCAAACCCCATTGACTTCCATCTATTTCTAGATTGGGCACGCTTTTTTTTCTCAGTTTTTTTAAAATTGATGTGCCTTAAATCATGATTCCATAACTCATCAGCAGATATTCTAATTTTGTCTGGGGGGGCCATACTTCTTGATTCCTCCTCAAAAGGCGCATGATCAAATTCAAAAATGCCTTCGGGTAATCGATTTACCTCAGTGGCAATTACCACACTATTCGCGGGGGTATAATTTGCTACATCAACCAATGAGAGAAGTTTGCTCTTCACAACCTCGAGGGCGTCTTCTTTGTCCCATCTAACCGGGAGTGAAAACAGTTCGTTTGGCACGGATGAACCTTTTGAAAAACAAGCCAATGTAAGGGTATCTTCATGAAGAAGGAACTCCATCTGTGATTTTTCCCTGGGATGGCTAAATAGACTGACAAACGAGGGAAACACACGGCGAAATAAATCCAAATTTTCCCAGCCCAACTGTTTTAATCTGGCCAGCGGAGTAGCAAAGAAAATTGCCCGTGCCCCCATCTTGCATGCGTGAAAACCCCAGGCGAGTTGATCAGGTGGATAAGGCGAAAAGGATAAATCCTGCAATTTTTCAAGAATTAACTCTTCTACTTTATTTTCAAAAAGTTTGTTTTTACCCTCTGCCTCTTTGGCTACTGAGGCAGGTAAAGAGATTGTCTCACAAAAAAAACACTCCCCCGGAATCCGGAGGGTTATTTCTCGCAATCCTCCAATCGGCAGATCGGGGTGACTATCCTGCACTTCCGCCATTACTAAAAGTTAGTTCCAGAGCCTATTCTAGTCGATCAAATTCTCGTTTTCCCGCAGGGAGAGGATACGAAATGGATACTTTAAGCCCGCATTGTTCTTACTTCTTGGGCGCGACGCACCCTGACCAGGCTTTGGGCGGCGCACACTACTGTTTCCAAGATCGGTGCTGAGAACTGCATGGAGCCGAAAATTCGACTTTCCTTTATCTATGGCAATTTCCACACGAAACGCACTGGCAATGACTCCGAAGGGAATATTTCTTTTTCCTAACATTCTTCTTAAGTTTGGATCGTTCTGGTTAGTGTAGTATGCTTCTTCACCTGACAAAGCCGGGCCTTTCGACAACTCGTCAAATAGTCCATCATCATCCCCGCAAAGAAACCTTTTTAGAAATTCAGAGGCACCGTTTATATTAACCATACCGTCATAGAAGAAAGAAAACGAAGATCGAAAATCTGCCATATTTTTCGTCTCTCTACCCCGCTTATCAAAAAATAAGCCGGTAAATTCATTCTCATATGGATCATGAGAAAAACCTTTAATCATGCGAAGTTCTTGGTAATTTCTGATCGGTCGACCTGGCGTAAAGTAGGGACTGTCAAGGCCCTCATAATATTCATCCTCTGCTCCTTCCTCGCGGTCTTCGTCATCTGCGTCCTGCCAGTCCATTAAAGCATCAAAATAGGGCTGGCCATCATCCTCGTCCACTAATGAACTTCCCCGGTTATGCATCACTGCAAAAATTTCAACCAAGTCCTTCTCGCTTATTTTTGAAAGGGAGAGCTTGGCCGACTCATCTGTTAACCGAATGCTCCAACGAACAGATGGATCGAGCGGGGAAAGACCAGAATATCCGATAGGGGCCCCCCATCCCTGCCCTGGATCATGCAGTTTCCCCTCAAATAACTGAAATTCACTCAATACACCAACAGCCAAGTCCAAAGCGGAGTAGGCGTGCATCCTAAGATCGTCCCGGCGATGAAACTGGCTGACATGCCGTAATTCTTGAACTGTTTCCTCCATCAACCGTACGGACAAAACAGATAACAGAACGATCAAAGCGAGTACAAAAACAAGAATAGATCCCTTTTTCTTCACTTTGGTTCCTCCTCCACTCCGCTGGGAGCGGGCTTATCGATAGCCAGGGTAATCGTTCGCTCCAGACTCTCCTCTTCCCACTTGAAAACTAGTTTTACAAATGCGGGTATTCTAAACTCTCCAGACTGGAGGTTCTCTTCCAGGTTGGAGCTTATGTCCCAGTCTTTTATATCATCTGGACCGGCATCTTCATCCCCGTAATAACAGTAGTAAATTTCCCTACAGAAGGGACTAATCAAAGTACGAAAAAGTTCATCCTCATCCTCTAGTTCCCACTCACCTTCATCATTTTTTTCAAGCTCCTGAAGCTCACTAAACCAAAGAACTGTTAGCCCGTCCTGCTCATCAAGATAAAGGAAGGAATGCACCCTGGGTGCAGGGCCATGAGGCCAAAAATACAAAGGTGGTGCCTCTCTTAGGTAAAACCTAATCAGTGGATCATCTGAATCTGAAAAGCCAACGGGTCGCCCGAGCCTGACAGCTTTTGTATTTTTACCAGTAACTTCCGGAATCGTGGCTTCCTCCAGCATGGCTGTAAGAAAATGAGCTACCCCATTCACATGGGCATCAAATGCATCCCGGGTGGCTGGGCGGTTTGCCCAAGATTGAGAAATGGTAACCAGAAGCGAACTTGCTGCCATGAGAACCAGCCCGCCAATTGCCAAAGCAAGTAAAACTTCCACCAATGAGAAACCTCTCCTGCTCATCTGCGGCTCCTTTTCCTCTCATCTTTTAACTCTCGGATTTTATCCCGCTTCGTCTCCACCAACCGATTTCTTTCAGTTACAAAGTCTGCATGCCTTCCCCAACCTGGTCTTAGCAGATACATTTCAGACACTCTTGTGCCTGCTTCCACTCCGTAATCATCATTGCCGGCATACTCTAAAGTCAGGCCAACTTTGTAGAGATCGAGTACATCTGTCATCTCGACTTCGACCTCCCATTGGACCTCTCCCATTGACAGGGTGGTTATATCTCCGCCTTCAGTAAATGTTTCATAATCTGCAAGGCCTAGCACCTCGCTGCGCACCCATAATAAATCCTGCTCCATCTCCCGGGTATCCTTCATCACCCGAATGACCCGGGATGCAATAAAGGCTCCATCCACTAAGTACACTGCCGCCAAACCAAAGAGGGCAAGTGCGATCAGCACTTCAATTAGCATGAAACCAGATCTTACCCTAGCGCCTACCTTACCTTGGATCA
>Ga0181593_10007046_pt1 | contig 10063 bp, 9 predicted proteins | sample 071ome_19_FD_133756 | JGI IMG/M metagenome (GOLD analysis project Ga0181593, IMG submission 133756) | Coastal salt marsh microbial communities from the Groves Creek Marsh, Skidaway Island, Georgia - 071413AT metaG (megahit assembly) | ecosystem: Environmental > Aquatic > Marine > Intertidal zone...
CGGTATTATGCCAATCACTAACTACAGCAAACTGGCACGCTTCTCAGACGCATGTGGTGCCGAGATTCCACGCTGGATCCGCAAGCAGCTCGAAGCCTATGGTGACAACACGGCGTCAATCCAGCAGTTTGGTGAGGAAGTCGTCACTGAAATGTGCCATCGCCTGCTCGAAGGCGGCGCACCGGGTATTCATTTCTATACTCTGAACCAATCTGAGGCCAGCCTGCGCGTCTGGCGGAATCTGATCTGATCAGAAAACAATGGCGCGGCAAAGATAAAGGACATTTACTGTGAAGATCGCGATATTTGCCGCGCGAAAAACCCATCGTCATTATGCCAATAAACTTAGTGGCTACCTGAGGCACTCTGGTGCTAGCGAGACATCAGTACTGTGGTACAAAAATCTCTGGCAGACACCCGCATGGTTAATCACGCTATTCCGGATTCCCGGGTCGTCACTAATCCAGGTGGCAACCGACTTCCTACACACCAAACAGAATAGCCCCGCCTCCGTCGCTTCAGGTGGGAAGCGGTTCTATATTTTATTTCCCCTTAAATTAATAGAAGCACGGGTTCTATACAGCATCTATTATCACACGCTTAAGAGTCGGAAAATTTCTCACCTTGTGATCTGGAACGGCCTTAAGTTCCGTCAGCGGATTGCTGTCATAGCTGCCCGGGACCTTGGCATACCCACCATGTATATTGAACGCGGACTTTTCCCTGGGACCACCACGCTGGATCCTCAAGGCATCAATTATCTAAACTCCGTACCGCGTGAACCGGCCTATTACAAGACACACTGCAAGGAATTTTCGATTACACCCTGTCAAGTTTCACGCCCGGATAAACTTCCGGACTCATATATATTCGTTCCCTTTCAAGTGAATACAGATAGCCAGATTGTACTGTTCTCCCCTTGGCTTAAAAACATGTTTGATATGGTGAAGCACTTTGAACAAGCCGAAAAAATACTCGGGGATAAGATGCCGCACGTTGTTTTTAAGCCTCACCCAGCCTGTGAACAGGATTACAGTCACCTGATTGAAAAAATCAATTCACGCAAAGGAAAGCTGCATATTGAAACCGACATCCCAACGCCCGTATTGATAGGTCATGCTGATGCCGTATGCACCATCAATTCCTCAGTCGGTATGGAGGCGATTCTTATGAACAAAAAGCTGATCGTTCTTGGACAGGCATTCTATGGAATTGAAGGTCTGACACTCAAAGCAAAAGGGCAGCAGGGGCTCGAAAATGCCCTCAGAAACGTAGCAGACTGGCAGCCGGATCAGGCCCTACGTAATGCTTTTCTGACACATATAAGAGATGAGCACATTGTACCCGGAAGTTGGCAGAACCCTGACGACCACCATCTGGACTCGATGGCTTCCCGTATTCTTTCATTCATACGCTGATATCACTGATCATGGCCCATCACCTTTTTCTGGCGTCTACCCCATTTAATATTGTGATTGCCAGTATGATTGCTCTTGAACTACCCAAAGAGGATATCAGCGACCTATGGCTGATCGATCAACCTCATGAAAGCTCGGAATTTATTAAGAGAGTCCTGTCATGGAGTGGCTCGCCTTTCAAAGAAATTCGCCTGGCTACCTTTCAAGCTAAAAGTCTCGACGCCAAGAAGCAGCGCAAAAACATTCTGGAGCAACTTACCCAGCAGGCCATGAGTCTGGACGTAACAGATCTGTATACCGGAAATGACCGCCGTATAGAGTTTCAATGGCTTATGGCCCATCTGCCATCCACAGTGAAAGGTCACTACATTGACGACGGCACCTACTCTTACATTGGCAGAAAGACCGGCTGGTTGAGTGATGGGATCATAGACAATCTTCTCAAAAAGCTGACCTATGGATTCTGGTGGAAACAACCTGAGACAATCGGTGCATCTGACTGGATCCAGATAGCTCACCTTGCATTTCCGGAACACGCAGTGCCCCAGCTCCGGAAAAAAGAGGTCCGGCAGATCCCGGATCTACTCTCACATCCAGCTTTCGCCTCACTGGGCGCTGATTATTCTGACACGCTATCAGAAATAGCAGAGCTGAATGCATTAATCATCCTTCCTCACGAATCTGTACGTTCGGAAAAGACTGAGCAACTACTGCTACAGGAAGGGAGTCAGCATGTAAACTGCGGTATCAAGCGCCACCCACGCTCAGAGTCCGCAATAACCGAGAATGCCGGATGGATGAAAGAGGTCAACGCAAAAATTCCTTTCGAGCTACTCCTGGGCGGATTAAAACCGGGATGCTGCGTTATCGGCGATATATCCAGTGCTCTGCTGACAGCTCGCTGGCTGCGCCCACAGCTTAAGGTCGTATGTCTCGCAGAAAAAACAAATAGCCTGACAGAACTAATGGATAAAATTGGAATTGAGGTAAGAATTGTATGAACCACCCTTTCACTTCAAGTGGCAGGCTGATTTCGTATCTGATGCTGGCAGGTCTTATTGCCTATGGTTTGAACTACCAGATCACCAAGACTCTACTCCACCTGTCTGCACTCGTTGCGCTGGTTACCTGGCTACGTGTTGGGGTGCAGTGTTTTACCGCGAAAAATAATCTACCGGTAAAATTTGACCTGAAAGATCCCCGCATAATCTTTAGTATTCTTCTGCTCTTATCTGCCTCGATAGTTCTGGTGGAAACATCTCTATCTGAAACTTTAATGTCAGATCGATTCAGAAAAGACTTCGTGACCCCTGCGATATGCTTTGCCCTGATTCTGCCTGTTGCTACTGTAGACAAGCTTACCTTTCAATTATTTCGCTGGGCTTTACCAGTTTCGGTTGCATGCATGGCAATTCCCGGAGTTATTGACCAGTATGCACACAGTTCACCGAGCTACCGAACTAGTGGCAATATTTCACTTCAGATAATTTACGGAACCAATCTGGCTATATTAAGTGCGACCGTAATTATATCTATGATGACTATGAAGCCCCTCAGGCATCCAATCCTGCTTGTTGTCAGTCTTCTCGCAAGTGTTTTGGGAATATGGGCAATTATTCTGAGTGGCAGTCGCGGACCACTGCTTTCAATACTGGTTGTTTCCCTGTTTACCATTACTCTAGTAGGCCTGAAGTATATAGGCTGGATTAAAACCGTAGTAATAGTCATCTTACTCAGTTCGGTTACCACATTTGCAGTAATGCAGTCCTCTATGTTTTCCAGACTGAGTGACGGTCTTTCAAATATATCCTCCAACGTAAAAAGCAGTTCAATGGGATTGAGATTTGAAATGTGGAGGGGAGCCAAAGACCTGATTATTGAACACCCCATCAGCGGGGTTGGTATCGGACAGCAGAATGATCATTTTAAAGCCAAGAACCAAGAGTTAAAGGACTACATGCACCCACGAGCAACCAGCTTCATCCACCTTCATAATGATTTTATAAACGCTATGACCTGGATGGGCATCCCGCTCGGGCTACTATTTATGGCATTTACTGTATACCCACTAGCATGGGCCCTTAGAAATAAGAGGAATATCGTCGCACAGTCTGCGCTTGCGGTGTCGACTGTCTATTTACTCAACGGACTGACTAACACTCCGTCAATTCGGGCGACCTCACTCACACTTATGTTGTCAGTCATCTTCCTGCTTCTGCAATTCTCAGCTTACCGCTTGGATACACCCTCTTCAGATAACGCCAGGTAGTATTTGGCGACCTCAGTAGAATCGAAGCGCTTTTCAATCCAGGCGGGAATTTTCGGATACTCACACAGCGCTCGATCCATCGCGGTCGCCAGAGCGCTCACGTCCCCCACTGGCACCAAAAACGGCGCCAGTTCATCAATCAGTATTTCAGAAGGTCCTGATGGACAATCTGTCGCGACGGCTGGAGTACCGACGAGAAGAGACTCAATCAAAGCTCGCGGAGAACCCTCAGCCTCAGAAGCAAGAACTGAAAGCGCTGCATTTTTAAGCAGACGATATGGATTCCCATCCCAGCCCCAAAAAATAACCCGCTCCTGCAGGCCCATTTCATTGACTAATGCCCTAAGATTATTCTCATCTTCCCCCCGGCCCACTAATACCAGTGAAACCTCTTTGTTCTGCATACACCCCAGCGCCCGAATTGTATCTGCATGGCGCTTTCGAACATTCAGAGAGGCGATGGATACAATATAACGGCCTTCCGGCAGGTTGCCATCAGACTCGGCAGCTGTTCGTATCGCCTTAAGGTCGAAAGGGTTAACAATCTGCCTCACATTTTCAGGAAGCACTTTCAGATTATTAACCAGATCATTTCTGATGCCCCCTGACAGAGCAATCACAGGGCGCGCGGCAAACTTCTTGCGGAGATTGCGGATTTTTCTCGCGCGACTCCAGAACTTCCAGCGAGGACCATCGGTAATCCACGCTGTCGGCGTTATGTGTACAGAGCAGACCTTATTCGTGACCGGCACCACCGGGTAGTATTTAGCATTACTGATAACAAACAGATCGTAGTAATCCTTACCCTTCTCAGAAATGCTCTGCTTCAGGCGGATTCTGGCCTCGCGATTTGACGACGTTTTCAGCCAAATACAGTTCACCCCCGCCTGAGGGGTGTAATCGCGATGATCGCGCAGGACGTAGAGGTCGACCAGAGCGCCTTCCCTGACCAGAGCTTCTGCCAGTGTAAGTATGGTTTTTTCGGTACCGGCGCCCATCAGGCTTGTCACCATAATTCCGATACGACGTTGTTTCTCAGGCTGCATAGGTTCCCTGGTGTTCAAAGTAGCTGAGTGCAGGAAGAAGCTTTCTTCTCATTACCTGCTCGCGATGTTTTGGCTTAATTTTCAGTGAAGAGGCTATGAGGTACAGGAACACAAACAGAGATTCATCTGACGTACGCAGAATGCGGTTTGCGCCACGATAATCCATCAGGGCGTAGGTAAACCCTTCGTCGTATTTGGAGTAGTAAAAAGCCAGATCCCAGCTACGGATGCCTACCAGATAGTACTGAAGGTCAATCAGGCGATAATCAAAATCCGATACAGAAAGAATATTCTGGCGTTTAAAATCACCATGGACCAGACCTACCTCACGCTCAAACAACGCCTCCCAGTTACGCATCACTGTACGCGCAACCGACATAATTCGCTCACGAATACGCAGCCCCAACACCCCTCTTCGTTCTTCGAGAAAACCTTCTATAAACGCCAGCGCTTTTCCGGCATGTTCTTCACTGACAAGATGATGAAGTACTTTGCGTATATTCGTATCGGGACGAACCTGAGCCCGTAAAGTACGCCTATCCCCTAAAGCATGCTCATAATCGTCCACCTGCATAAGGCGCCAATGTAGTGCATGAATAACGGACGGCAGGTATCGAGAAGGCTGTTTCAGAAATGTACTGCTGGTAACGGCCAGATCGCTGCTGAGCTGGCGGTAATACACTGGCGCTGCCGACAACTTTTCACCCTGATCATGTGACCAGCGGATAAAGCGGAATTCTCTCTCTGCTAACTCCGGTGCCTGTATTTTAGAAAGAGCAAGCGGTGTACGACCTGAATCACCATAATGGAGAAACATGCCCTGATTATTCACTCCACCTAATTCGGCATACTCAAGATTAAGAGTTGTAATTCGTATCTGACCCGATGCTTCACCGAGTACATCCAGCAGTATGCGCGGATTGATCGAATTTTCATTACAGATACTATGAACTCGGGCGATTGCCCTGGCCGTCCTGAGCCAGTTTCTTTTCATATCAGTATTCGTATCGTCCTTGTGCACCACGACGGATGTCCTTGCAGATATCTGCAATCATCGACTGTATTGCAATTTCCGCATCCGCGGTAAATAAAGCAATTGCCTCAAGCTCCTTTTTATTGAAGCTTTCCAGGCATTCCGGAATACCAGATGTCACGGCACTTACTGTCAACGACCGGCCTGCTTCACCGAGAACATCAGTAAGCAGATATCTGACCTTCGGTGTGTTGGACTCCAGCGCGACAAAGGGAATTCTGTTTTTCAGGCACATGGTCACCGTATGATAGCGACCGGTAATAACCATTCCGTAGCCCTGAAGATAACGAATATAACTTCCTGCATCCGTTGCCAGTTTCCTGTCCGATTTCAGCCACTTAATGACATTTTTTACCCAAGGTCTTGGACTGCGAAGAAAACGGGCATTTGATGGACGGGCAACGACCATAGAGCGAAAATCAAAGCCGTTCTCATTGGCATAGGCCTCAAGAAAACGGCTATCTTCTTTAACAGCACTATCTACCACCAGGGTTCGATCAGTATTGCTTTCGTGGCTGCTGTGCGAAGCATTTGATGCAAATGTCAGATCCGGAACATAGGCACCAGTCAGTCCCCCGAATTCCTGCAATTCTTTCAGGCTACCGCGATCACGCACATAAATGGCGCGTGCTCTTCCCAGGCTCTGGTAGGCAGCAGCGGAATTTTTATGCAAGGTGGCATTGAGCAGATAACAGGGCTTTTTTAATGTGTCCGCAGCGAAATCCACCATATCAATCAATGCCTGAGAAAAACGACGGCTATGATTGTGGTGAATAGTCCCCTCACCATTAATTATAATTGCATCGACTTCAGGCATTTTAAGAATCTGCCTTTTATGTCGCCGCCAATCAACACTGACAGGCCATGTCCATATCACCTCTACGCCCTGCTCATTCAATAGACGAAGAAGATTCTCCATGACCAACATACAACCAAAATGGTGCGTAGGACGCGTGTCATTGAAAACGGCTACTCTGGTCATTATCTTCTATTCTTAATTTTATTGTACGCGTCAACTATCATAGGTAGCTTTGACAAGTGACCCGACCAAAACCCTGCTGCATAAGTGGCTTTTACAAACGCATCTTCTCTTTCAGCATTCTTTGAAAGCAATACTTTTTCATCTACCTTCATAGAGCCATTTCTGAAGCAATCAACAGGCACGTAACCGATACTCGCAAGGAACATATACTTAGTACGCATACATTTCTCACATACCCCACAGTTCTCGGGCCTAAACTTTCTATCCTTACAAAAAGAAACTGATTCTAATGCGTCAGCAGATGCAGCTATAGCTGGAAGCTTTTGTGCTCGGGTTACGTCATCAGCGTGAGAGACTAATTTGAAATCACCAGAGTCAAAATAATGATCAGTTGCGTAAGACGAACCATATGGAACATCCTCCAGCTGTTGATATCTAATGCGGTCAGCAGCGAGAATCAGGGATCCATATCTTTTAGAAAATAAAGAAGCACAAGCCATCAAAACGAAAACATAAATATATCTTGGTTGAATATTGTATTTCTTATAGATGTCGTACGAATTGGTCTTAACATAGAAATGACCGCAGTCATAATTTTTCAGGATACTCTGTGATTTTTTCTTGGCTTTTTCAAAACGAGTATCATCTGAAACATTGTATTCCATGCCTTGAACTGTCAAAAGATCAAAGCCTGAGTCCGAAAATTTTCGTGTTAATAATGTGTAAGTTGAGTCAACTCCACCACTAAAACAAAACAACTCTTTGTCGCCTTGAGCCTGATCATTAATGACTCTTCTTGAGCTAGCTCTAAGATGAACAAGTGAAAACAGACTAGGTAACCAGCAGCTCCAAGCTTCGATTAACTTATGCGCGCTGTTTAACGCTATTTCAGAGCAAGGAGCATTTATTTTTAAGTTCACTCCCCGTGCCATTGCGATAGGTAGAAAAATCCACAATGCGGCTTCACCTACTCGACTATCCTGTCCAATATTTTCAGATGATAAAAAATAAAATGTTTGTTCCCCATCGGTAACAAACATTTCTTTGCCTTTAATTTCAATCTGAACATCCATTTCCCCTTCCACCATGGAAGACGAATACTGTTCAGCAAAATCTTTTAGTTTCTTCTGAGTATCGGAAGGTAAACTCTTTCCAGAGGATTTTGGAAACCTCTTAAAAATTTTCATGTATACCACTCATTTGCTGCTCAAAAATTGCACGCGCAGTTTTACAGCTGTATACGCCATTGGCGACCTGAGGCCACTGACTGAGCTGATTGTCGTGAACATATAAGTCACATGCTTTTGCTTTCAATAAAATAGGTAAAGTTTTCACACCTAGCGCTACTAGTGCAGAATAGCGGTGTTTACCACCCATCACCACTACCACCCTGCCGCTCGGTGACGCAAGAACGTATCCGTGCATATGGCCGTATTTTGATGGGGCATATCCCTTATCCCTGATACTAAGGTAAACACTTAGGAGGCGAGTCCATTCCAGCTTCAGAACTCCTTCCGATACGGGGCCAAAAAACTGCCAGCCAAACTCCCCTGGAGGGTGTAAACCGTAGTCAGCTGATTCTTTAGATAGAGGCTTGCTAGATTCAGGGTTAACACATATGCGGTGCAACTTGCTTTCAAAGTCCTCTCGAAACCAAGGCATAACGACCCCCATTGCAGGAACCCGTTCAAACGATGGGTCACTGTTGCCCCAAATGTCGGCTACGGTCTTGTAGACCACTGTTGAGTAATATTTCTTCAACAGATCAAAAGCCGAGTCTTCTCCCTTAGCTTCATAGGCAATCAAGGCGTTTGCGAAAACATTATTACCGGGCTGAAAACATGTCAGATGAGATACAGTTTGGTCTACTGGAACAGAAACCAATATTTTTTTTGCTTTACGAAGCTGGCGATCAGTTATCTTATGGAATGATCGAGTACGATTGAGAAACTTTAGCACTGCCAACCCCAGCAAACAGAAGGTATAGTACTATACATGACGTGCTCCTATCTCGCACGCCAACAAGCCTCTCAGCGTGCTTAAGCGTTATATTTCAAAGGATCGACTGAACCTGAAGTTCAACACTGTCGAGGTCGGGAATCATCGCGGTAACCCCCTCAAACGTCACTGCGACCTTATCAAACTGCCCCATGCCCATGGCTTCGACTTCCTGTAGATCGTTTTCACCGACGTGCATCAATCGAGGAATACCCTGCACGAGTATGGCGTAGAAAGGCATCTGAGGATTAGCATTGACCCCATTCACGATAATAAAGCGCGCATCAGGGTTAGGCGCCGGCGCAGCCTGACCGCTCATCAGTTCGTAACACAGAGCCGGAACCAGAGTTCCACGCCAGTCGAGGCGACCCAGTACCCAGTCTGTGCTGGCATTTGTCGTCAGCAAGTGCGAAAACGGAATAACCTCGGCTACCGTCACGTTCGGCAGAATAAGATTACGATCCTTTAACGGCACCAGCAGGCAGTCGACCTGTTCAGGCTTATTATCCGCACTGGTGATCTGGTTTTCGCTCATAATTCTCTGTCCATTTCTCTTTCAGATGTTCAACCAGCTTTAACGCTAACTGGTACGAATCACCGACGAAGGTGACCCTGCCTGTTTGAATCGCACTTTCAGGCATGGATGCGTTTCCACACCCTTCGGGCGCCTGAGCCCAGATATCTGTGCCTTGCGGCAGCGCCGAGATACTCTCGGCTCCGTCACTGCCCATGCCGCTGAAAAGGATGCAACCGAAACGCTGCTGGGCGTGATTAAACACCACGTCGATCACGCCATCAATGGACGGACCGTAAGGCCCGTCCCAGGATGTACTCCCTACACTGATTCGATCCATACCAACCAGGTCGAAGGTCGTTGATACCGGCGCAATCAGCACTTCTCCAGCGGCCAGCACCGCAGCATTTTCGACATTTTTAAGTTGATACGCAGAATGACGTCCGACCGCCTGACACAAAGCCTGCTCAAATCTTTCATCAATATGCTGAGCGTACACAAACGCTACCGGCAATCCGGCTGGAAGCACATCAAGAAATTCTTTCACGGCTTCCGGGCCACCGAGGGACGCTCCAAGTACAAAAATCTGCAAAGGAAGCTTCAAAGCGCCATCGGCAAATACATCAGGAAGCGGAATATCCCTGTGTTGCTTCTGTACCCATGGCATCTGACTGACTTCTGCCGCCGGTGCTGGCGTATCCGTCAGATCCCGAAGCTTCGTCAGTAGCTTCTTTTCCCATCGCAAAAAGCTGGTGCAATGATTATCTGGCGCATCATCCAACCCCACCAGAACTGGCGCTTCA
>Ga0181593_10007047_pt1 | contig 10062 bp, 10 predicted proteins | sample 071ome_19_FD_133756 | JGI IMG/M metagenome (GOLD analysis project Ga0181593, IMG submission 133756) | Coastal salt marsh microbial communities from the Groves Creek Marsh, Skidaway Island, Georgia - 071413AT metaG (megahit assembly) | ecosystem: Environmental > Aquatic > Marine > Intertidal...
AGGAATGAGCCCGGTCCACTACGCACCCAAAACCCCACTCCACCTCCATAGAAATATCGATGAATTACTCAAAGATAAACATTTTAAGAGTACAGATGTGGTCCTGGTTACCCATGAAAGAGATTTTAAATTTCTTCAGGGAAAAAGAGTGGTCTGCCACACACTGGCGGATGACAACTGCCCAAATACTATCGCCCGGAATCTCTACCGAACTTTGATTGAGGCAGACAATCTGGGCAAGGAGAGAATGCACCTTATCTTCCCCCACGCACCCACAGGGATCAACCGGGCAACCCTGGACCGGATCAAAAGGGCCTGTATAGCCACATGATTTTACCCCAAAGGGTCATGCAGATGTTGAATCGCATCAAGTATCGCTTGCCATATTAGGGGAATTGCTATTCCTATGAAGTGAAATTGTTACATTCTTTAATATGACGCGCGGGAGTTTTAGGTTTTTAATTTCATTTTTAATCGCAGCTTTTCTTTGTGGGAATCTTGCCAATGGACAAACGGATGCCCAGTTGCGCGATCCGGAGTTTCTGATCAAGCAATACAACGATCTGGCTGCCAAGCACAATGCACTGGTGGAAAAAACCCGCTCGGTTGTGATGCAAAAATTGAATAAACCACCTATGGTTGTTCAATCCGCAGATACCGCCAAGTTGCAGGACGACCTAAACCAAGCACTGGGACAAATCTCTGCCCTAGAAGCACAGCTTTTAAAACTGAAGCAGGAGGGTCTCAGAAGTGTAAACAGCAACCAGTACCTCGACGAGACCAACGCCCGTTTGCGCAGGCAATTGCAACAATTGAAGGCGGATGAGAAGGAATTGGAGGTGCGTAATCAGGAACTCGCTCTCGAAAACCGCAAACTGGAACAGGCACAGGATAACTTTAATTCATCCGAGGAAAGTGCGTACGCTAAAATCCGAAACCTGGAACTGCTCAATTCCACATTGGAAAGAAAGGCGAAAGACTTGCGCACGGACATGAGTGCGATCAAAGCCGAAAATAATAAGCTCGAAGCACAGCTTGACCGATCCAACAAGGAGAATGCCAAGCTCAACCAAAAGATCGCATCCCTTGGAATCGATCAGGAAACCGCAGATTCCAAAATGAGCGAGATGAAAACCTTGATGAGAGACGCTCAGAACGAGGCGAAGATGCTTGAAAATGAAGAAATTATTTTACGGGATGAATTGATGAATTCACGCAACGAGATTGCCCGGTTGAACGGTATCCTTGCCCTTGAACAGGACCGTTCCTTGCTGGTTCTGGACGATAAGGAAGACCTCGCTCAAAAGGTAAGCGATTTTCAAGTGGAGACAGATGCTCTGCGTGCTCAGGTGGACAACCTTCAGGAAACAAATATCAATTTGACCATCGAGGCACAAAGGCAGGGTGAAAATGCCCGACTTGTGCAGATGACCAACAATGACTTGCGAGCCAAACTTGAGCGTTTATCCAATCGCAACAACTCCATGCTGGATACTGATATGGCTCAGAAGGAGGAATTGACTGCCCTTCGTGCTGAGTTGAATTCCTTGGCAATGCAGGAGTCAAGAATATCGACCGAAATGGTCGGATTGAGAGATTCCAACGAGATGCTCCTTGCTAAGACATCTGCCCTGGAGTCCGAAAATGCAGATATGCTACGGGCAGTTAATTTGATGAGGGAAGAGATCGAAAACATTGAGGCCAATGAGAGAAACCTGATCACTAAATTAAAAGATCTGGACCAAGAAAACCAGGACCTGATGTCGCAAAGTGGTTCCCTTCACGACGAGCGGGGATTCTTCAAAGATAAATCAAGAGACTTGGAGATTCAATTAAACCGGGCTGTGGCCAACGAGCTCTTGTTAAGTCATGAATCGGGTATTCTGGAAGCCAACATTCGTGAACTCAAAAAGAAGATCAAGGGCCTTGAAAATGCGGGAACATCAGACTACCAAAACTTACTTGCGGAGACCCGCGAATTGGAATCTGAATATTCCGAAGTCCTTGCACGCGAACAGGTACTGATTGGAAGGATGAATCTTTTGGAAAAAGAAAATGTACGCCTTGAGCAGGACATGGTGCGGATGGTGGACCGGGAAACCGACCTCAATAACGCGATCATCTCCCTCAAGGAAGACATTGCATACATGGACCGCGAGCTGGAGTCATCCATGCGAATGCGTGAACGCTTAAAGAGCAGTATGATCGAAGTGATCGACCGAAATGAACGGTTGGGCAAAGCCGAGCCGGTGCTCCCTGACTTAACGGATCGCTTCTAAGTCCAGTCGCTTACGCGGTAAACTGGCCCATATTTCTAAACTTTTCGTAACGGTGCTCGGTGAATTCACCAGGTTTAATTTTGGAAAGATCCTTTAATTCCGCAAGCAGGGAAGATTGTATCGTCTGAGCAGTTGAATCCCAGTCTCGATGGGCACCACCGGCAGGTTCAGGAAGTATCTTGTCCACAATCCCAAGCTTTAAAAGCTCGGTGGCATCGAGCTTCAAGGCTTCAGCGGCATTGGAGGCAAAGGCACGGTCTTTCCACAAAATGGCGGCACACCCTTCGGGCGAAATAACCGAATAATAGGCATTTTCCAAAATAAGGACGCGGTCTGCTACGGCTACACCGAGAGCACCGCCGGAACCACCCTCTCCAATTACCAAGGCAATGATGGGCACATCAAAATCTGCCATTTCACGAAGATTCACTGCGATTGCTTCGGCTACATGGCGTTCTTCCGCACCGATACCAGGATAGGCTCCAGGTGTATCGATAAATGAAATAATGGGGAGATTGAAACGGTTGGCCATTTTCATCAAGCGGAGGGCTTTGCGGTACCCTTCAGGGTTAGGGCAACCAAAGTTCCTCTGCAGGTTTTGCTCAGTATTTCTCCCCTTTTGCTGGGCAATCACCATCACCGGTTGGCCCTCAATGGAGGCAGGACCACCAATGAGTGCATGGTCGTCCTTGTACAAACGATCGCCGTGTAATTCCTCAAAATTGGTAAAGATTCTTGAGATGAGATCGGGAGAGTATGGACGGTTAGGGTGCCTGGATAACTGCACCTTTTGCCACGGGCTTAGGTCGGAATAAACCTGGCGCTTGGTAAGATCTATTTTTTTCTCGATCGCTTTGATCTCATCGGTGAAATCCATATCTGAATTTGCAGATGATTGCATAAGATCATCCAGTTGTTTCTCCAGGTCCAGGAGTGGCTTTTCAAAATCCAGGCTTTGTTTTTTTGTGGAGGACATAGATAAAAAATACTTTTATCAGATTAGGCACACTAGGCGTCCTGAGCAAGTTCATCCTTCCATCCAAGAATACGCGCCTTAGTGGAGGCTTCTTCCGCCCCATCTTTATCACCCTGAGCCACGAGTATGCGGGCGAGGCTGACGGTGGCGGTAAGGTCATCCGGGTTGATCGCAAGAGCTTTTCGGCAGGCCTCTTCAGCAAGGAGGAAATCAGTAATTGATAGACGGATCTCGGCGAGGGCACGCCAGGCATCGATATCCTGAGGGTGAATGGATAAATGATTCTTCAGCAAAGTCAGAGCTTCCTGCTCGTCTCCGAGAGTAAAAAGGAGGACTGCCTGATCGACGGTATTTGCGGAGGAATCTTCTAGTCTCATCGTAAAAGCTGATCATCTTGCCACCACCCTGAAGCAAAGTAAAGCTTTGCACCTAAATTCTTGTATTTTCGACAAATGCCAGACATTTAAGTAGTTGGTCTTCTTCTCCAATACTCCAATATCTATTTACAAACAGAAAATGCTCTTCCAAGACCCCGACTTCCAAAAACTCCTTCTCTTGCACAGCCGGGACAGACGTCACGAAAAGCTCAAACTCGATATCGAGGAACTTCCTGCCGATCTAGCCCGAATGGATAAAAATATTGCCTTGGAAAAAGAGTCGGTAGAGATGGCACTTGCGGAATGGAAAGAATTGGAGTCACAAAACAACATCATGGAAAAAGATATTCTTTCTATGAATGATTTGATTGCCAAGCAAAGGAACCGGCAACTTGAGGTGAAGAAGAACGAGGAATACCAGGCCCTCGAAAATGAAATCGCCAACCTGCAAAACAAGATCGAGGAGAGGGAGAATGAGCAGATCGAAACCCTCCTGAAAATTGATGGAGCCCGCGAAACGGCCGAACTTGCCCAGGGGAAAATTTCCGAGCGAGTGCGTGAAATGGAGCAGCAGCGCGATACCCGAGCAAAACTGGGAGAGGAAAAAAAGGTTGAAATCCAGGAACTTGAAACGGAGATCGCACAGACCCGTAAAGAGGTGGAGAGTGTCTTTCTATCCGCTTACGACCGTGTGAAAACGATTGTCACCCGCCCACCCTACATGGCTCCAATTGAAGATCAAAAATGCTCGGGGTGCCACCTCCGAGTGTCCAACGATGTGGTTTCTTCAGTCCTAGTGGAAAAAAAGATTACCCAGTGCGATCAGTGCGGGCGGATCGTCTATGTGGAGCGCTGAGGCAGAGAATCAAGGGGCAATGTTCTGTGCTCTGCTCTACGGACTTCACATAACAAACAATTTCCGAGAAGCGGTCATTCGCTTGTATACCCCCGGGTGTATGAGAGGAAAGTCCGGACATCACAGGGCAGGATTCCCCGTGAAAACGAGGGGGGCTTGCTTGAAGGCAAGTTCACGGCCAGTGCCACAGAAAACAAACCGCTCCCCATGGGGAGTAAGGGTGAAAAGGTGGGGTAAGAGCCTACCGCCGGTTGAGCAATCAAACGGGCATGGTAAACCCAATCCGATGCAAGACGAAATAGGAAACCGGGCGGCCCGTCTATGGTTTCGGGTACGTCGCACCACGCTTACGCGGGATTTGATCTTCCGATCAGATAGATAAATGAATGACGGCCGTTCTAAAATTTATTTTAAAATGGTCACAGAATCCGGCTTACACCTTCTCGGAATCCTTTTCCTACTCTACGAATCAAGTTGACGAATATTTAAAAATACAATTTTTTAAATCGCTATGGCCAATACCCAGTCTGCATTAAAAAACATTCGTAAGAACAGGACCAATTACCTGCGCAATCGCTCGGTTTCGAGTAAATTAAAGACTTTAGATAAAGCCTTCCTTACCTCTGTGGAATCGAAAGATAAGGAAGCCGCGACCGAGGCAGCGAAATCCCTCATCTCTGCTTTGGATAAAGCTAAGAAAAGTAACTTGGTACATGCCAACAAGATTGCACGCAAGAAATCCCGCTGTGCATCCCTTTTGGCTACTCTTTAATTTATCGTCTTACTTGCGGAGTTCCCACTTCACACAATAGTGGGGCGAGTAAGACTTGGGGCATTACTAAATATGCCTTGAATCATCCTCATCCTTGTGGGCATACCCACTTTCTTGACGATTGTGATTCACTTTATTTTTCTTGAGGTAAGCTTCGTGGACATCTTCGGCGGACATCCCCATAACTTGAGCCAAAGAAATGAGAAAGTGGAATAGGTCCACAATTTCCACCTTGGCATTCTGCTTATCAAATTCCTGATACTTCGCCCACCATTTCCAGGGAACCGAATCAGTAAGTTCAGCAAGTTCCTGCTGCATGGCCCGTACATAATTAAGGATCCATTTGGCCCGGTCCTCGTCATTCATTTCATCCATTTTCACCCCAATCCGCCGGTTGAGCACATCCTGAAGTTCAAAAATATTTTCCAATTTATCCATCCTCGATCTTTAAGTACTTTAGTGGAGTCCGTTGCAAGTGGTTTCGCAAACTTTCTTCAATTATTTTGCCTTGTCGATAAGCCAGCTTGGTAGTAAAAAATTAACATGCTTTGCCTTGGCGTTGGCCACTCTTCTGCAAATGCAACATTCAAACGCCTTTAAAAACCGAAAATTCATTCCATTCGGTTCCCCAATTAACAGATCCAAAAACAAATATCTTATGAAATCCAGAATTCGTTCCCGTTGGCACAGACCCAATGAAAAACCATTGGAAAATGGTGGCACTCCCGCCGTACTCGCTGCACCCGTCGGTGAAATTGATCCATTGGATTCATCCAAACTGAGGGATGATCTCAGCAACTTTAAACCAGAGCATGCTTCGGCCAACCAACCTCGAAAACAGGAGCACCGGAAGGGACCGAGAAACGACCGTGAAAAATCGGGTAATCGCCGCAGACCACCTCGTAATTCTAAAAGGAATCAACACGCTGACCAAGATCATCAGTCGGAGAAAGAGGGGGAGTCCAATAGCTCAAGAAATCACTCAAAGAGAAGGCCACGGAAAAGAAAGCAAAATTCTGAGTATGGAACCAATAAACATCCTCAAAATGCAAAGAAATCTCCCCAGTCTTCAGCCCGGAAATCCCCCAAAACAGAACCCAAGTCCTCGGGATTGAAGGGATTTCTGGGCAAGCTCTTTGGTTGATCGATCCATCGTCATTTTTTGGCAGTATAAAATTAAACTAACCTTCTGCCCACCTCGCTCCTAGCGGTATGGAAATACTTCGAATCAAGGGCGGCCACCCGATTTCCGGTGAAGTTCAGGTAAGCGGATCCAAAAATGCTGCCCTTCCCCAGTTCGCAGCTGCCTTGCTCAGTGATCAGGAAACGATCCTCGAAAATGTACCCGATCTTAGTGATATTCGGTTTATGGGAGAGATTCTTACCCACCTGGGTGCAGATGTTTCCCGGGATGGCCCCAATACATGGAAAATTCGCCCTGCAAATATCCAACCCGATGCACCCTATGAACTGGTGCGAAAGATGCGTGCATCCATCTGTCTACTCGGTCCCTTGGTTGCCCGTCTGAAGCGGGCAAAAGTACCCATGCCCGGGGGCTGTGTGATTGGTCACCGCCCCATTGATCTGCACTTGCATGCCCTCAAGGAGATGGGGGCTTCAATTTCCTTAAACCAAGGATTCGTAGAGGTGGATGGATCCGACTTGCATTCAGTTGATATTTTTATCGCTGGTAGGCACGGAAGCTCAGTTACCGGAACCGCCAATGCAATCATGGCGGCAGTCCTAACTCCGGGCACAACCACACTCGATGGTGCGGCTTGCGAACCTGAGATTGTCGATTTGTGTACCATGCTTACTCAAATGGGTGCGAGAATTTCGGGAGCTGGTTCCCATCTTTTAAAAATTGACGGGGTGGACAAACTTAACGGATGCACCCACAGGGTCATCCCCGACCGAATTGAAGCGGCAACCTATGTGATGGCCTCTGCAATTACCCGAGGAAAGATTAAGATCAAAGGTATCGTGCCTGACCATCTCGGAGCTTTCACCAAAGTAATGAGAGAATCAGGGGTTTCGATGGAGAAAAACCTGAGCCTCGAGATGGATGTACAAACAAATAAAAATGGCCTGCTTCCATTTGAAATCATCACTCTGCCTTACCCAGGATTTCCCACGGATCTGCAGGCTCAGGCATGTGCCCTTGCATGTACTGTCCCTGGACTGAGTATTTTAACCGAGCGAGTCTACCCTAGCCGATTTATGCATATTCCAGAGCTTTTACGGATGGGGGCGGAGGTGTCATTGGAGGGAGCGAACGCGATCGTACGCGGAGGAAAACCTCTCAATGGTGCACCGGTTATGGCATCGGACCTGAGGGCAAGTGCAGCATTAATCCTTGCCGGATTAGTGGCAGAGGGTGAGACTTGGGTACATCGAATTTATCATCTCGACCGGGGCTATGAATTACTTGATCAAAAATTACAAAATCTGGGAGCAGAAGTGGAGCGAATGCCCGAGGAGGCACTTCCCCCAGCATTCAGAAGTCCAGCGGCTTAACCCTTATCGATCGAATCAATGAGCGAGGAACCACCCAAGGGAAGAAGCTTTTTGGAGGACAGCCAGTCATCCGGCAGCGAAGTGGAAGCGGCACTGCGCCCGCCCGCATTTGAAGATTTTACCGGACAGCCCAAAACGATTGAACGTTTGCAAGTGATGGTGGGGGCTGCCGCCAAGCGGGAAGAAGCCCTCAAGCATGTTTTATTATGCGGACCTCCGGGCCTGGGTAAAACCACTCTGGCACACATCATCGGACATGAACTGCAGAGGGAGGTACGGATCACCTCCGGACCGGTGATCGATAAACCGGGCGATCTGGCTGGATTGCTGACTAATTTACAGGGCGGAGATATTTTATTTATCGATGAAATCCACCGGATTCCTAAGACAGTGGAAGAGTATCTCTACTCGGCAATGGAGGATTTCCGGATTGATATCATGATTGATCAGGGACCCAATGCACGCAGTGTACGTTTGGAAATCCCAAGATTTACCCTGATCGGGGCAACCACCCGCGTAGGTCTCCTCTCTGCTCCCATGCGGAGCCGCTTCACCCTACAAACCCGATTGGATTATTATGGACGACCCGATCTAACCAAGATTGTACTGCGTAGTTGCAAATTACTAGACTGCACGATCGATCAGGCAGGGGCAGAAGAAATTGCCGCCCGTGCCCGTGGTACTCCCCGAATTGCCAATAACCTGATCCATTTTGCCCGCGATTTTGCGGAACAAAGAGGGGATGGTACCATTGATAAGGAAATTGCCAGTCAGGCACTCGAGCTTCTGGAAATTGATGATCGTGGATTGGATGAAATGGACAAACGCATCCTCTTCACCATGGCAGAAAACTATAAGGGTGGCCCGGTTGGTCTGGGTACGGTAGCCGTGGCGGTTAATGAAGAGGAGCATACGCTGGAGGAGGTTCACGAACCTTTCCTTATTCAGGAAGGCTACATTAAGCGGACTCCCCAGGGGCGTGTCCTTACCCCCAAAGGATGGGAAGTGAGTGGAGTGGTACCGGGTGCCGGAGGAAACGGCAGCCAGATGTCACTTATGTGATCCAACGAAACTTTTTCCTAGCGAGGGGAAAGAGGCAATGAAACGAAGTGGCGAATGCCTGAGGCTCATCTCTGATCCATTGATCAATTTCTTTTAACTGGAGCTCGCACAAATCTGAGATCTCACTTGGGTCAGCGACCGGACAAATTGGCTGACTGACCTCATAGGAACGCACAAATTCGTAACCATTTCCGCAAGATGGGTCGGAATGTAACAAGTCATAAAGATTCGAGAAGACGATCGTTACCCCGAGTTCTTCCTCCATTTCGCGGACCGCCGCCTCCTCGTAGCTTTCCCCCCGGTCAACATGACCGGAACAACTTACGGTCCATAGACCGGGATCGAGGTCCTTCGAAAGACTGCGTTTTTGTAAAATCAAGCCACCCTTTTCTCCGCGGGTATACAAATGTACTGCCCGATGAAAAAGATTCAATTGATGAGCATGCTCACGGGAGGTCACTCCGATAACTTGGTCGTGGCAGTCCACCCAGTCGAAATATTCTGTCTCTTTATTCAAAATCTGAACTTATTTAAACACTTTGTGATTGATTGAACATTCAAGAGATAACTAAAGTTTCCGGGAGGTGGAAACGAAATTTAAAATATTGGGATCAAGTAGCTCAGGAAATGCCGCTCTACTGAGGACAGAAAATTCAAATATTTTGATTGATGCCGGACTATCGGGTAAAAAATTAAAGTTCTTACTCTCCGATGAAGGGATGGATATCGAAGAACTGGACGCTGTTTTTCTAACCCATGAACACAATGATCATAGTGCGGGGATACGAGGATTATCTCGATACATGAACCTGCCAATTTTTGCCAACCGCGATACCATCGATGCCATCCAGCCAAAACTTCCGCGGCGGCCGAACTGGAAACGGTTTGAAACCGGCGAACCCTTCCAATTTCAGGAATTTAAAGTTCATCCCTTTAGTGTACCCCACGATGCCTACGATCCAGTCGGGTTTTATTTCGAGTGGGGGAAAGGAGATTTATTTGATCCGCCCTCCAGCCTGGCCTGGGTGACGGACCTCGGCTTTGTACCCACTTTGGTGAGGGAAAGAATCCGGCAGGCGAGTATTTTAGTAATCGAGGCCAATCATTGCAGCGACATGCTGGAACGTGATGAAAAAAGGCCCTGGAGCTTGAAGCAAAGGATACGTGGACGGCATGGACATCTCTCCAATCAAACCACATTTGACCTGCTCGAATCCATGGAA
>Ga0181593_10007055_pt1 | contig 10056 bp, 9 predicted proteins | sample 071ome_19_FD_133756 | JGI IMG/M metagenome (GOLD analysis project Ga0181593, IMG submission 133756) | Coastal salt marsh microbial communities from the Groves Creek Marsh, Skidaway Island, Georgia - 071413AT metaG (megahit assembly) | ecosystem: Environmental > Aquatic > Marine > Intertidal zone...
GAGATCGTTGATCGCATTGCCGAACTCAATAAGCGCGGCATCACATTCCTCATCATTGAACACAATATGGATATGGTGATGACGCTGTGTCATCCGATCATTGTCATGGCGAGCGGCAAGCTTTTGATGGAGGGCAGCGCCGAAGAAGTGCAAGCCGACTCTAGGGTGTTGGAAGCATTCCTTGGCGGGGCGACCGACGATGACGAGGAGGTCTCCGTTGGCTGAGCCGATGCTTGCAGTCCGTGACGTCGAGGCTGGGTACAACCCCTCGCTTCCGATCCTGCACGGCATTTCCTTGGAGGTCTTCGAAGGAGAGATCGTCACCGTCCTCGGACCCAACGGGGCGGGAAAGTCGACCCTCATCAAGGCGATCGCCGGCTTGCTGTCCGTGTCTCGTGGATCGGTGAAAATTGCCGGTCGCGATATTACGGGCCTTGAGACCCATCAACTCATTCGCGAACGCGTCGCCTACGTGCCGCAAACCGAGAACGTCTTTGCGCGGCTTTCGGTTGAAGAGAACCTAGCGCTTGGCGCATTGCACAATCCGGATCAGTTCACGGCCCAACGTCGGCGGGTCCTGGATCTTTTTCCCGACCTCGAACGCCTGGGTCATCTCGCGGCCGGCAAGTTGTCGGGCGGCCAACGCCAGATGGTGGCGGTCGGACGTGCGCTGATGGCGGATCCGATTCTGTTGATGTTGGACGAACCATCGGCCGGCCTTTCGCCAAAGCTCGCGCAAGTTGTCTTTTCGCAGCTGATCCGGGTCAAGGAGGTCGGGGTGACAATCTTGATGGTCGAACAGAATGCACGCGCCGCCCTCAAGATTTCTGACCGTGGTTACGTACTCGCCGAGGGACAAGAGAAGGTCCACGGCGATGCGCAGTCGCTGCTGGACAATCCCGAGGTCGGCGAATTGTACCTTGGCGCCAAATCAAGGCTTGTTCGCTCATGATGCAGTTTGTCGCGGACGGAATTGTGAGTGCGGCGCTGATCGCCTTGGGGGCTATCGGCATCAGTATGACCTACAACATCTTGCGCTTTGCCAACTTCGCGCAGGGCGAGATTCTGACGGTTGGCGCGTACTTCGCGCTGCTGCTGGTCGGCATCATGGGGGCTGGGATCGGCGCGATGGGGCCGATCGCGTTCGGTTGGCCGTTGCTGCTGTCGATCGTTTTCGCGATGGCGGCCACCAGTATCGTTGTTCTCATCGTCGACTGGCTGTTGTTCCGCCAACTGCGCAACCGAAACGCTGCGCGCATCACCTTGATCATGGCGGCGTTCGGTGTGTCGTTGATGGGTCGCAACATCGTGACGCTGGTCGCTGGGGGTGAGCCACAGTACTACGCGTTCTTCATCCCCAAGGCGTTCGAGATCCTACCTGGCGTGAAACTGATTCCGGACGACTTGGCGATTATCGCCATTTCCGTAATCGCGTTTGCGGCGCTCTTCACCTTCATGACCCGCACGTCGATGGGGCGGCAAATGCGGGCGGTCGCGGAGAACCCCACCCTGGCGCGTGTCAACGGGATCGATGTGCGGGCTGTCATCCGCTGGACGTGGATCATCGGTGCATCGCTGGCAACCATCGCCGGCGTGCTGCTGGCTCACAACACCCAGCTTCGTCCGGAGATGGGTTTCGATATGTTGCTGCCGATGTTTGCGGCGCTGATCCTGGGCGGTGCAAGCAATCTATACGGCACCATCCTCGGCGCGTTGGTAATCGGGTTGACCGAGGCGCTTGCTGTTTCCTTTGGCCTTGCCGGGTATCGCGCCGCCATCACGTTCATGGTGATGCTGGCGGTTCTGTTGTTCCGCCCACAGGGGCTGCTGGGGGAGAAAGAGTGATGGAATCCTATTTTTCGGTCCTCGTCTTCTTCCTGATTTCGGCATCGTTCTTTTCGCTGACCACGCTGGGCTTGAACCTCCAGTGGGGGTTCACGGGCCTGTTCAATGTCGGCATCGTTGGGTTCTACGCGATCGGGGCTTACACCTCGGCCATTCTGACCGGGCCGCCGTATCCCGACACCCTAATCGGCGGGCTGGGGCTGTGGTTCCCGATTGGTTTCATTGGCGCCATGGTCACCTCGGGCTTGGCGGCGCTCATCGTCGGATTTGTCACGTTGCGATTGCGCGAAGACTTTCTGGCGATCTCCACATTCGGGATCGCCATGTCCATTCAGTTGGTGACACTCAATTTCGAATCGCTGACCCGCGGGCCGAATGGGATGTATTCCCTGCCGCGGCCGCTGTCGGGCCTTTCGGACTCCAACCTAGTCGACAACATTCTCTATTTGATTCTCTGTCTCGCCATCATTGGCGCGGTCTATTGGGCCTTCGAGCGCATGGTGCGGTCACCTTGGGGGCGGGTGTTACGGGCTATCCGCGAGGATGAGACTGCGGCCGCGGCGTTAGGCAAGAACGTATTTGCCATTCGGCTGCAATCTTTCGTCGTCGGTTCGGCGGTGATGGGGCTCGCCGGAGCGATGCAGGCGAACTTCATCGGTTTTGTCAGCCCGCAGGATTTCCTGCCGATTTTTACCTTCCAGGTCTTCGTGATGCTGATCGTCGGCGGTAGCGGCAACAACATGGGCGCGCTTCTCGGCGGTTTGGTGGTGTGGGGGCTGTGGTCGTTCAGCGAGCAGGTGATCGGCGCGATCTTGCCCGCCACGTTCAACACCGAGGCCGGTGCGGTTCGCATCGTACTGATCGGTCTGATTTTAGCGCTTGCGCTGCTTTACCGACCCGAAGGGATATTGCGGGAAAAACGCATCGTCTCGCGCGAGGCGCGCCTGTCGTGAGCGATCTCGCCGCGCAATGCATCAAGGAAATTCACCGGCTGCACCAAGCGATTGAGGGGTGGACGACCGGTGCGTTGCCCAATACCGAAGAAGCATTTGCCGCTTTCGCGGGTGCGTTCGCGCCAAACTTCGTGATCATCAATCCGAACGGCAAGGCCGAAGCCGCGTCCCATGTCGTGCCGCGGTTTCGCGACCGCCACGGCGAACGGTCCCGCGATTTTTCGATTCGGATCACCAACGAAGAGGTGCACGACGTGACGGGCGACCGCGCCCTGGTGACCTACCGCGAGCATTGGCTGCATCGCGCGGAGGAACAGTCGGTAATCCTCTCATCGGCTCTCATGCAGGCCGATGCGGATCGTCCCGGTGGTTTCGCATGGCTTCACCTCCACGAAACGTGGATGCGCCCGCCAACCTAGATCGATTTGCGTTTATTGAACTTGGGATCGCGCCAGGATTCGGTTTCGAGGACGGCGCGAAAGCGCTCGACCGCGTCCCAGATGTCGACATACCGTGTGGTGAGGGGGCTGACCCCGAAACGAATTGAATCCGGGGTGCGGAACGAGCAAATCACGTCGGCCTCGGCGAGCGCCTCGACGATCGCATTGCCGCCTTCATGGCGCAGGGCAATATGCCCACCGCGCGCGGCGTAATCGCGTGGGGAGGCGACGCTCACCCCAAACGACGCGAGTTCTTGGTCGCACAAGTCGCGCACCAAATTCGACAGTCTCTGGTGTTTCTTACCGGCAGCCGGGACATCAACGTTGGCCCATACGGCCATCGCGGCTTGGAGCCCGATGGTACTGAGGACCGGTGGCGTACCGATCAGGGCGCGGCGCGCGCCGGGCGCAGGGCGATAGCCGAGCTCAAACGCGAATTGGTCTGCGTGGCCGAGCCAGCCTTTTAGGCCCAAGTCCAGGGTTTCGTTATGACGGGCTGCGACGAAAAAGAAGGCCGGCGCCCCCGGGCCACCGCAAAGGTACTTGTACGTGCAGCTCACGGCGAAATCGGCGCCCGTTGCGTTGAGGTCGATCGGCACGGCGCCGGCGCCATGCGACAAATCCCACACTGTCAGCGCTCCTGCGGCCGTCGCCGCCGCCGAAATCTTGGCCATGTCTCTGCGGCGGCTGGTCCGGTAGTCAACGAGACTGAGGACAACCACCGCCGTGTCCGCATCGATCAGGTCACACACTTCGTCGTCGCTGTCACGGCCGTCTTCGGCCAAGACGAGCGTATGCGTCGTGCCCACGAGGTCGGTCGCGGCTTGCGCGGCATAGAGGTCGGTGGGGAAGTTGGCGGCTTCCGAAGCGACCTTGGCGCGGCCTGCCCGAAGGTGGAGGGCGCCGACGATGGCCTTGAAAAGATTGATGGTTGTTGAATCCGCGACGACGATCTCGCCGGTCTCGGCGCCGACGATTCGGGCGATTCCGTCACCCAGGTTCGATGCGGCTTCGAGCCACCCGGCTTCGCCCCAGCTACGCCGGCGCGCCAAACCCCAATGGTCTTCTACCGTATGGCGGAGATGATCGAGAACATCCCTTGGGGGTGCCCCGATGGAGTTGGCGTCCATATAGATGCGTGTGCGGTCGCCGCTGCCGGCGGGGCGCATGAAGCGCGCGCCGATGTCGGCCAGCGGATCGATCTGGTCAAGTTTGGCGCAGTCGTCTCTCGAGATAGGCACAGGCATGCTCCGTTTAGCGACGCAGCAACTGTACCAGGGCGTGTGCATTGGTGCGCGAATCGCCTAAGTTAGGTCCGAAATTTATCGTCGTGTCCTTATGAGCTCTTCATCGTCTCCCGATTCCTTATTGCGCGTGGCCGCCGATATCGGTGGCACGTTTACCGACGTTGCTGTCGAAGATGGAAAGTCGAGATTTACGGCGAAAGTGCTAACGACGCCGCGGGCGCCCGAAGAGGGTGTGCTGGACGGCCTTTCGACGGCGCTTGAGAAGGCCGGCAAAAAGATCGCCGATGTGGATGTCTTTCTGCACGGCACGACCTTGGCCACCAATGCGTTGATCGAGCGTAAAGGCGCCAAGTTGGCCTTCGTGACTACAGCGGGGTTCCGGGACGTTCTGGAAACCGGCTACGAAAAGCGCTTCGAGCAGTACGATGTTTTCATGGACCGACCGCCGCCTTTGGTGCCACGTCACCTGCGTCTGACGGTGAACGAGCGGATAGCGGCGGACGGAACGCTCCTAACCGAACTCGACGAAGGCGCGCTGGAAGCGATGGTGCCGACGCTCAAGAAAGAGGGGGTCGAGGCGATCGCGATCGGCTTTCTGCACTCATACGTCAATGCGGATCATGAGCGGCGGGCCCGAGACGTTCTTGCAAGACACCTGCCCGATGTCGCGATCACCATCTCGGCCGATGTCAGTCCCGAGATTCGCGAGTACGATCGGTTCTCTACGGCTTGCGCCAACGCATATGTCCAACCGCTGATGGCGGGCTATCTCGGTCGATTGTCGAAGGCGGTAAAGGCGCAAGGTTTTCATGGTGCGCTTCTATTGATGATGTCCGGTGGCGGTTTGACCACGCTGGAAACCGCGCAACGCTTGCCCATTCGCTTGGTGGAGTCCGGGCCGGCGGGCGGTGCGATTCTCGCCAGTCACATCGCACGAGAAACCGGTTTGGACGAAGTCTTGTCCTTCGACATGGGCGGAACGACGGCGAAGATCTGTTTGATCGCCGACGGCGAACCGGAGCGTGCGCGCGTGTTCGAGGTCGCGCGTGCGTATCGCAACTTGAAGGGCAGTGGGTGGCCCGTACGCATCCCCGTGATCGAGATGGTCGAGATCGGGGCAGGCGGCGGTTCGATTGCGCGGGTCGATGCGATGCAACGCATTACCGTCGGGCCCGATAGCGCAGGCTCGGAGCCCGGGCCCGCCTGTTATGGCCGTGGTGGCACCAATGCGACCGTCACCGATGCCAATCTCGCGCTTGGACGGTTGAATGCCGGTCAATTTGCGGGCGGGCGGTTCTCGCTCGATACGACAAAGGCCAACACCGCGGTGGCCGAGGCGGTCGGCCAACCCTTGGCCCTCAGTGATGCCTGGGCGGCGGCTGGGATCAGCGAGATCGTCGAAGAGAACATGGCCAATGCGGCGCGCGTTCATGCGATCGAGCGGGGCCGGATTATCGATCGTCACGTGATGATCGCGTTCGGCGGCGCGGCACCGCTCCATGCCACACGGTTGGCGACCAAGCTGGGCATTCGCAAAGTCGTGGTGCCCAAGGGGGCTGGTGTCGGGTCGGCCATCGGGTTTCTGCGCGCGCCGGTGTCGTATCAAGTGGTACGGAGCCAGCAACAAAATCTCGCGCGCACCGACCTCGCGCCGATCAATGCAATGCTGGCGGATATGGAAGCGGAGGCGCGCGATATTGTATCGCCCGGCGCGCCCGGGGCGATCTTCGACGTCACCCGTGAAGTGGACTTGCGCTATGTTGGGCAGGGGCACGAGCTCACCGTGCGGGTGCCGCTCGGCGACGTACGCGATGCTGAAATCCGCGCCATGATCACGGCGTTTGAAGAGCAGTATCGCGCGCACTACGGATTGGTCATTCCGGATATGGTGGTTGAAGCGCTGACGTGGTCGGTGACGGTTGCCTCTAAGGTCGAGGCCGTATCCGCCGGCGCCGAGGGGCTGGAGGGCACGGAGGGCAAACCGATCGGCGCACGACAATTGTTTGAGCCGATCCGCGGCGAGGCGGCCGAGATCTCCGAATTCTGGCGTAGCGACTTGGCGGTCGGCCAAACCATCGACGGGCCGGCGTTCATCGCCGAAGACGATACGACAACCGTGGTCGACCGCGGCTGGCAGGTTTCGGTCGATCCGCGCGGGTACCTTCATATCGAACGGACGGAGGCCGCATGACCGACGATCCTCTGGCGCGGATTCATATGCAGGTGATGTGGAACCGCTTGATCTCGGTGGTCGAAGAACAGGCGCAGGCCTTGTTGCGCACGGCCTTTGGCTCGGTCGCGCGGGAGGCCGGCGATCTATCGGCCGGGGTCTATGACCTCAAGGGGCGCATGTTGGCCCAAGCGGTGACCGGGACGCCCGGTCATGTGAATTCGATGGCCGCGGCGGTCGCCCATTTCCTCGAAAAGTTTCCCATCGAGGAGATGAAGGAGGGCGATGTCTACACGACGAACGATCCCTGGAAGGGGACGGGGCATTTGTTCGACTTCGTCGTGGTCACGCCCGCTTTCCTCGATGGCCGCCTCGTCGCATTACTCGCCTCGACATGCCACTTAGTGGATGTCGGCGGCCGCGGCTTCACCGCGGACGCCCGCAGCGTCTACGAAGAAGGCATTTCCGTACCGCACACGCGTCTTTTCGAGGGCGGCAGGCTCAACGAGCCGTTGATCGAGTTGATCGCCAACAATGTTCGCGAACCGATCGAGGTCAAAGGAGATTTGTTGGCACTTGTATCCTGCAACGACACCGGTTGCCGGCGCATGATCGATATGATGCGCGAGTTCGAGATGGCGTCGATTGACGATCTCGCCGAGCACATTCTATCCAATTCGCACAAGGCGATGGTCGAGGCGATCGGGCGCGTTCCCAACGGGAACTACGACGCTGAAATGACACTGGACGGTTACGAAGAACCGGTTCGCCTTAAGCTTCGCATGATCGTCGAGGATGAACGGATCGTTCTCGACTATGCCGGCTCCTCGTCTGCGTCGGGCTTCGGCATTAACTCGCCGAAGTGCTACACCGACGCGTACTCGATCTTTGGGTTGAAGTGCATCATCGGGCCGGAAATTCCGAACAACGCGGGTTCGCTGGCCCCAATGATCGTGGAGGCGGAGGCGGGCTCGATCGTTCATCCCTCGCATCCCTCGCCGGTAACGGCCCGGCATGTCGTAGGCCAAATGCTGCCCGATATCGTGTTCGGCTGCCTCGATCAGGCGATCGAGGGTGGCGTTCAAGCCGAAAGTGCGGGATCGATTTGGGTGCTGGCAGCCTCTGGTGGCACCCGCGAAGGCAATTCTGAGGGCACGTTCAACACTATGAGCGTGAGTGTCGGCGGTGTGGGCGCCCGCCCTAGCAAAAACGGGCTCAACTCGACTGCGTTTCCCTCGGGTGTCGGTGCGATTCCGGTGGAGGTCACTGAGGCGAGCTCGCCGCTCGTGTTCCGTCGCCGCGAGCTGTTGCCGGACTCGGCCGGGGCGGGAACCTATCGCGGCGGTTTCGCCCAAGTGGTCGAGGTTGAATCGCGGGCATCGCTACCGTTTACCGTGTCCGCTGCGACGTTCGATCGCCTCGATAATCCGGCGCGGGGGCGACACGGGGGGAAACCCGGGTCGCCTGGCGCCTTTGGCTTGGTTGGGCAAGAGCCGTTTCGCGGGAAGATCGTCCAAACCGTGCCGCCCGGCGAACGCCTCTATGCGGAACTCCCCGGCGGCGGTGGTTTCGGCGATCCGTTGGCCCGCGATGCCGCCGAAGTCGCCGACGAAGTGCGCGCCGGTCTGGTGAGCCCCATTGCGGCGCGCGATGTGTATGGGGTCGTGGTCGATGAAGCCGGCTCGTTGGACGACGCCGGCACAAAGAAATTGCGCGCAAGCGCCACGGCTTCGACGTGAGTTTGCCGGCAGATTTGCAGCACGTCCTATCGGGACGCCGCGATCGGCTCGAGGTCTTCGACGCGATTCGTCCGGCGCACACGGCGTTTTTGGCTGTCGATATGCAGCGGGCGTGGACGGACCCAGAAGGACCTTGGTATTTCCCCGAAGCCCAAGCGGTGATCCCAACGATCAATCGGGTGGCGACCGGACTGCGCGATGCCGGCGGTTGCGTCATATGGGTGCAGCATGTCACCGGGCAGCCGGGCACGCCCGATTATTGGGCAAACTACCTCGATCATTTCGTCTCGGACAGCCAACGGGACGGCGCGCTGGCCGCGATCGGGGAGGGCAGTCCCTTTCGCGACCTCGACGATGCGTTAGACGTGCAACCCGACGACCTGCGGATCGAGAAGAAACGTTACAGCGCGATGATTAGAACGTCGTCCAATTTGGAATGGGTGTTGCGCGAAAAAGAAATCGACACCGTGATCGTCAGCGGCGTGCAGACCAACATGTGCGTCGAATCAACAGCGCGGGATGCGATGATGTTGGATTTCAAAGTGTTCATGCCGCATGACGCGGCCGGTGCACGGACGCCGGAAGATCATCTCGCCGGACTCCGCACGATCGGGCAAGTCTTTGCAGATATTCGTCCGGTGGATGCGCTGCTCGAATTGATCGCGGCGGCGGACTAAAACGCCTTAAAGGTCATCGTCGTAAAGGTGTCTTTGATTCCCGGCACCTTTTGAACGCGCTCTGTCACGAAGTGGCCGATGTCGGTGTCGTCTTCTAGGTGGAACTTCACCATGAGATCGAATTTGCCGGATGTGGAATAGAGTTCGCCCACTTCTTCGACGTCGTCCATGATTTTGGTGGCCACATCATAGGCTTGGCCGGGGTCGCATTTGACCTGAACAAAAATGACTTGCATGGGCTTCTTCTCCGGCTCTCTTCGGCAATGGCCTGCATTCTATCATGCGGAAGTACGATTGCAGTAGGTGGCCGTTTCGCAGTGCGCCGAAGGCTGGCGGTGGGCTATCCCGACGGCCCATAATGCGCCGTCGGAGAGGATGACGAGGAGTAACTATGCTGCACGGCGACATGATGGACCGGCCACTACTCTTGTCGGCGCTGATCAACTACGCCGCGTTGTATCACGGCAGCCGGGAGATCGTTTCGCGTACGGCCGAAGCCGGCATTCATCGCTATACCTACGCGGATGCCGCCCGCCGCATGAAACAGCTGGCCAACGCGCTGCGTCGCCTCGATGTAGGCGAGGGCGACCGCGTCGGCACCCTGGCATGGAATACCTACCGTCATTTCGAGGTGTACTTCGCGGTGTCTGGTGTCGGCAGTGTGTGTCACACGATCAATCCGCGTCTGTTTCCCGATCAAATCGACTACATCATCAACCATGCCCAGGACGTGGTTCTCTTTGTCGACCTTCCGTTCATTGAACTGGCGGAACAACTGGCGCCGCGTCTGCCGCACGTTCGGGCTTATGTCGTGATGACCGATCGAGCTCACATGCCGGATACGACGTTGCCCGGCGCACAGTGTTACGAGGACCTGATCGCAGCAGAGTCGCCAGATTTCGAGTGGCCTGTGTTCGACGAAAACACGGCGGCGGCGCTTTGCTACACCTCCGGGACGACAGGCGACCCCAAGGGGGTTTTGTAC
>Ga0181593_10007056_pt1 | contig 10054 bp, 8 predicted proteins | sample 071ome_19_FD_133756 | JGI IMG/M metagenome (GOLD analysis project Ga0181593, IMG submission 133756) | Coastal salt marsh microbial communities from the Groves Creek Marsh, Skidaway Island, Georgia - 071413AT metaG (megahit assembly) | ecosystem: Environmental > Aquatic > Marine > Intertidal zone...
AAGATATTTGCTGGAGCAAGTACCTCGTCTACTAACCCATATTTTTTTGCTTGGCTCGCTTTGAGAGTTTTTCCCGGAAGAATGATCGAAAGAGCTTTCTGAATCCCAATCAGTCTCGGGAGTCTTTGTGTGCCGCCCCAGCCGGGAAGGATACCGAGCTTCGTCTCGGGAAGCCCTATCTGAGAACTCGGATGAGTAGAGATGAGCCGGAAATCACAAGAAAGAGCCAACTCGCATCCACCACCAACGCACGGTCCACTAACAGCAGCAACGGTTGGGCATGAAAGGTCTTCAATCATCTGAAAAACAGCTTGTCCCTCTTTGCCGAGCTCTTCGCCTACCAGTGGATCTTGGATTGATTGAATCGCGTTTATATCTGCACCCGCCGCAAACATATTTTCGCGGGGACCAGAAATAATTACTCCTTTCGGTTTTAGTGATTTGAGTTGAGCGATTGTTTCCTTCAGCGATGCCATTCGCTCACTGGTAATAGTGATGACGCGCTCTTCCTCACTTCCGAGAAAGATGGTGTATACGCCGTCATGTTCAACGACATTAACCTTCCCTGCTACTGGTGTTGAGTGCGAAAGAGTTGATTCCATATCTACGTCCCCGAGGATTTGTTGCCCTACTGTCGTACTGTAATGTCCTTAAAGATTCAACAGAGATGATGCTCTTGGTGCTATGGGAACCGGAAATAGGGAGAGCTTTTTCCGATTTCAGAGCCTGCAGAGAGGGACACGGTTAGCATGTTTCACTGGAGTGACCGCTGACACGCTCGAGCGTATAGGAAGGAGGGCAGCGAATTGTTGGGGGCTGGCCCTACTGGGGAGTGGAGAGCTCCAAGTGGGGCAAACTTGTTAATTCCATAGTAAATACATATATATAGAGTCGCATGTGGCTACCAAAAGGCTGTGTCTGTGGTCTGCTACCTGTTGGTTGCCAGAAGAGGGACGATTCAGTAAAAGACTAAGGATATGCCCGTCTTATTCAGAGGGGAGAAAAGCACGACTTGCCCCGAAGGGGGAGGTGGTTTTGCAACACCGTTTTTCTTGCTATTTTAAGGGAGTTGAGGCTCTCTAGGATACGGCGGAGTCACGGAGAACCTTTTGAGAAGCCGCGAAAGTCTGAAATTAGTGAGTTTATAAGTAAGTTGAGGTAGGTACACGTGAACGATTTCATGAATCAGATACAGAATTTCTCGGATCCTGGGCAGGTGATAACGGTAGCCAGTATTTCTACCTGCTTGGTACTGTCTTTTCTCTTGTCTCTCGTCGTGGCAAAGACGTACCAGATTACATACCGCGGTGCCTCTTTCTCGCCCTCGTTTATGGTCACCCTCGTCATGTGTTCGATGGTCATCGGTGCGGTTATGCTGATCATTGGTTCGAATATCGCAAGGGCGTTTAGCCTGGTTGGAGCTCTTTCAATTATTCGCTTTCGAAACGCTGTGAAAGACCCGCGCGATGTAGCGTACATCTTCTTGTCGATGGGTATTGGCATGGCGTGTGGAACAGGTTTCTATACCGTTGCGATTGTCTTAACCACTATTACCTGCGGTGCTTCTATTCTTCTAGCTCTTGTAGAGTTTGGCGAACACGGGCTTACGGAGCGATTGGTTCGGGTTCAAATACCACTCACGAATGATTTTGAAGGGATATTTGATGATACGCTGAAGTTGCACTCAGAACAGTTTAGTCTCGTTTCAGCCGAGACGACTCGTATGGGAACCGAGCTTGAGCTTACTTTCTCTATTAAAGTTCCAAAGAAGTTTAGTGCCGCGAAGCTTATTGAAGATCTCTCCGCACTTAATTCGAACTTACGAGTTCAGGTTGTCGGCTCAAATCATTTGATTGACCTCTAGTAAGGGGCTAATGAAAAGAAGCGTTTTGTAAAGTTTGTATGGCCAGATTTCGGCATGAGTTAAAGTATATTCTTCCTCTGAATCGGGCAGATGAGCTGTTCGAGGATGCATTGTCGTATTGTGATTATGATCCTCATGTAAACGCGACCCACTCCTATGAAATAGCGAGTATTTATTATGACACTGCTGATCTTCGGTTCTACTATGACCGGGAGGAGTCAGTAGGATATCGAAGAAAAATAAGACTTCGTTCTTATAATACTCAAGGGAAGTCCACAGCACTGTTTATTGAAATCAAGGAAAAGCACAAGCAGTTCGTAAACAAGAAGCGTGTTAATCTAAAGTCTCCCGAAATACTCGACCGATTTGAGTTCCACAATCAAATTCCACTCGGCGCGATTCTTGAAGAACTAGAAGATTCTGATGCGGCTCGAGAGTTATTATATCTTCAAGATCGTCTTGAGCTTTTTCCAGTGGTCAACATTCGATATCATCGCAGACCACTTATCCCGCGGTATGAAAATGATATGCGTATAACCCTTGATACGCGAATCACAGCCGGTGGTGAAAACTTAGCGATGTATAATGATGCCCAGGAGAAGTCTATTATTGCTCCTGACCTTGGAGTCTTCGAGGTCAAGACGAATCAAGCCGTGCCAATGTGGCTTCAGTCAATTTTATGTCGGTATTCCCTTCCCCAGACGAGGTACTCAAAATACTGTCTTGGGGTAGATGCTATTTTCGGAAGAGGGGGAAAACAGTGGCTTCTTTCATCGAATGATGACGTAGGTAGTGCGCGTTCTCCATCATCCGGTAATGGCGGGACTGCTGGTAATGGAGGGGGTTCATCCAGTGGTGAGACTTCAAATAGTGATGCTCCTAATGGAAGAGACCTCAGCTCAGAGAGTCTCGACAGCCACTTATCAGGGTAAAAAGCACTCATCAGATAAAGAAATGCAGTTGAGTATTGTTGAGCAATCTTCAGGAATACTCCAGTTTTCAGTAGTAATAATGGCCAGTTTTCAACTATAGCCTCCCGCTTGATGTTAAAACCATTTAAGATCAACGGTATGGCTCCCCTGAAACAACTTTCGCAGCTCTTTTATTGCCTGATTCTCATAGGTTTTAGCATTCCTGTGCAAGCGGAGAGCCTCCAACAGGTGTTTTTTCGTGTCGTGCATGAAGAGAGTATGCCAGAGCGCGCTAGCAGTGCACTTCAGGTCGCAGTAAGTGATTATCGTTTATCTAATGGGGCTCTCGTCTCGCTGGTAAGCGCGGTTCATATCGGTGACAAGGAGTATTATCAAAAACTGAATGAGCTTTTCAGGAGCTATGACATTGTTCTCTACGAGCTTGTTGGTCCTCCTGGTGCAACGCCAGTTCCTGGAGCGCAGCGAGGAGGATTGGTCAATGTATTACAGGAAGGATTTGCACGATTCCTATTTGCAAGCCTTCAGCTAGATGAGATCGACTATTCTCTCCCGAACTTTGTCCATGCAGATGTTTCTCTGGAGGACTTTCAACGAGAGGCAAAAAGTCGAGGAGAGAATTTCTCAGTTCTTCTTGGGAAAGTGATGCTTAATCTTCTACTTGCCTCTACCGTTCAACAGATGGATAGCGTTACATTTTCGGCTCCAGAAGTTATAGCGCTCTACCTTGATGTCTCGGCAAGAAGATTATTTTTTGCCGAATCGTTGGTGCATTACACGAAGACATTCTCTTCTACTAGCCTTTCTCCGATAGAATACTACCTGCTTGATTTTCGAAATGCGCGTGTGCTCAGGGTGTTGAGGGATGTCTTGCGTTCCCAACCAAGGCCTGAGCGAATAGCAATTTTTTATGGCGCTGCTCACATGGCTGATATTGAACGGCGTCTTCTTCATGAATTCGGTGGCAGGCTCGTTGAGACCCGTTGGATTACTGCATGGCAGTTGTAGCAGGGCATCTCTGAGATTCTCTGATGCCTTCTCTGCGAGCTTTCGGGAGAGACAAGAGGAGTAGGGTCCGCTGCGTGAATTTTGCAATGCTCCCCTAAGATTCAAGCTCCCAAACCTTCACTAATGTACAGGAGGAAACGATATCCTTGGCTACTATTAAAAATGGTGGTTTGGCATGGCGACATTCGATGAGAAGTCTCTGAGGCGAGATGGGCTTTTCTTTGGAATATTTATGTTGCTCACATTACTTTTTTTAGGGCCCGTCTTCTACCTCCTCTTTCTCTCTATTCTTTAATGCGTAAGAATCCATCCCTAAGAGGTATCTTGAGCAATGGATGGCGCCATGACTTTAATCTTCTATGATTTTGAAACGACTGAATTAAGTAAGCTTGGACAGATTCTTAATTTTTCTTTTATCGTAACGGATGAGCAATTCTCTATTGTTGATGAATATAGTGATCTGATTCGGATTGAGCGGACAGTATTGCCGCATCCTAGTGCCATTCTCACTAATCGAGTCGATGTTCTCGACCACCAAAAAAAAGCAAAGCTCTCTGAAAAGGAAGCCGTCTATGCGATAGCGGAGTTTCTTTCACGACATGTTGAAAACTCATCTGATGTAAGAGCATGTTTAGTCGGTTATAATTCCGCAAAATTTGATCTTCCGTACCTCAACACTACATTTATCCGTAATGGGGTAAATCCTTTTGGACGTTGGCGTAATGTCGACCTCTTTTATCTGTCTCAGAAGTTATATCATCGAGATGAGAAACTTCGTGATCTTTTATCGGAGTCTCAATGTAGCGAGAAAGTAAGTCTCTCATTGGAGAATCTATGCTCCTCCTTTGGTTTGCTCAAGGGGGCGCAGTCACATGAAAGTCGTTCTGATGTTCTGCTGACTATCAAGTTGGCAGAGTTTTTCGCATCGAGGGGAGAACACGTAGGGACTCAATATTACTATGAGGTGCCTCGGAAGATGAGGCCAGGCGACGTGTTTTGGAGGATTCGCCCCTGGCCGAACTACGACTCCACGGCGACGCCTTTTCTGCTACTGGCTGACGAGAAAAATAGCACACTCTGGGGAGATCTTGAGCGAGCAAAGGAAATTATGAGTAGTGAGAAGAGAGATATCGGAGAAGCCTGTCGGTATGTCTCAAAAGCGAACGAAATGTTTGCCGGTCTTGGCGGCTCACTGGATTCGTACTCAGAGGCCATCGAGAGGCTTAAAGAGGAGTTTTTAAATATTCGAATCAGTGATTTCTATGGAGAGAATACCTGCGATATTGAAGATGATATTTTTCGTTTTCCTCTAAGACGACTTGGTGATCTTCATCGTTTATTCACACGAGAGATCTCTTCATCGTCGATACCTGAAGGGGAAAGAGAGGCAAAGGAACTTTTTCTTCGGCATCGGTTAAGAGAGTATGCGTGGGGTGGTGAGCATGATCAGATGGTTTGGGAGAAATTTGAGACGTTTGTGAAAGAGAAGTTCGGGGGAAAGTGCTTGCTGAAGCAGGGAGGTTTCTATCCTTCCTATGGGGATTTGCTTTCTGATACCAAAAAACAAAAAGAGGAGGCCACCCGAGATGAAGATCGTTCTCTTATGGCGAATCTTTTACAGTTTTATGCCGAATCTGACATTGGACGAGTAATGCAAGGGAAGCACCCTTCAGGATATGCAGCATAGATAAAACGTCGCTCATAAGGGCAGGTGGTAATTCTGGAGCGGATCGTCTATAATGCGTTGGCGGGAAGCGCGAGCTGATAAAGCCACAAATGAGACGATCTCAGGAGAGGACTATCCGTACGTGGCAACGAGGGGATCTCGTTTGCAGCAAAGTTCCACGAAATGCTGCTTATAGTGTCCCACTTATACAGTGTCCCACTTATATAGTGTCCCACTTATGTAGTGTGCCGCTTGTTGTCTTGCCAGAGAGACCTATTACGCAATTATCTGTGGCGAAATGATATTGAGCTCATGGTGTTAATTGAACCAGTATGATCGAGCACCGCTATTGAACTATGAACATCAGTACTTCTTTGATTGCGCAAGCACGCAAGGAGAAAATGCTCGGATACGCTTTGTTGGGGCAAGTTCGTGAAAGAAAACAGTAAGAATGCATTGTGACAAAGCGCTATCAATACAATGCCATGAAGAGACTAAAGTAAAAAAATATGAAGACAGATTCTTTTGAGTCCCTCTCCTTGAATCCGAGAATACTCGCTGCTCTCAAGGAAGTTGGTTATTCGGAGCCGACTGAAATACAATCGGCCGTAATTCCACTTGCGATTGATGGACAAGATATTCTAGGCGCAGCGCAGACAGGAACCGGAAAAACGGCAGCGTTCGTACTCCCCATTCTTGAACGAATGGCTATGAGCGAATCAGAGAATGAGCTTGAGCGGGGTATGCAGGCGCAGCCCTCTGAGGGCGATGCCCACGATCAGTCTGATTCTCGAGGAAAGCGACAGAAGAAGCGGCGGAATCGATTCGTCCGAGCGCTCATTCTTAGCCCAACTCGTGAGCTTGCACAGCAAATTGAGGAAAATGTTGAAGCCTATGCGAAGTTTCTCCCCTTTAATGTGCTCTCTGTTGTCGGTGGACTTTCTATTCAGCGACAGATAAAGCAGATTCAAAAAGGGGTTGATATTTTGGTAGCTACGCCAGGCAGGCTGCTCGACCTTCTCTATCGAAAGCAAGTGGATCTCCGTCGTGTGGAGTACTTTGTACTCGATGAAGCTGACCGAATGCTTGATATGGGATTCGTCCATGATGTGCAGGACATAGCAAAAAAGATCCCTAAAGAACGACAAACATTCTTCTTTTCTGCGACTACCTCCGGAGAGGTTGGTAGTTTAGCACGAGTGTTACTGCAGAATCCTCAAACCGTTGCTGTGCATCCCCCAGATACAGTCAATGAGAATGTTGAGAGCCAGGTTCTTTTCGTCGAAAGACGGGATAAGCGTGAGCTTATTCTTGAGTTAGTGAGAGATCCCGAGATGACAAGAGTGCTGATATTTACGGCGACAAAATCTGACGCCAATGTATTAGCGGCTATTCTGTCGAGACAAGATATTGCTACCGCAGCGATCCACTCAGATAAGAGTCAACGAGATCGCCAACAGGCATTGCGTGCGTTTGATAGTGGAGAGAATCGGGTATTGGTTGCAACGGATGTGATGGCTCGAGGAATTGATGTAGAGGGTATTAGTCATGTGATCAATTATGATCTGCCCGGCGATCCAGAGAATTTTGTCCATCGAATTGGCCGCACGGCTAGGGCTGGTTCTCGAGGAATTGCTCTTTCCTTATGCGACCTTGACGAAGTGAAGGCACTTCATTTAATCGAGAGTTTTATCGGGAGCACGCTCGATGTAGATCGAGAGCATGCATTCCATTCGAAATTTGTTGAAACGATGAAGAATCGTAGGGAGTCTCCTTTTGCGAAGAAGCGTTCGGGACGAGGAGGCTCGCGTGGTCGCGGTCGTCGCGGGCGCTAGTGAATGTGCCCTCTCGTGAATGGTTTATGAAGATGGTTTGTCTGAAAAAGCGTTAATTAAAAGCCTTTAACTTTTCTTCAAAAGTAGCTTCGTGTTCAACTATTTCGCTTTCAAGTTGTTCTAAAGCTTCAAAGAGTTCTTCGATCTGTTGTCTACGAGAGGCGATGCTTCGACTAAGTTTCGCAGCACGATCATTAAAGCCGTTCACTGTAATTTCTATGAGCTCTTGTTCTTCCTCAGAAATTGCTTGTTCATGAGCTTCTATTGTTTGCTCAGTCTTCTTCATCTCACTCTTTAAGGGTTTTAAGACGCTCCCTTTTTCCTTCAGGATTTCGGAGCGTTGCTTTCGCAGTTCTTTCTTGTTTAGGGTGCTGCTCTGAATCGTAGAAGATTTCATGGAAGCAGATTCCAAGCTAGTATTTCTTTGTTCTTCCCATCCACCACGATGAAGGAAGTCAGTATATCCACCCTCAAAAAGAGTGGCTCCACCCTGTTGAAAAATGATCAGACGATTCGCGATTTTTCTGAGAAATTCTTCATCATGAGTTACGAGTACAACAGCACCCACGTAATCTTCCAGAGCATTCAAGAGCGCTTGAGAGGCATAGTAGTCAAGGTGATTGGTCGGTTCATCAAGAAATAAGAGATTGGTAGGTTGAGCGATGATCCGACCGAGGTGAACACGAGTCTTTTCGCCTCCTGAGAGGACCTTAGACTGCTTCTCTGCGGTATCTCCTGAGAAGAGCATACATCCAGCAATTGTACGTGCTCTGGTGCGATTGTGGTTACTCTCTTTTTCAAGAATCAATTCTTCAACTGTTTTATCTGGATGGAGTCGTTCGATATTGCTTTGCCCAAGATAGCCTACTGTTGCGAGAGAATGAATCTCAGTACTTCCACTTCTGGGAGTCAGTGCCCCATAGAGGAGAGAGAGCAGAGTAGATTTTCCCTTTCCGTTCGCTCCGATTATTCCAATTCGGTCATTCGCCCCAAGCGAGAATGATAAATCCTGGAAAAGGGGAAACTCTTCATATCCAAAGCAGAGTTCCTTCGCATGCAGGATCCATTTGGGCGAAAATGCCTCATAAGAAAATTGAAATGCAAGGTCTTTTTCGGTTTCTAATTTTTCTATAACTTCTGTCCGTTCAAGCGCTTTGACTCTGCTTTGAACCCGTGAGGCCTGACGAGCTTTTGATCGGTACTTTCTGATAAACTCTTCTTGGCGTTCTCTCTCTTTTGCTTGATGCAGGCGCGTCTTTTCGTGGATCTCTTCCTCTTCAGCAATTCGTCCATAGATCTTTTCGGTGGTACCTGACAGCTTTCGTATCCCCATCCGATAGATGAGAGCGATATGGGAGGAGATCGAGTCGATAAATGACCGATTATGGGATATAACGATTGATCCTCCCTTCCACTCTTTTAAGAATGTCTCTAGCCATTTTACTGAAACAATATCGAGATAATTGGTCGGCTCATCGAGTAAAAGAATATCTGGCTCTGAGAGGAGAAGTTTTGCGAGGTTGAGTCGAATCTGATATCCCCCAGAAAGAGTTTCTGGAGCTTGTTGCCTTCGCTCTTCTGAGAAACCAAGCCCTTCAAGAACTTGCTCTGCCTTGAAGGTTTCGCGATATGCCCCATCAAGTAAGGGCAGAGCTTTTTCTGCCTCTGCTAAAGTTGTCTCTCCAGTAAACTGGAAGTATTGTTCGAGAATACCAATCCGACACCCCTTTTCGACGCTGATTTGCCCTTGATCGAGGTCTTCTTTCCCACAAATGAGTCTCAGCAACGTGGACTTTCCATGACCATTCCTTCCAATGAGCCCCAAGCACTCTCCTCTATTGAGGACGAGGCTTGCGTCTTGGAAAAGCTGTTTTCCAGCATAACCCTTAGAGATATTGGAAAGGGTCAGCATTGATTAACCCCCAGAGCGTTTTGCAGGAAAGCCAAGTTTGTCTAGCTCTCTGATGAGAAGTTCTGCATGGTCACCTTGAATCTCGATGTTTCCATCTTTGACAGTTCCCCCACTGGCGCATGCGCATTTAAGCGAGCGAGCGAGTTCTTTGAGTTCACGAGCAGGCAGCTCTGCTCCCCGTACTACTGTTACTATTTGTCCGGCTCTTTTCTTTGTTTGTCGCTCAACTCGAATCATGCCGTCTTTGAAAGGAGACTTCAGGACGTTCTTTTCAATATGCGCTTTACACTGACATTGTGCCACTGGCTGTGAACACGCCGGGCAAGCCCTACCAAAGTCAGATGAATACACTAGACCGTCTTTTTTCTCTCGCTGTTTACTCATAGCTACGCATATTAGCAAGCTTTTGAAACGTTGCAAAACGTCCTATTGACCTCGTTCTGCAGCACGCTCTCTCATTCGATCAATCAGGTTTCGTATTCGTTCTTGGGTTGCAGGGTCTTTCCCCTCCATAAGTTTTTCCATCCGATTTTCAAAAGAGCTTATGTTTGTATTTTGAACAATGCTTTTTGGTTGAGTCCTGGATGATGATGCCCCGGATGATGATGTGGAGGTATTCGAGAGTTCAGAGAGGTCACGAAGTGAAATGAGGGGATTCTCGGTTTTTGAACCCTGAGAAGCTCTGGGTGGCGGTGTTGATTCCATTGTATTCAGATTGGGGGAATCTGAGCTCTTGTCGTTGGCTTCTGCTCCTTGTTCTTGTTGAGCGAGCGGAACGAATCTCGCTTCATCTGAAAGAGAGGCTTCTCCAGAAAACGCTGCAACAATGCCATCCCGAAT
>Ga0181593_10007059_pt1 | contig 10053 bp, 10 predicted proteins | sample 071ome_19_FD_133756 | JGI IMG/M metagenome (GOLD analysis project Ga0181593, IMG submission 133756) | Coastal salt marsh microbial communities from the Groves Creek Marsh, Skidaway Island, Georgia - 071413AT metaG (megahit assembly) | ecosystem: Environmental > Aquatic > Marine > Intertidal...
GCTGAAGCAGGCGTGGCGCTTCGGTGCGGCGCTGTATGCGGTTTATGCAATGCGCCCGCCTGAACGAAGCGCGGTCTCCACAAAACTAACGACGCAAGGGATTGTGGAGAAAGCCGTCGCCCATGGTGATGCGCATGTGGTCAAGCTCACAGAAGCTGCGGTGCGCTTCAACGCGCTGCGCCCGTCGCCGTCGCTTCTGGAGTACGCGGGGCGTTTGACTGGTCTCTTAGACTCAGAAGCGAGCGATTAAGCCTTCAGCTTATAGCCCGTCTTAAAAATGTAGGCGGTGATAGCCATGCAAATGGCGAGGAACGCGAGCGTCATGGCTAGGCTGATTTCAACGCTCACGTCGCCCGAGCCGTAAAAGCTCCAGCGGAACCCGCTCACCAGGTACACCACCGGATTGACCAGTGAGATCGTGCGCCAGATGCCGGGCAACAGGTCGATGGAATAAAACGCACCGCCCAAAAACGTCAGCGGTGTGATAATCAGCGTGGGCACCATGGACAACTGCTCGAAGTTGCTGGCCCAGATGCCCAGGATGAATCCGAACAGGCTGAAGGTAAATGCGATCAGCACCAGGAACGTCAGCATCCACACCGGGTGCTGGATGTTGAGGTCCACGAAAAACGAAGCCGTGGCCAGCATGATCAGCCCCAGCAACACCGACTTCGTGGTCGCTGCGCCCACGTAGGCCAGCACCGCCTCGGCATAGGACATGGGCGCGGACAAAAGTTCATAGACCGTGCCGGTGAACTTCGGGAAATAAATGCCGAAGCTGCCGTTGAAAATGCTCTGCATCAGCAGGGTCATCATGATGAGGCCGGGAACGATGAACGCCCCATAATCGATGCCGCCCATCTGGGGAATGCGCGCACCGATGGCCGCCCCGAACACGACGAAATACAGCGTCGTCGTCAGCACCGGTGCGACCACGCTCTGCCACGCCGTGCGCTTGAAGCGCGACATTTCGAACTTGTACAACGCCCAAACGCCGTGCCCGTTGAATCCGCTTCCGTTCATGCGGCGGCTCCGGCGTTTGTGCTTACTATTTCGCTTTTGCCCATATCTCTACAAAGTCCTCGCCCTCGCAGCGGATTTCATCCCGCGCTTCGTTGATGGTGCAGGTTTGGTGCCCGGTGGTTACGGTTTCACCCCGGTGTATTTCCCAAGTGGACTTGAATGTATGATCGTCCACGTAAAGCTCCGAGCCTTTGTACCAATCGTTGAACCAATGCATCGTGCCGTCATAGGGCGTGTTGTCGAAGTAATAGACCAGTGGCCGTCCGAAAGCGGCGGAGTGCTATACGCCGTAGCCCGTACGTGTCTTTCCGTCATCTCGCTCGAACACCCAAAACCCGCCAGCAAAAAGAGCCGGTCCGTCCGCCCAGTGCGATCTGCTTAAGTCGAGATCGAAACGTCCATCAAGATAAGCCCGCCCGTCAGCAAGCGCGCCGGAAGCGGTGAACAGAATAATAATAGCTGTCAGCAATCGGTGCATATCTATTCTCCTCCCCGTTAGAAGCGTGACGTTATCATGAGCCGACTCAAGGCGCACTCCCGTTGGCGCCGTCATTTCCGTTCTTATGCACAAGACTCACGAAGATATCTTCCAGCGAGCTTTGCTTGGTGTTGAGGTCGCGGAACGAGATGCCGAGGTCCGACATCGTGCGAAGGAGGGACGGCACACCTGTGTGCTCGGCGTTGGCATCGAAGGTGTAGACCAACTCATGTCCGGCGCCGGTCAGTTCCAAATTCCACTCGGCGAGCGCCGCAGGCACCTCGTTCATGGCTTCCTGCAGGCTCAACGTGAGTTGCTTCTTGCCCAGCTTCTTCATCAGCGCTTTGGTTTCGTCCACGGCAATGAGCTCACCCTTCGAGATCACCCCCACCCGGTCGGCCATTTCCTCGGCTTCTTCGATATAGTGGGTGGTGAGGATGATGGTGACGCCGCTGTCCTTCAGCCCGCGCACCATTTCCCACATGTCCCGGCGCAACTCCACGTCCACGCCTGCGGTCGGCTCGTCCAGGAACAGGATTTCCGGCTCGTGTGAAAGCGCCTTGGCGATCATCACCCGGCGCTTCATGCCGCCGGACAACTGAATCATCATGCTTTCGCGCTTGTCCCACAGCGAGAGTTGCCGCAGGACCCTTTCCACATAGGCGGGGTCTTTGGGCCGGCCGAACAAACCGCGGCTGTAACTCACCGTATTCCATACCGTTTCGAAGGCATCGGTGGTCAGCTCCTGCGGCACCAGTCCGATTTTGAACCGCGCCTGTTTGTAGTCGCGAATGATATCGTAGCCGTCTGCCGTAACAGTGCCGCTGGTGGGGTTCACCAAGCCGCATACGATGCCGATCAAGGTGGTTTTGCCCGCACCGTTCGGCCCCAGCAGAGCGAACAACTCGCCTTTGTTGATCTCCAGGCTGAGGCCTTTCAGGGCTTGCAGCCCCGACTTATAGGTCTTGGTCAGATCGGTGATGGAGATGATTGGGGGCATAGAAAAAGCGGCTCTTTTTAAGGAGCCGGGAAGGTGCCCCCCGGGCGTGGCTGGGTCAAGAAAAGAATATTTTGTAACAGGTATGCGGCGATTGAAGTGCCTAAAACTTGAAGTCCAATGACACGGTTGCGTAATGCAGCCAGGCAAAGGTGAACACCTTTTTGTTGTCCGCGCCGCCTTCCAACATTCTGTATCCGGCACTCACGCCGATGCGTTCATTGAATTGGTGGCGGATTTTGAATGCGGCATCCAACGCCCGGCCTTGTGGTGCGGCGAGGCCCTCCGCGTCGACAATAAAGCTCCAGCGTTCTCCGAAATCGCGCCGCGCATACAAACTGAGCAGGGGCACCGGTCCGGTATTCGCGCGGTTGGCGCTCACCGCGCCTTGGCTCAGTGCAATATTGGCATCGCGCAGTTTGATGACTGCGCCCAGCCAGACTTGCCAAAGAGAATCGTCGTACAACTTGTAACGGTAGCCGATGCGGTAGGAATCAAACCGGTATTTTGCGTCTATCGGCGCGTTGGCGCCGAAGGTCGCGCCCTGAAACGAGATCGGGTCGGGCGATGTCCCCGTGCCGGTGATTGTCAAAGGCGCGTATAAGGCGTGAACTTGGTGTTTATCGTTCCATGTGTATCCGGCGGATAAGCGTACATAGGGCTCGGGCCCCGATCCTTGCAAATCCTTTAGCGAAAACAGGTCGCCTTGCGGCGCCGTATCGGTCGCCCGGGCCGGCGAGCGGGCTTCGTTGCGGCTTTGCCATACGCCGCCGCCTTCTATTTCCAGGCGATATCCGTTGTCGAACGCAAGGGCAGGGGCGCAAAAAACCGCGCCGGCCGCAAGAGTAAGGCAAGCTCTCAGGTACATCATAGTAACCCAATCATTCGCACATTTAAGGAACGCGCGCCACCGCTTCCACTTCGATGAGAAGTTCGGGAAAGGCGAGGTTCGCCACACCGATGAGCGTGCTCGCGGGCGGGCTCTCCACGTTTATATGTTTGTTCCGCACCTCGCGAATGGAGGGCAACATGTCCGGATCGTAGTCCTTCACATAAATAGTCAGACGCGCGACATTGTTAAAATCGGTTCCGGCTTCCGTCAGTGTCACGGTCAAATTCTTGAAGATCTGCTCGAGCTGCGCCTCGATGGTATCCCCGACAATTCCACTCGGCCCCAGCGCGACATGGCCTGATAGAAACAGTAAATTTCCGGCTGGCACCAGCATGCCTTGGGATATGCCGGGCAGACTAAAGTCGGGCGGGTCAATCGTGCGCATCATGCTTTCTCACTTTATACATCTGTCTTGAACGGATCGAAGTTGGTGCCCTCGTCGTATATGTCAACGCCCTCGTGCGCTTTCAAGCGGTTCACGACAACATATGTCACGGGTGTGAGCACCGCTTCCCAAATCACTTTGAGCAGCCAGTTGGTCACCATCACCATCAGCACCTGCGAGGTGTCCCACACGCCGAAAAACGCCAGCGGATAAAACAGCAAGCTGTCCACGCCCTGGCCGACAACCGTTGAGCCAATCGTGCGGCTCCACAGCATCTTGCCCTGGGTCCACACTTTCATGTGCGCCATGACATAGGAGTTGACGAACTCGCCCGCCCAGAAGGCGGTGATGGAGGCGAAGACGATGCGTGGCACCTGGCCGAACACGCTTTCGTAGGCGTCCTGGCCCAGCCATCCGGCGGCCGGGGGCAGGGACACCACCACCCAACTCATGCCCGCCATGAAGATCATGGCCGCGAACCCGGCCCAGATGCAGCGCCGCGCCCGCGCATATCCGTAAACTTCGGTCAGGATATCGCCCAGCACATAGCCCAGCGGAAAGAACAGAATGCCCGCGCCGAATTCGAAACCGCCAAGAGCCGCAACCTTGCCCGCGCCGATCACATTGGACAGCAAGAGGATGACGACAAAGCTCGCCATGACGAAATCGAACACCTTGAATTGGTGGATATCGCCGGCGCGGGTGATTTTTAGTCCGCCGTCGGACATCTTGAGTTCCTCACATGACCTTATAGAGCTCAAGCGGAGCTTGGGCGGCGAACTTTAGAACAACAGCTGAATTTACGATAGAGGAGGGCTAGTTCCCCATTTTCTCGTACACCTCGACGAAGCCCGTGCCTTCGCAATGAATTTCGTCGCGCGCTTCGCTGATCTTGCAGGTGGCTTGCCCCGGCATAGGCGTTTCACCCCGGTGCACTTCCCACGCAAATTTGAAGGTGTTGTCGTCCACATAAGTTTCGGACTCTCTGTACCAGTCGTTCAGCCAGTACATCTTTCCGTCGTAGGGCTGGTGATTGTAGTGATAGACGAGGGGACGTCCGCCCGCGCCGTACTGCACTACATACCCTTTGCGCGTTTTGCCGTCGTCGTGTTCGAACACCCAAAACCCGCCGGTCATGGGTTTGGCGCCGCCGTCCCAACTTGAGCGGCTCATGTCCAAATCGAAACGCCCTTCCAAATACGGACGCTCGCCGGCAATCGCGATGGATGACGCAAATACCATAGCGGCAGCGGTGAAAATGGTGCGCATGAAAGGTCCTCCCCAGTCCAATGGCACGAATTTATCACGGCAAACGCGCTGGCCGTCACTTTTTGCAGCCAAAACCGTGAAATTTGCGCGCAATTACCGTGCAATGTACGCACAACAAGCACGGTAAACCCTCGCTATCAGCGCCCTTAACCGCGTCAAAAATGGCCTAAAACCGGGCAATATTGGCCCTTGTCCATGGATGTGAACCGGAAAATAAGCCGTTGGCTGCGCCCCAAGGCGGCCTTTAGGATACCCGCGGCTGGAATTGGGAGGGCAATGGCCATGAAAAAGCAGGTTTTATCCGCACTTTTTGCATCCACTTTCCTGGCGGCGTACGCACACGGTGCACACGCGGCCGTGGAAATTGACGCCGATGACATCGGCGGCGTGGTCACCGGCCCCAACGGCCCCGAAGCGGGCGTATGGGTCATTGCCGAAACCTACGATCTTGAAAACAAGTTTATCAAAATCGTCGTCACCGACGATCGAGGCCGCTATGTGATTCCCGATTTGCCCGAAGCGACCTATTCGATTTTCGCGCGCGGATATGGTTTGAAAGATTCCGAAGTTTTGGAATCCGCGCCCGGCAAAAATCTCGATTTCAAAATCGAAGTGGAAAACGATCCGCAAACCGCCGCGCAAATCTATCCGGCGAATTACTGGTTCTCTTTGATCGAGCCGCCGCCGGAAAGCGAGTTTCCAGGCACGGGACCGAACGGCAATGGAATCAATCCCGGCTTTACCCGTCAGCAACACTGGATGGGTCACCTCAAAGAGAACTGTCACTACTGTCACCAGCAAGGCACCAAAGCCACGCGCGAAGTCGCCGGTTCGGACAAAATCGAAGCCTGGGATCAGAGGCTTAAAATGGAACGCCCGGAAGGTGATCCGACCGTGGGCGTACATGGCCCGCGCTACGCCTCGACCATGATGAACAACATGACACGCTTCGGCCGCCAACGCGGTCTCAAGATGTTTGCCGATTGGTCGTCGGACATTGAAACGGGCGCCGTGCCGCATGAAAAACCACCGCGTCCCGACGGCGTTGAGCAGAATATTGTGATTACGCTCTGGGATTGGGCCGACGGTCACTTCATTCACGACGAAGCCACATCCGATAAACGCGATCCGACCGTGAATGCGGGCGGGCCGGTGTATGGCGTCGATACACTGCAAGGCTATCTCGCCATTCTCGATCCCAATACGCACGAGAATAAGCTCGTCACCGTGCCCGGCTTTGAAACCGATCATTTGGCAACGGGCGTGTCCGTTCACAATCCGATGCTCGATCAAAAAGGCCGAGTGTGGATGACCATGCTCGGTGCCGAGGGCGCGCCGCTGGAAGCGTGCGAAGACGGCAGCAACAAATACTCCGCGTACTTCCCGAACGGGGCACGCGGCACACGCCGCATTTCCATTTATGACCCCGAGACAGGTGAAATCGAATTGGTGCCGGTGTGCTTCGGCAATCACCACATCAACTTCGGCTACGACGAGGACAACACGGTTTACTTTAGCGGCGACTCAAACGTCGTCGGCTGGATGAACCTGCGCGAGTTCGACGAAACCGGAGACTCCGTCCAAGCCATGGGCTGGTGCCCGATGGTGCTCGATACGAATGCCGACGGCAAAATCGATCCCAACCGCGAGGATTGGAATCAGCCGGACGGCGACGTTCTGGTGATGGAAGATCCCGATAAGGACACGCGTATTTTCGGCTTCCCCTATGGGCTCAACATCAATCCGGTGGACGATTCCATTTGGTACGCGAAACATCGCCCGTACGTGCCGAGTGCCTTGGTGCGCATCGAGCGCGGCGCCAATCCGCCGGAGACCTGCAAGGCCGAATACTATGAGCCACCACAATTACCGAGTGGCGATTACGCCGCCTACAACGCGCGCGGCGTGGACATGGATTCAAAAGGCATTGCGTGGGTCGCTTTTGGATCCGGACAGCTCGGCAAGTTCGATCGCTCCAAGTGCAAAGTATTGAACGGTCCGACAGCCATCGGCCAACACTGCCCGGAAGGCTGGACTTTGTATGACACACCCGGCCCGAAGATCAGCGGACAATCCTCGGGCAGCGCCGATTGGCATTATCTAACTTGGGTCGATCTGCACAACACGTTGGGGCTCGGCAAAGACATTCCGATCCTGCCGGGTAGCAATTCGGATTCATTGCTGGCATTTCTGCCGGACAAAAAGGAATGGGTCGTTGTCCGCGTGCCGTACCCGATGGGCTTTTACACCCGCGGCATGGACGGGCGCATCGACGATCCGAACGGCGGATGGAAAGCGCGCGGCGTGTGGGCCGACTACGGCGAAGTGCCGCTGTGGCACCAAGAGGACGGCTTCGGCGCCTTCGGCAAGATGGTGCAGTTTCAGGTGCGCCCCAATCCGCTGGCGCACTAACTGTTGAAGACGATCAATAAAAAACGCCGGGCTTAATGGCCCGGCGTTTTCTTTTGTAGGCATGCAGGACCTATTATTTCATTGCCTGCAATATGCTGACGTAATTGGCGACACCGGCGCCGCCCATATTGAAGATGCCGGCGATTTCGGCGTCTTTGACTTGGATTCCGCCGGCTTCACCGCGCACCTGCATCGCCTGAAGCACATGCATCGACACACCGGTCGCACCGATGGGATGGCCTTTGGCTTTCAGGCCGCCGGATGGATTTACCGGCAGCTTGCCGTCTTTATAGACCCAGCCTTCTTCGACGGCCTTGTAGCCTTCGCCGGGTTTCGTCAGCCCCATGGCTTCGTATTCCATGAGTTCGGCGACGGTGAAGCAGTCGTGTGATTCAACAACGTCGAGATCGTCGAGTTTCAAACCTGCTTTCTCAAGCGCCTGTTTCCACGCGCGCTCGGCGCCTTCCAAATGTGTCATATCGCGCCGGCTCATGGGCAGGTAGTCGTTTACCTGTGCGATCGAACGGAACGCGACAGCCTTTTTCGATCCCAATGCCACGTCGCCGTCCGCTACAACGGCTGCAACGACGCCGTCGGAAATCAGAGAGCAATCGGTGCGCTTCAGGGGGCCTGCGACAATGGGATTCTTGTCCGATGGCTCGCGGCAGAATTCATACGTGAATTCCTTTTGCATCTGCGCCAGCGGATTGCTCATGGCGTTGTTGTGCGCCTTCACGGCAATCTTGGCCAGCGTATCGGATTGATCGCCGTAGCGCTGGAAGTAAGACCCCGCGATCTGGCCGAACACACCGGCGAAGCCGCCTTTGATACCTGCTTCTTCGCTGACGTAGCAGGCGTGCAGCAAGTTGTTTCCGGCCGTTGTGGAATCGACGTGCGTCATTTTCTCAACGCCGACAACCAAAGTGATTTTGCTGTTCTGCGCCTTGATGGAATTTACCGCCGCGTGCATGGCCGCGCTTCCCGTTGCGCAGGCATTCTCAACGCGGGTCGAGCGCTTGAAGCGCAGAGCATCGTCGGTGGACAGCACCAACGATGCGGCAAAGTCTTGATCGGAAAAGCCTGAATTGAAATGTCCCAAGAACATTTCATCGACATCGGCCGGCGCGATCCCGGCGTCTTCCAGGGCGCCGCGCGCCGCGGTGACTATTAATTGTTCTAAGCTTTCGTCCTGCAATTTTCCGAATTTGGAATGATGCCAGCCGATTAAACATGCGGTCATGGTCGCTACTCCCGGCAGTGATCTTCAGTGTTAAATGCGTGGTCTATATCTAATGAATCGGGCATGGTTTTTGTTCTCCCAAAGCGGCCCATTTCCGCATGGGACATAACCAATAATGCATGACAGCGGCGGCATCGCGCGCGGCTTATGCGCCCGGTTGCCAGATTTCCTCGGCCTTTTCGACCCGCTCGCGGACCTTGGCTTGCTGCTCGCGCAGGGCCACCGGTACGCGGTCGCCGAACTGCTCGAACAGAGCGTTTTGGTCCTCGATCTCGCGAATAGCCGAAGCCCGGTCGACTTCCATCAAGTGGCCGAATGTTTCCTTGTCGAATTCAAGGCCGTTCCAATTTAGGTCTTCATAGGTGGGCATCACCCCGAAAGGACTTTCGACGCCTTTGCCACGTCCGCGTACGCGATCAATGATCCATGCCAAGGGGCGCATATTTTGACCGAAGCCCGGCCAAATGAATTTACCGAGACCATTTTTGCGGAACCAATTGACGCGGAAAATCGCGGGCGGGTTTTTCACCTTGTCTTTCATGGCAAGCCAGTGGCCCCAGTAGTCGGCCATGTTGTATCCGCAGAACGGAAGCATCGCCATTGGATCGCGGCGAACAGCGGCTTGGTTCTCCGCCGCCGCCGTGGCTTCCGAGCCCATCGTCGCGGCCAGATACACACCGTGTTCCCAATCATAGGATTGAAACACGAGCGGGAACGTGTGGCTCATGCGGCCACCGAAGATGAATGCGCTGATGGGCACGCCTTTGGGATCGTCCCACGCCGGGTCCAATGTCGGGCAGCTGCTTGCCGGCGCCGTAAATCGCGCGTTGGGATGGGCGGCGGGCCGGCCTGAGTCCGGCGTCCAATCATTGCCTTGCCAGTCGGTCAGGTGCGCCGGTGGTTCATCAGTCATGCCTTCCCACCAAATGTCGCCGTCATCGGTCATGGCGACATTGGTAAAGATGGTATCCCGTTCAACGAGTTTCATCGCGTTGGGATTGGTGCTTTCCGATGTCCCGGGTGCGACGCCAAAATATCCTGCTTCCGGGTTAATCGCGTGCAACTGTCCGTCTGCGCCGGGCTTGATCCAGGAAATATCATCGCCGACGGTGTAGGCTTTCCAGCCTTCAAAGCCCTCCGGCGGAATGATCATCGCCAGATTTGTTTTGCCGCATGCGCTTGGAAACGCGGCGCCGACATAGGTTTTCTCGCCTTCAGGTGATTCAAGACCGAGAAGCAGCATGTGTTCGGCGAGCCAGCCTTCTTCACTGGCCATCTTAGAAGCGATGCGAAGCGCAAAACATTTTTTGCCTAACAGCGCATTGCCGCCGTAGCCGCTGCCGTAGGACCAGACCAC
>Ga0181593_10007060_pt1 | contig 10052 bp, 8 predicted proteins | sample 071ome_19_FD_133756 | JGI IMG/M metagenome (GOLD analysis project Ga0181593, IMG submission 133756) | Coastal salt marsh microbial communities from the Groves Creek Marsh, Skidaway Island, Georgia - 071413AT metaG (megahit assembly) | ecosystem: Environmental > Aquatic > Marine > Intertidal zone...
CCAGCAATTTGCGTTCGAAGGAGTCCTGATCGGCGCAGTTTGGGCCGCGACCGACGATGAATTGCCGGATAACCGGCATCGAAGCGATTACTGACTTGCCCAGCCCGTCCAGCGTGGTCGGCACGTCGCGCCAGCCCAGCGCGATCTGCCCTTCCTTTTCCGTGAACTTCTCCAACGCGCTGACAACCAGATCGCGGCTGGCTTCGTCGCGCGGCAGGAAGCACATTGCGACCGCATAGTCGCCGGGCTGAGGCAGGTTCAGGCCCGCACTATCGGCCCACTTGCGCAGAAGGATGTCGGGCATCTGGATCAGGATGCCGGCGCCATCGCCCATCAGCGGGTCGGCGCCTACCGCACCGCGATGGTCGAGATTCCCCAGGATTTCCAGCGCCTGTGAGACGATCGCGTGGCTTTTCTCGCCCTTGATATGGGCGACGAAGCCCACACCGCAGGAATCATGCTCGTTACGCGCGTCGTAGAGGCCCTGGGGCTCTGGAAATCCCATCGATAATCCATCCTGTCTGTTGCCGGCGAATGACCGCACGGCCCTCACGCCTTTCGGCGCGAATCACCGCGTCGCAAGACGGCGCGGGAAGCCGAAACTTCCCAATGCAGACAGGAGGGACTTTTTGCAACCGCGAAGGCGGCGCGACCGGCAATGGGATTTTGGGCGATTCCGGCGGAAAACGCGTCAGGCGGCACCGCTCATGCGCTGCAGGTTTGCGAGCGCGGAGCGCAGAGCGCGGTCGGTTTCTTCCGGGTCCCGGCGAGACCCCGCCGAAGCGGACGACAGGTCCTTCCCGGTCTCACCGTGCTGGTCACCTGCTGCGTCAGGCGTGTCTGCCGGCCGCGAAAACGGCTGGGGCGGACTGGCGGGATATCTCGCACTGGTCGCGCTGGCTTCGGTCTGTCTCTACCACGGTGTCGAAAAACCCGCGCAAGGCTGGCTCAACGCACGTCGACCGCGCTGGGCGCAGGCGCCAAGGTTGGCCGCCGCAGAGTGACTTGCCAAATGTGACGCAGATAGGCCAAGGGGGTCCGGCGAGAGGATGCCGGACAGACCGTGGACATCGAGGAACTCAAAGCGAAAGTGGGCCAGCCCATCGGCACGTCCGATTGGGTCGTCGTCGGGCAGGACCGGATCCAGGCTTTCGCCGACGTCACGCTCGATCACGAACCGATCCATATCGACGATAATGCCGCGCATGCCGCCGGGTTCGATGGCACCATCGCCCACGGTTTCCTGTCGCTCTCGCTGCTCGCCCCGTTCTACAAGACGGGCTATCCCAAGATCGAAAAGCGTTCCTACGGCCTCAATTACGGCCTCAACCGGGTTCGCTTCCTCGCCCCGGTGCTGAATGGCAAGCGAGTGCGCGGCCATTTCAAGCTGATCGACATGGTTGAGAAGGCTCCCAACCGCTACCAGCTTACCAGTGAGGTCAGCGTCGAGATCGAAGGCGAGGAAAAACCTGCGCTTGTGGCCGAATGGCTGACTTTCGTCGAAATCGAACCCTGAGAACAGACAGGATCAAATCCATGCGTGATGCCGTAATCGTTTCCGCCGCCCGCACGCCCATTGGCCGGGCCTATCGCGGCGCGTTCAACGCAACCAAGGGGCCGACACTCGGCGCACACTCGATCCGCGAGGCCGTGAAACGTGCTGGCCTTGAAGGAGGTGAGGTCGAGGACGTGATCTGGGGCGCCGCGCTGGGCCAGGGTTCGCAGGCCTTCAGCATTGGGCGCAGCGCGACGATGCGCGCTGGGCTGCCATTCTCGGTCTCGGCGATGACGGTCAATCGCCAGTGCGCTTCGGGCTTGATGGCGGTGGCGACGGCCAGCAAACAGATCGTCATGGACGGGCAAGACATCGCCATTGCCGGCGGGCAGGAATCGATCTCGACGATCCAGGGAGCCAACGCCTTCATTGACAACGATGAAGAACTGATCGCCATGGTCCCGCAGGCCTATATGCCGATGCTGCAGACCGCTGAGGTGGTTGGCGAGCGCTATGGCATCAGCCGCGAAACCTGTGACGAGTACGCTGTTGAATCGCAGGCGCGCACTGCTGCCGCGCAGGAAGCCGGCCGTTTCGACAAGGAGATTTTTCCGGTCTCGGCAACGATGGGCGTCGCCGACAAGGAAAGCGGCGAGATTTCTATGAAGGAAATCACGCTTGAGAAGGACGAGGGCAATCGCCCCGGCACCTCAATGGAGAACCTTGCCGGTCTCAAGCCGGTGCTTGAAGGCGGGATCGTCACCGCAGGCAATGCCAGCCAGCTTTCGGACGGCTCGGCGGCACTCGTCATGATGGAAGCGAAAGAGGCCGAAAAGCGCGGGCTGGAGCCGCTTGGCCGCTTCGTCAACATGGCGGTGGCTGGCACGGACCCCGATGAAATGGGCATCGGCCCGGTCTTCGCCGTGCCACGCCTGCTCGAGCGCAATGGCTTGAAGATCGACGATATCGGCCTGTGGGAGCTTAACGAGGCCTTCGCGGTGCAGGTCGTCTATTGCCGCGACAAGCTCGGCATTCCGGGCGAGTTGCTCAATGTCGATGGCGGCGCAATCTCGATCGGCCACCCCTACGGCATGACCGGCGTGCGCTGCGCCATGCACGTCCTGTTCGAGGGCAAGCGTCGCGGGGTAAGGCACGCGGTTGTGACGATGTGCGTGGGCGGCGGCATGGGCGCGGCCGGCCTGTTCGAGATTTTCTGAGGTACTGCAAGCGCTTGCCCGCTGCGGGCTTGCGTAGACTTCCGGCAAGGCGCATTTATGCAGTCCACGCGGGAGATGACGCATGGTCGAACAGATGGGCACGCTGGAAATTCTCGGCATCGCCGGAAGCCTAAGCCTGCTGGCGGGCTGGCGGCTATATCTGTGCATCCTTGCCACCGGGATCGCCATGCAATTCGGCGTGCTGCCGCTGCCCGACCATTTGCAGAGCTTGCAGATCCTGGCCAATCCGTGGGTCATGGGCGTTGCCGGCGTGGCGACGCTTGCCGAATTCTTCGCCGACAAGGTCGCTTGGCTCGATTCGTCATGGGATGCGGTGCACACCTTTATCCGGCCGGTCGGCGGGGCCCTGCTGACGCTGGCGGTGGTCGATCCCAGCGATCCGGCGACGCAAGTGATCGCATTTATCCTGGGTGGCGGGGCGACGCTTCTCTCGCACGGCGGCAAGGCGGGCGCGCGCGCGGTGGTCAACACCAGCCCCGAACCGTTCAGTAATATCGCGGTATCGACAATCGAGGACGTGGCGACGGGCGGATTGCTGTTTCTGGCCTACCAGTTTCCGGAAATTGCCGCAGCAGTAGCGCTTGTCCTGCTGGCAATCGTCGTCGCTTTGCTGTTCATGGCACGCCGGATTATCCGCTCGCTTTTGGGTCGCGGGCGCGATTCCACCGGGGATTTGTCCGAAAATTAGAGTCTTCTTCGACGTTCGCGATGGTGCCGAACGAGCCGAAAACCGCGGGTTGCGGGATTTTGGATCGTAAAATTAACACTGGACATTCGCGACTCGCGGATTCAAGCCGTTTACCGGACGTTAACCTTTCACGTTCATAGGTCGTATGGTTAATGGGCAGCAATGACCGTTGAAGAACGGTTATCGCTCGTCCGAACGGGGCAAGAAACAGAGGGCATACCCATGCGCGTGCTGCTGATCGAAGACGAACCGACCACTGCTAGGGCGATCGAGCTTATGCTCACGTCCGAGGGCTTCAATGTCTATTCGACCGACCTCGGAGAAGAGGGCCTCGATTTGGGCAAGCTCTACGATTACGACATTATCCTGCTGGATCTCAATCTGCCGGACATGCACGGCTACGATGTGCTCAAGAAGCTGCGCGTCGCCAAGGTGCAGACGCCGGTTCTGATCCTGTCGGGCATTTCGGAAATGGATTCGAAGGTCCGTTCCTTCGGCTTCGGCGCCGACGACTACGTCACCAAGCCGTTCCACCGCGAGGAATTGGTCGCCCGTATCCATGCGGTCGTGCGCCGTTCGAAGGGCCATTCGCAGTCGGCCATCAAGACCGGCAAGCTGACTGTCAATCTCGACGCCAAAACGGTTGAGGGCGATAGTGCGCGAGTGCACCTTACCGGCAAGGAATATGCGATGCTCGAGCTGCTCTCGCTGCGCAAGGGCACGACGCTGACCAAGGAAATGTTCCTCAACCACCTTTATGGCGGAATGGCCGAGCCCGAGCTCAAGATCATCGACGTGTTCATCTGCAAGCTGCGCAAGAAGTTGTCGCACGCATGCGGCGGCGCGAATTATATCGAAACCGTTTGGGGCCGCGGCTACGTGCTGCGCGATCCGGATGAAAAGGCCGAAGCGGCCTAAGACCCGGCTACCCCATTTTTGCAGTTGCGGGGGGCAACAGCAAGGCGGCCCGCTCCTGGAAGGGAGCGGGCCGTTTTGCGTTTGGGCCAAGGTGCGGGCGCGTTAGACCGGCGTTGCGAGGCCGGGATCGTCGGCTTTGCATTTCCGCGCCGAGTAGCTTCCATCTTCGTCGCGATCGATCGCGACGACTTCGTCATCGGCGACAACGCCAAGATCGATGTCCCGGTCGGGGAGGATGGCAATAATGCGCTAGCCGATCTGCACGACCAGCTGCTGGGTCTGGCTTTGCATGGCTTCGTGCGCCCAGCGCTTGATGTCCGAATAGTGGGGCTCCAGCTTCCACACATTTGGGGTGTCTGCATCGACGCGGATGACCATCCGCGTCTTGTCGACGGCGTAGATCACCATGCTGCATCTTGCGGGAAACCAGTGCTGGCCGGCTTTCGGCCAATAGAGGTAGCCACAGGCGAAATTCCTGCACCCTTCGGGTCGGGTTTCATAGATCGCGCAGCCCTGTCCCTTGCGGACATGCTGGCACCATGTTCCCGATGGCTTGTCGAGCCATGGAACTCTCATCAGCTTGCAACACAGGCTGCAACTTCCACATTCACGCTCGTCGAACGTGGGCGGCGGCTTCATTACCGCGCTAGGCATTGATGGGTCAGTTTTTTCATCGCCATCGCGATTTTCGCTGGTTGTCACGCGTACCATGTCATGGCCAATGCCGAGAGGATGTCGAAAGCATCCAGCTTCTCAATGCGAGCGCCGACAGGCAGGGTCAACGACCTGAACCGATGAAGTTCCCCATTGTCCAGCGTCAAATGCTCGAAAGGCGCGAGCCGGGCACGCCACGCCGATGCCCGTACGCAATCCCTTGATCCCAGCGGCTCCCGCTCATATGCCCGATTCTTCGCGCAACAAGCATTCGCAGCGGCCTGATTCTCCGGCCGCGGCAACGGGAGATCAAGAACATGTCCGACACACTGGCGAAATCGAACCTCGGGATCGATCCAGACACGCTCAAGCAGATCTACGTCCAGATGTCGCGCATCCACGAAGTGGATAAGGCGATCAAGGCGGGCCAGCAGGCCGGCAAGATGTTCTTCAGCTACTGGCCGATGACCGGGCAGGAATGCATTCCCGCCACGATTTCGACCATGACCGACAACGACGACTACATGGTCACGATCTATCGCGGCATCCATGACCAGGTTGCCAAGGGCGTCGACCTGAAAGGCCTGTTCGCCGAGACGCTTGGCAAGAGCGCGGGCGTCAACAAGGGCAAGGGCGGCTCCCCGCACATTTCCGATCCCACCAGTGGCTCGATGCTGACCACGGCCATCGTCGGCGCCGGTGCGCCGATCGCCAATGGACTTGCTCTGGCGGCCAAGCTGCGCGGTGAAAATCGCGTGACGGTCGTCAACTTCGGCGACGGTGCGACCTCGATCGGCGCTGTGCACGAGGCGATGAACCTTGCCGGCGTATGGAAGCTGCCCGTCATCTTCGTGTGCCAGAACAACCAGATCGGTGAATACACGAAGATTCCCGACTATACCGCCAGCCCCGATTTCGCCAGCCGCGCGGCGGGCTACGGCTTCAAGGGCATGAAGCTAGACGGCAACGATCCGGTCGCCTTCCACAAAGGCATGACCGAAGCCGTCGAAATGTGCCGCAATGGCAATGGCCCGGTGTTCGTTGAGGCCGTGACGCTGCGGCTGGGCACGCACGCGGGCTATCAGGACAACGAGCTGCTCACCAAGGAAGAACTCGAAGCAGGCAAGGCCAATTGGCCGGTGCCCAAGACCCGCGCCCTGCTTATCGAGGCGGGCATCTGTTCCGAGGACGAACTTGCCGGGATCGATTCCGCCGCTGCCGCAGAGGTGAAGGAAGCGGTCGATTTCGCAATGGCCGCCGAGGAAACCACCCAGGCGGTGATGTACGAGGACGTCTACGCCGACAACAGCATCGTGCCGCGCCGCGGCGTCTATCCGGTGCGCGAGGCCGAAGCGGCGGTCTCGGGTGAGACTCGCGAAATGAGCATGTTCGAGGCGATCCTCTCGGCGCAGGACAATGCGCTCGAGGCCGATCCGGGCGTAATCATGATGGGTGAGGACATCGGCGATCCGCCGGGCGGCGTGTTCAAGACTTCGGCGGGCCTCCAGACCAAATGGGGCGCGGATCGCGTTCGCCCGACCCCGATTGCCGAACAGGCGATCATCGGCGCCGGCATCGGTTCGGCGCTGGTCGGCATGCGGCCGATCTGCGAGATCATGTTCAGCGACTTTACCGCCGTGTGCATGGACCAGATTTCCAACCATGCTGCCAAGCAGCGCTACATGTCAGGCAGCGCGACGCATGTGCCGATGACCATCCGGGTGCTGACCTCGGGCGGCATCGGTGGCTTCGGCGCGCAACACAGCCAGTCGCTTGAATCGTGGCTGCTGCACACGCCGGGCCTCAAGGTTGCCTATGCGTCGAATCCGCTCGATGCCAAGGGTCTGCTCAGCTCGGCAATATGGGACGACGATCCGGTCGTGGTGATGGAATCGATGGCGCTGGTCTTCGGTGCACCCAAGATGGAAGTGCCGGTGGGTGACTATCGCGTGCCGTTCGGTGTCGCCAAGACCGTGCGCGAAGGAACTGACATCTCGATCATCACCTACGGCTGGACTCTGCACCAGTGCATGGCGGCGGCTGGAACACTGGCCGAGGAAGGCATCAACGCCGAGATTATCGATCTGCGCAGCCTGATGCCGATCGATTACCACCGTGTGCTCGAATCGGTGAAGAAGACGGGCCGCGCGCTCGTCGTCCATGCCGCGACCGAGTTCTGCGGGCTGGGTTCGGAAATCGCCGCGACCATCAACGAGGAGCTGTTCGGCAAGCTCAAGGCGCCCGCCTGCCGGTTCGGTGCGGATTACATCCCGATCAGCTTCAATGCCAAGATCGAGGCGGCGCAGATGCCTAACGCTGCTTCGATTGTCGCGCGCGTCAAGGAAGTCTGCGCCTACTGACGCCAGTCTTCACGACTGACCGAATGGCCGGGCCTCGCCATTGTGCGACGCCCGGCCTTTTCGTGCCCGGTTGACCGTCCAGTCACGCCCTGCCATCGGCGCGGGCGATGAGTGCGAACAAGCCTGGCGATCCCCTGACGCTCAACCGGCTTTATGGCAGGTCGGTGGGCAAGCCCCTGCGCAAGGGCCAGCAGGAACTTGTCGAGCGCCTGCTGCCGCAGATCGAGGTGCCAAGCGAAGGACCGGTAACGGCGGAACGGCTGTTTGGTTATGATAAACCGCTCCATTTCGAGATCGGCTTCGGCGGCGGCGAGCACATTGCCCATCGCGCCGACATGCTGCCCGATCATGGCTTCATCGGTGCCGAGCCGTTCCTCAACGGCGTTGCCCAGGCGCTCGTTCAGATCAGAGACCAGCATCTCGGCAATGTGCGCCTGCATCATGGCGATGCCCTCGAGGTACTGGCCCGCATTCCCGACGGGGCGTTATCCTTCGTCTACCTGCTCCATCCCGATCCCTGGCCCAAGGCGCGGCACGCCAAACGGCGGATGATGAATGATGGCCCCGTGGCCATGATCGCGGAAAAGCTAAGGCCGGGTGGAGAGTTCCGGTTCGGCACCGACCATCCGGTCTACCTGCGCCATGCCTTGATGGTGATGCAGCGGTTCGCAGATGAATTCGAGTGGCTGTGCGAAAACCCCGCCGACTTCCTGGAGCGGCCCGGCGGCTGGCCCGAGACGCGCTATGAAGCCAAGGCGCGGCGGCAGGGGCACGAAGTCTGGTATTTCCGCTACCGGCGAAGGTAATTTCGTTCGCCGGCAACAAATTTCCTGTTTGGAGCTGCAAGCAAATAATTCGTTTCTGGCCATGAGGCACCTGCGATAAAAGTGGGGCGCAACATGACAGGAGACGCATCGCAATGGGCGATGTTGCCTACGGTTTCGACCTCGCCACCCTCCTGCCCTTCATCGCGATCGGCTTTGCCGCCCAAATCGTCGACGGCGCGCTTGGTATGGCATTCGGAGTCATAACCAATACCCTGCTGGTCGGCATGCTGGGCATGCCTCCCGCGCAGGCATCGCAGCGGGTTCACATTGTCGAGTGCTTCACCACTGCGACTTCTGGCATCAGCCACCTGTTGCACGGCAATATCGACAAGCGGCTGTTCTTCCGCCTGCTGATTCCGGGAGTGATCGGCGGCGTGACCGGAGCCTATCTGCTCTCGCATATCGATGCTTCGGTGGTGAAGCCCTTCGTGCTGCTATACCTCGCAGGGATCGGGGTCTGGCTGCTGGTGCGCGGCTTGCTCTATCCGCCGAAGCTCAGAGAAGCGAAGTACGTCGCACCACTTGGCCTGCTCGGTGGTTTTCTCGATGCTGCGGGCGGTGGCGGGTGGGGACCTGTGGTTACTTCGAATCTGCTGATCCAGGGCGCTGAACCGCGCAAGGTTGTCGGAACCGTCAATTCGGTGGAGTTCTTCCTGACGCTGACGATCTCGGCAGCCTTCATTTACCACCTCGGCATTGCCCACATAGCAGGCGCGACGCTCGGCCTGATTGTCGGCGGCATCGCCGCAGCGCCGTTCGCCGCCTGGGCAGCCAAGCACGTTCCACCCAAGCAGATGCTTATCTTTGTCGGCGTGGTTCTGGTCCTGACCAGCAGCTACGGCATCTGGAGCGCGTGGAGCTGAGGCCCAAGCTCTATCCCGCGATCCCCGCCGCAGCCAGCACTGCCAGAGTCAGCACGTCCGGCGCGATGGCCGTCATCGGCGCAACCTGAACCGGCTTTTCCATGCCGATCAGAACCGGGCCGATAGTTGTCTGGCCCGCAAGTTCGCGCAGCAGCTTTGCTGAGATATTGGCCGATTGCAGCCCCGGCATGATCAACACGTTGGCCGGGCCGGTGAGGCGGCTGAACGGATAGTTCTTCATCACCGTCGGATTGATCGCGGCATCGGGTGCAAGGTCGCCTTCATACTCGAATGGCTGCTCGCTCTGGTCGAGGATCTGCACCGCCTCGCGGATCGGTTCGAGCCACCGGCCTTCGGGATTGCCGAAGGTCGAATAGGACAGGAATGCGACGCGCGGCTCGTGGCCCAGGCGGCGTGCAACGGCCGCCGACTCCACGGCGATGGCGGCAAGTTCCTCGGCCGTAGGCCGCTCGTTGATCGTGGTGTCTGCGAGGAAGGTCGTCGTGTTCTTGCCCACCAGCACGTGCATGCCGAAGGGGGTATGTCCTGGTGCCGGATCGAGCACGCGGCGGATCTGGGTCAGCGACTGCGCGAAAGTGCGGGTCAGGCCGGTGATCATCGCATCGCCGACGCCGAGCTTGAGCAGGCCCGAGGCAAAGATGTTGCGGTCCTGATTGACCATGCGCTGAACGTCGCGCTCCATGTAGCCGCGCCGCTGCAGCCGCTCGTAAAGCATGTCGGCCATTGGCTTGACATGTTCGGAGACAGCCGCGTTTTCGATGCAGTAGCTCTCCGGGTCGGAAACGCCCAGCTCCGCCATCTTGTCCAGCACTGCCTGCGTGCGGCCGACGAGGATAGGCTCGCCGTAGCCGAAATCGCGGTACTGGATTGCGGCGCGCAGCACGATTTCGTCTTCCGCCTCGGCGAAGATCATGCGCTTGGGGTTTTGCTTGACCTGGGCGTAGACGTTGGTGAGCGCCGAAGTCGTCGGGTTGAGGCGGCTCTTCAG
>Ga0181593_10007063_pt1 | contig 10050 bp, 10 predicted proteins | sample 071ome_19_FD_133756 | JGI IMG/M metagenome (GOLD analysis project Ga0181593, IMG submission 133756) | Coastal salt marsh microbial communities from the Groves Creek Marsh, Skidaway Island, Georgia - 071413AT metaG (megahit assembly) | ecosystem: Environmental > Aquatic > Marine > Intertidal...
AATACGCCTTCGCGCTGCATCTTCTTCTTCAGAGCCTTGAGGGCCTGATCGACATTGTTGTCGCGTACAACGACCTGGACGATGGAAATCACCTCCTTCCGCGTGGCTCGGTCCGAAATGCCTTATTACCGAACGCATTCCAGTCCGCCCCAACGGGGAAGCGCCTTCTAACACGCAGCTTATCCGGATGCCAAGGCCCCAGAATCGCCAAAAATTGGGCAGGCGCACGCGATCTTGCCGCACCTCGGGTGCACGCCACCGGGTTCCTGTAATTATTAACGTCGGGCCGGTCCGAGACCCTGATGCGCGAGGTGACGCGGCATAACAACGGAAGCTTTGTCGCCTTGCCAATCTGGCGGGACAATCGTTGGCGGGACAAGAGGGGTAGGCGGGGCCAGTTATGAAACAGTTGCGCAGGACTGAAGTACCTAGCGCCGCGTGGCGCGGGGGTCGAAAGCATCCTGCAACCCGTCGCCGAGGAAATTGAACGCCATCACGGTTACAAATATCGCCGCACCCGGCCAGACGGCTAGCGCTGGGGCGCGATTGGCTAGTTCCTGGGCGTTGGTTAGCATGTTGCCCCAGCTCGGTACGGGCGGCTGGATGCCCAGGCCGAGGAAGCTGAGGACGGATTCCAGCAGGATCACTGTGCCGACGGAGAGCGTGGTCGCGACCACGATGGGTGAAACCACGTTGGGCAGGATATGGCGCAGCATGATGGTGGCCGCGCCGACACCCATGGCCTCGGCAGCTCGCACGAATTCTCGGGTGCGGACGGACAGCGTGGCGGCCCGCACGAGGCGGGCGACCGTGGTCCAGCCTACAATCGCGATGATGAAGACGATCCGGTAGAGGCTCGCCATTTCCGAGTTCGCGATACTCTCAGGCACGCCCAACTTGGTGAGGTCGATGGCGGCGAGCACGATCAGCAGCGGCAGGAGCGGGAGCGCGATCACCCCATCGGTGGTGCGCATCAGGAGCGAATCTAGCCAGCCGCCCCGGTAGCCGGCGACCAGCCCGATGAAGGCCCCGATCACGGAGGCCCCGGCGGCGGAGACTAGGCCCACCAGCAGCGAGATGCGCCCGCCATAGAGCAGGCGGGCCAAGACATCGCGCCCGGCCTCGTCGGTGCCCAGCCAGTGGATGGCATCGGGCGGTGCGTACTGGTTGAACAGGTCTGTCCGCGCGGCGCTGACGCCCAATGCGGCCTCGAGGACCGGGGCGAGCAGGGCCAGCGCAGCAATGAGCGAAAGCAAGGCGGCGCTGACCATGGCAGGCCGGTTGCCTGCGAGGCGGCGCCAGAACAGCTGCGCTTCACCACGCATGGGCGTGAAATCTGTGGCCGCGGCGCTCATGCCGCCTCCAGCGAACGGAAGGAGATGCGCGGGTCCAGCGCGGCATAGGCGACGTCGGCTAGGAAATTGCCGATGAGAATGACAAAGGTCGCCAGCAGTAGGCCGACCAGCGCGAGGTTGAAGTCGTTGCCGAGAATGGAATCGTAGATCAGCTTTCCCATGCCGAGATAGCCGAACATGGTCTCGGTGATGAGCGCACCGGAAAACAGCGAGCCAAAATCAAGCGCGATGATGGTGGTCAGCGGCAGCATGGCGTTGCGCAGCCCGTGGCCGAAGATGGTCCGCCGCGCACTTAGCCCCTTGGCGCGGGCGGTGCGGATGTAGTCCTGGCGCAATACCTCGATCATGGCGGCGCGGGCGAACCGCGTGTAGCTCGCCAGGCTGGCGATGGTTAGCGTTACCACCGGTAGGACGAGGAATTCCAGCCGTGCGAGCAGGCCCTCGGACGGGTCACCCATGCCACCCGCCGGCAGCCAGCCGAGGGAGACGGCGAAAAGCAGGATGAAGACCAGCGCCAGCCAGAAGGGCGGCACGGAAATACCCGCGAAGCAGAACAGGTTGATCGCGCCATCCAGCAGCGACTGGGGCCGGATGGCAGCGATGACGCCCAGCGGGATGGCTATAAAGATCGCAAGCAGGGAGCTAAGACCCAGCAGGATGACAGTGTTGCCGAGGCGCGGCAGCAGGATCTCCATCACCGGGCGATTGTAGGTACGCGAGAAGCCGAAATCGCCCGACAGCGCCGCACTCAGCCAGTTTGCGTAACGCTCCCACAGCGGCAGGTTGAGACCGTGGAGCTCCTTCAGGCGTGCGCCGTCGGCCGGCGTCAGCGACGGGTTTGACGCGATCATGATGTCGATGGGATCGCCCGGCATCAGGCCGATCAGCATAAACACGACGAAGGACATGACCGCCAGCACGACGGCCATGCCGAACAGGCGGCCTATCAGAAAGGAACTCAAAAACCCGTCATGGCCGGACCTGTTCCGGCCATACACGTGGCTGTAAATATCGTGATCATCGCAGGAGCCGATGGTCGTAGATGCCCGGAAGAAGTCTGGGCATGACGTATGTCGGTTGGCATCACTCCGCCGTCCAGTTCTCGACCCACAGCGTACTCGGGTACTGATGTCCAGTCGGTGTCACACCCTTGAGCCAGGGCGGCATCACGAAGGCGTTGGCACGAAAATACAGCGGTAGCGCGGGCAGGTCCTTGGCATAGGTCTGCTGGATCTCGGTCCAGTATTTCTTCTGGTCCGCGTCGCTGCACATGACCTCCACCTTGTCGATGGCCTCATCCATCTTCCCGCTGCGGTAGCCGCCGTAGTTCTGCCCCGACCAGTTGTTCGCCTCCGACGGGATCATCGTCGAGTGTAGCGTGGTGCGCGGCACGTTCTTCGGGCTGGAGAACCATGCGAACATGGCGAGCGAGCCGAATTCACGTTTTCTGATGGTCTGGCCGAATAGGACGCGCGCGGGCTGGTTGCGGATGCGCAGATCGACGCCGATATCGCGATAGTTGGACTGGACAACCTGCTCGACCAGCTCGCGCACGCGGTTGCCGGCGGTGGTCATAATCTCGATCCGAAGCGGCTCGCCCACTGCGTTGTGTCGGATGCCGTCGCGAATGTCGGTCCAGCCGGCCTCGACGAGCAGCCTCTTCGCCGTCTCCGGCTCGAACGGGTATTTCCGCACATCATCCGTGTGCATCAAATCCAGAGGATGGACGCCCGTATCGGCCACGGGCTGCTTGCCTTCGAACAGGCGGGTGCTGATCGACTGCCGGTCCATGGCGTAAAGCAGCGCGCGTCGTACCCGCACATCCTGCAGAACGGGATTGTCCAGCATTAGGTCGATATGTTCGTAGAACAGGCCCGGCTTGAAGACGACGTTGTATTTGTCGGCGTGGCGCTTCTCGAAGGCGATCGCCTGGTCAAGGGAGATGCCATCCTCGCCCGCAATATAGTCGATCTCGCCGGACAGAAGGTTGGCCTCTAGCGCGGCCGTGTTCTCGATGGTACGGACGGTGATCTTTTTGAAATGGGGCGCCTTTCCCCGCCAGTTGGGGTTGGGCTCAAGAACAATGGTCGCGCCCGGATCGACACGCGTGACCCGGTAGGGGCCGTAATACAGACCGGCCTGGGTTGGGTCGCTATCATAGGCGTTGCGAGTGCGGTAGGCCGCAGGATCAGACGCGGCCTCGCGTTCGAGGTGGGCGGGGACGACCTCGAAGTCATTGATCGCCGCGGCCTCGCAGACGCGCTTGCTCCAGAAGATTGTGAAGTTCCGGTCGTCCCGTGCCTCGATCTTCTCCATCCGGCGGTAGAGCTCCTGGTTGTTGACGCCTGCGGCCTCATTGCGGCCGACCTCCCAGGTGAACAGCACGTCTTCCGTGGTCAGCGGTACACCGTCGCCCCAAGTGGCACCTTTGCGAATTGTGTAGTCGATGGCGAGCCCGTCCTTGCCGTCCGGCGTGGTCCAGTCTCGGATCATGCCGTTTTCGCGCGATGGCAAAACCTCACACAGCAGGCAGACCAGATCCCAGTTTGCGTCATAGACCGTGAACGGCCGCCGGCTCATGCCGAGGACCAGCGACAGGGTCACATGACTGGCGAAATTGGGATGGAAGCCCTGGGGGAACTGGCTGACGCCGATGACCAGTTTGTCTTCGGACGCGCGCGCCGACCCGGCGCCTACGATGGCCAGAAAGGCGGCCATGGCTGCGGCGGTGAAAATGATTGGCGCTTTCATGGGCGACCTACCATCCTGTTGCGGGAATTCTGACCTTGTGAAGGTGGCGATCTCGAGGCGGCACGTGCTCACGAGGCCGTGAACCATTCGCCCAAGACCGGGATTAGCCGCCCATCGGGGTCCAGTTGTCGGGCGCGTCGAGGTATTCCTCGACGCTATCGAGCTGTTCGTCGGTGAAGGTGTGCTGGCTGCGTGCCACCTCCAGCACGTCCCACCATGTCGCCAGTGCGTGCAGCTTGACCCCGATCTCGCCCATAGTCTTCCAGACTTCAGGGAAGATGCCGTAGTGGAAGATGACATAGGTGTGCTCTACCAATGCGCCCGCGTTGCGCAGCGCCTCGACGAACTTCACCTTACTGCCGCCGTCGGTGGTCAGGTCCTCGACCAGCAGCACCCGCGCGCCGTCGTCAAGCGCACCCTCAATCTGGGCCATGCGCCCGAACCCCTTGGCCGCCTTGCGGACATAGACCATGGGCTTGCCCAGTGCGACGGCAATGAAGGCGGCATAGGGGATGCCCGCCGTTTCGCCGCCCGCCACGACGTCGATGTTGTCGAGGCCGATATCGCGCTCGATGAGCTGGACGGCGCGTGCCGTCATGGCTTCGCGCGCTTCGGGGAATGCGATCACGCGCCGGCAGTCGATGTAGCTGGGACTCACCCGGCCCGAGGTGAAGGTGTAGGGGTCTTCGGGGCTGAAGTTCACCGCGCCGATATCCAGAAGGTGGCTCGCGGTCTCCAGCGCGGTTTCACGGGCCTGTTCGGACTTGTGGATCAGTTCTTCAGGACGGGGCATGTCAGTCTCTCAATTGCGTGCGAACGGATGATGGAGAACCTAGCGGCTGCCGGCTGAGTCGCCGGCCCGGGTGTTCTAGGGATGGATGTGCCGGGTCATTGGCGATATTTGGACGGGCTCTCCGCCGTGATGTCAATTTTTGTGGCCGTGGTCGTGGATTCGCTCTCGCCGATGTCGATGCGTTCCAGATCCCCGTCGGCGTTGCCGAGAACGCCGACGATCCCATGAGAAAACTGGGTGAGCGGTTCGTCGGTGAGCGGCACGTTCAGATGGCGGCGTCCGTCGGCCATGTGCAGCACATGAACCCCGTTGCGCTCGGTCGATAACGCGCAGACGCTTGACGAGGCGCGCGGTGGGCGGGCTTGTCGTCTTCTGCGGCCGGCGGGGTCTCGTCGGGATTTCCGGGCGCGGGTGCGGTCCCGGCATCTGATTGTTGGCGGTACTCGAAAGCCAGGCTTTCGGTGGGTGTCGGGCATGGTCGGCTCGACGAGATGACCGAATGCCTGAAGAACCTTCTCGACGCTGGGCACGAGATGTTTGACCAGCCGCCGAGTGAGGCCGAAAACCTCCTCCTGCCCAACCTCGTCGGTGACGATGATGAATATCCGGTTCTCGACCGGGGAGTAGCGGAGCTGGAACTTTTCTGTGGTCATTATGCGGGCATCGAAGGACGTGTCATAATTGAAAGATAGGCTTCGTAAGTCGAGGCAGCCGCCGTGTGGCGGTGCGCGATCCTGCACAGAGGGATTTGGGTCCTTCACGACAAACATTACGATGATTACGGCGATTTCGGCACGCATACTCGTTCTGGTCCTGGCCCTGGCCGCGCCCGCGTTCTGGGCCGCGGACGCCTCGGCGGAAGACGGCGAAAACAGCTGGGAAGGCACTGTGCGCGCGAAAATCCTGAATGTGCGCGCAGGGCCCAGTACCGTAAAGCCGATCGTCGCGAAGCTGAAGCGAGGCGATATCGTTAAGGCGTTCGATGAGCAAGGACGCTGGGTCCACATCCGCGGTTTCGACAGTGCCGGAACCAATGGTTGGGTGAGCCGCGCGTTCCTGCAACTGCCGGAAGAATTCATGGCGCCCGCCTTCGGGGATATTGAGAACGCGTTCCTGGAATGGGTGTCGGACCGCGGCGATCTGGCAGAAATTTCGGTCGAGGACGGTGATAGCCTGTCCATGGTGATGGCCGATGATGTTTCGGAGGCACGCGCGCCTACGGTGGCGCGTGAAATCGCCTGCGCCTACCGCACGCGCCTGAGCCTGAGCGAGCCGGTGGTCGCGACGGTGTGGCCGCCGGCCGGCCTAGAGCATGGATGGATAGTACAGGTGAGCTGTCCCTGACCGGGCGGTCAGTCCTCGACTATTTCCCCATTTCGCAACATGCAGCGACGCCCGGCGAGCAGCTGCGCGAAACCCGCATTCTGCTCGGCCAGCACGACGGCCGCGCCTTCTGCCGTAAGCGTGCGCAGACTTTCGGCGAGTATGGCTGCGACGGCGGGTGACAGGCCGAGGGAGGGTTCGTCCAGGAGATAGACCCTGGGGCGGGCCATCAGGGCTCGCCCGATGGCGAGCATCTGCTGTTGGCCGCCGGACAACTGCCATGCCCGATCGCCGAGCCGGCCGGCCAGTTGAGGGAAGAGCGCGACCACGCCGGCGAGGCGTTCCCGACGGCTGGTGATATCTGCTTGACTTGCGACCTCGAGATTTTCGGCGACGGTGAGGCCCGGAAAGACGCGCCGGCCTTCCGGCACCCAGGCGATACCTGCGTTGATGCGGTCCTCGGTAGCCAGCGCGCCGATCTTGCTGCCGTCTAGGCGGATCTCGCCGTCCGTGGCCGCAAGCCCGACGATCCCGCGTAATAGGCTGGTTTTGCCCGCACCGTTAACCCCGAGCAATGCGGTGATTTCCCCGGCATGCGCGGTGAGGCTGGCGTTACGGACAGCGGTGACGCCGCCATGACGGACGGTGACGTTGCGGACTTCCAGCGTGGGAGTGGTGCCGGGCATCATGCGTCCATCCCGAAATAGGCCGCGCGCACGGCGGGGTCGGCGAGGACCCCGTCCGGGTTGCCGTAGGCGAGAATGCGCCCTTCGGCCATGCATACCAGACGGTCTGCGATCGGTTTCAGGAAGTCGACATTGTGATCGATCGTCAGGATCGCCATGCCCGCATCGGCAAGCGCGCGGCAGAGGGTACCGATCTCGGCCTGCTCTTCCAGGGTTAACCCGGCGGCGGGCTCGTCCAGTATCAGCACGGACGGGCGCGAGACGATAGCGCGGCAGATCTCCACCCGGCGGCGCAAACCGTGGGGCAGGGTCCCGGCGGGCGCAGAGGCCATATCCGCCAGACCGCAGAAGGCGAGCGCATCCTCGACGGTGGGGGCATTCGCCTGAGCCCCGGCGTGGGTTCGGGCTGTGGCGATGATCTCTCGAACCTCGAGCGCGGACGGCAGTTGCGGTGCCTGAAAGGTGCGGGTGAGGCCTGCGCGCGCGATGTCATGGGGTGCGAGGTAGGAAATCATGCGACCTGCGAGATGCATGGTCCCGGCGTCGGGCGGTACAATCCCGCTCAGCGCGTTGGCGAGCGTGGTCTTGCCCGCGCCGTTGGGGCCGATGACACCCACGATCTCACCGCTTGCAAGTGTCAGGCTAAGTCCGTCCAGTGCGCGGATACCGCCGAAGGCCTTGTGCAGTCCGGAAGCGTCGAGGGTCGCGGGTGGGCCGGCAAATCCTGTGGCGGAGACGGCGTGCTCGGGAAGGGCGGCAGGCCCGCTTTGTGATTTTGGAGCGGGGAGGAAGGCGGCCAGCCCGTCCGGGGCGAAGAGCACCATCGTCAGTAACAGAGCGCCCATAGCGACGAGATAATATGCCTCCAGCCCGCGTAACCACTCCGGCATGTGGGTGAGCAACAGTGCGCCGATCAGTGCGCCCGCGATGCGGGTACGCCCACCGACTACGGTCATGGTTAGGCAAGTGACCATGACGCCGAAGCCTAGGGTTTCCGGCGAGACGACCCGGTTGGTGTGCACGAACAGCGCCCCCGCCGCGCCGCCGAACGCGGCACTGATTAGGAAGGCTCGGAACCGCAGCAATCCGGCGTCAATGCCGAAGGCGGGTGCGGCCAGCGGGGTTTCGCGCGCTATGGCGAAGGCGGCCCGGCGTGCCGGGTTCATCTGCTGGCGTGCGAGGAGCATGGCGACTCCGGCAATAGCCCAGACGACAGCTACCAGAGGGAACCCACGTTGGGCCTGCCAACCGAGGATAGAGACGGGCGGCACGCCGGACAGGCCGTTGGCGCCGCCGGTGAGGCCTTCCCAGTTCACCGCCGCCAACAGGAGAAGCTGGGCGAGTGCGAGCGTTGCTAACGCAAAGTAATGCGTACGAAGGCGTAGGACTGGCGCGGCGACAAGCGCCGCTAGGAGGGCGGCGATGGCGATCGACAGCGGGAGGGTCGAAAGGAAGCCCAGGTCCCATCGGGAGGCGAGAATTCCGGTCGCATAGGCTCCGGCCCCGAAGAACGATCCCTGGGCGAGGCTGAGAGCGCCCGCATGGCCGAAGATGAACTGGTAGCCGAGGACTAGGATTACATAGACACCCGACAGGGCGAGGAGGCGCTGGTCGTAGGACGAGGCGAAGGTCGTGGCATAGAAAATGAGCACGCTGCAGGCCGCAGCCGCCGGGATATGATTCCGCAGGGTCACGCGCGCACCTGTTGTGGCTCGCCGAACAGGCCCTGGGGGCGCACGAACAGCACCAGTAAGACGGTAATGTAAAGCGCGCCTTCGGCCACGGGCTGGGATGCAATCGCGGCGATGCCCACCTCAAATATGGCGATCAGCAAGGCACCCGCCGCCGCGCCGCGCAGGCTGCCCCATCCTCCGATCACTACGGCGATATACGCTTTCAGGATCAGCACACCGCCATCCGAGGCGCTGACGAAGAACTGGTGCGCCAGCAGCAGCCCGGCCGCACCGGCAAACGCGGTGCCAAGCGCAAAGGCCATGAGAGTGATACGGGTCAGCTGGATACCCAGCGCGCGCGCCATTTCCGGATCCTGGGCGCAGGCGCGAAACTGGCGGCCGAGCTGCGTGCGCTGGAGTAGCCAGGCAAGCGCGGCGATCAGAATTGCGGCCGTCGCGATAATCGCGAGCGACTGACGGCTGATCGTGGCGCCGAGGAACTCAAACCCGCCGGTGCCGATGAGAGGCGGGGCACTGCGGGGTGCGGCCCCGAACCCGGCATTGAGGCCGTTGGCTATGATGATCCCCACCGCGATGGTCGTCACGAAGACGGAGACGGGGGGTTGGTTTCGAATCGGCAGATAGGCCAGCGCGCCGATGGCCAGACCGAGCAGCGCCGAGACCGCGAGCACGCCCGGCAGCAGGATCAGGCCTGGTACCGAGATGTCCGGCGGCAGCAGGGAGGCCATCGCGACCGCCGCGAAGCCGCCCGCGACCACGGTCTCGCCATGGGCGAAGTTCACCGCAGTGGTGGCGTTCAGCACCAGCACGAAGCCGACGGCGACCAGCGCATAGGCCGCGCCGAGCGCGGCGGCGTTCACCAGGAGCTGGGTCGCGATCATGCGGTGCGTTCGCTGGGTTCGGCCCGCAATTCAACCCTCTCCCTGAGGGAGAGGGCGGCGAGCATTCGCGAGTCGAGTGAGGGTTTATGATCCATCGCGGATAAGCCGTTAGAGTTTAACCCCTCACCCCAAACCCCTCTCCCTATGGGAGAGGGGCATTTGGCGAAGAGGATGTCTCGCTTACAGCACCCCGCTGAGGTTGTCGTAGCGCTTCACGATGTCGGGCACACGGTCTGCCCCGTCGTAACAGAGGATGACGGCCGAATGCGCCATGTTGCCCTTGCCGTCGGACCTGTAGGTCATGGCGAGGCCTTCATGCCGTGCGGTCTGAAGGTGGGTGCGGATGTCGTCGGACGAGCGCGCACCTGCGGCGATGGCGGCGAGGATCATCTTCACCCCGTCATACTGGCCGAGTGCGAAGGCATCCGGCTCCCGGTCGAAGGAGCGGCGGTAGGCATCGACGAAATTGCGGACGGATTCTGAGGTTTCTGAAACAGGCGAGGAGCCGGACTCGGCGCATACGCCGTCCAATTCTCCCGGTTCCAGCAGCGCCGCCGTCTCCGGCTG
>Ga0181593_10007069_pt1 | contig 10044 bp, 4 predicted proteins | sample 071ome_19_FD_133756 | JGI IMG/M metagenome (GOLD analysis project Ga0181593, IMG submission 133756) | Coastal salt marsh microbial communities from the Groves Creek Marsh, Skidaway Island, Georgia - 071413AT metaG (megahit assembly) | ecosystem: Environmental > Aquatic > Marine > Intertidal zone...
GTTTTTGGGCTCGATGCCATCGATTTGTCAGCGCAATCCCGCTGCGTTCATAAGGCTGCCAGGTTATCTGGCTTTGATTAGTGACCTTAACCCTGACCTCAAAATTTTGACCCACGTGCAAGCTCCCTACTTTGGGCAATGTATAGGATGCCTTGTAATCGTCATTGCCAAGATACTGTGTATCCGGTGAATTGGGGGCTTCAGCAGCAGGGAGCAGATATGGCAAATTACCGCTTCCAGCATCAATCGCCGTCAATACGGCATTAATTTTCTCAGCGAGATCCAGTACATAGGGTTCGCGGAAAAACTGCCCATGCCCCCCGATAACTTCCTGGTACATCACTGGGCCTGAGTAGTACTTGCGCAAGCCCATCTGCCAATCCACAAAGGAGTACTTGGGATTAAAAAAGCTGTCTTTGCCGTAAGTCATGGCAATTGGGCCGGCGTAGGCTTCGGGTACGAACCGTTCGTGCAGAATCACTACAGCAATTTCCCTGCCTTTGTCGCGTAGCTGTCTGGCCACATAGAATGCTATTTCGCCAGCCTGGCAATTACCCCCAATTCGCAATGGCCCATCTGGTTGTATATCGGTAATCTCTTTCACATATTGAGCAGCTAGCATTTCATAGTTTGGTTTATTTTTGACCATGACCCGATTTCCCGAGCGCATACCGTATACAGGTCGCTCGGCGCCCAGATACCTGGCCAGCTGTTGCAGCTCCTGATAACGCTGCAAGCACCAGAAAATCGGAGCTGCCTCACCATCTGTATTCAATCCCACAATGATAGAGTTTGGTGAAAGTCTCTTGCCTTCCCAGCTTGCTGTATGGGCCAGAATTGCCCGATACATGTCCTGCGGAAGTTCCATATCGACTGCTGACAGACTTGCAGCGTCATTAAACTCATCGGGATGCTCTATCGCGTACGCCATTTCCGCCACCGTGCTGATTCTGGCCAGTGCGGTAATCGGAATAGTGTGATCCAACTGCTCTTCAACTTCTGCTACCAATTGAACAGACAGCAATGAATGTCCACCAAGTTCGCGAAAGGAATCATCAAGCCCTACGTCGTGGTCCAGCCACAAGACCTGTTTCTAGATATCCGCAAGACTCTTCTCAAGTGTGGATTCGGGTTCACGATATTGCTTACTCAAGTAACTGCGGTCAACGCTCGGTAGTGGCAACTTGTCGTGATCAATCTTTCCGTCTTCAAGAAGGGGAAACTGGTCCAGTGGAATCAGGTGTGCCGGGACCCTGTAATCAGGTAATTTCTTTTTCAGGTACGCCTTGATGTCTTCCAGTTTTGGCACATCATGTTCATTGAGGATAAGGTAGGCGTTTAATTCACCACTATCATAGTTCGAAACCACGATTGCCTGGTCGATCTGCGGATGCTGGTCCAACTCGCGTTTTACGTCTCGCGGCTTCTTGCCCTGACGTTGGGTTCTATTGATCGGGTGTTCAGGATTGGCACATAGAAATGCTGCATATTCTTCGAAGCGCCCGATAAAACGCTCCATTATCTGGCTTTTAAATATTTTGGCGTTGTAATCCATTACCCCACCAATTCTGTCACCAGTCTGTTCCAGATAGATCGCCAGATCAAAATCCGCTGCCCCTTTACGGACGTTAATTGCAGATGTTTTTGCCTCACCCAATTTCAGGCTGTCCTCCGGTGATTCCTGATAGGAGAGCATGGCCCGGGTTAGTGGTATTCTGGCCAGATTATCAAATTCAGCGATTTCCTGCAGCGGCATTTGCTGATTGTCATAAGCTTCCAGTGCCGCCACGCGCACTTCCTTGATCAGGGAAGAAAATCCAGCGCGCGTGTCCATCTTGAAACGAATTGGCACAATATTATTGAAATACCCAATCAGTTTTTCCAGTGCGCTGTTTTCACGGCTTGCCATTGGCGAACACACAACAATATCTTTCTGGTTGGTATAACGATTCAGCAATGCAGCGAAGGTAGCCATGAGTACTACAAAAGGACTGGAGCGAGTCGATGAGGCCATTTGCAAAATCAGCTTGCTGGTCGTGGCTTTAAACTTAAAATGCAAACTCGTCGCAGGCGCCTTGTTCTCTGGGCGCGGGAAGAAGTTTGGCGTCATCAGTGGAGCTTTCAATCCTTCGAGTTTCTGCTGCCAGTATTGCCGCTGTTTTTCTATCGCGGCCTTATCTGCAACCTGTTGCTGCCATATTGCGAAATCAGCAAACTGAATCTGTAGTGGCTCAAGTTGTGCTGGCTCCTGAGTCCTGAGTAGAGCGTTGTAATGTTCAGAGAGCTCCCTCAACAGGATTACCTTGGACAAACCATCAAAAATAATATGATGTACCGTCAAGGCAATAATGTGATTCTGGGCCAGCATGCGGAATGCCCTGGCACGCCACAGAGGCCCGTTTTCAAAATCAAATGGTTTGATCACTTCATTGGTGATAGTTCGCATCAATTCCTGATGCACGAGTTTTTTATCGAGAGTTGCGACACTTTTCCACAAGTCGTCGATGGGGACCGAGATGTGAGAGGGGGGCTTTATAACCTGCCGCGGTTGTCCGTCAACTTCTTCGAAGACTGTGCGGAGTACCTCATGGCGATTCTGAATTTCCGTAAGTGCTTTATTCAACAGGAAAATATCGAAATCACCTTCGACCTGAAAAACTACAGGCACATTATAGACGCTACTTCCCTTATCTATGTTTGCCAGCGCCCAGATGCGCGCCTGGCTGGATGTTAATGGTATGAAATCAGGATTTTCGATATGGGCCAGCACAGCTTTTTTTGTAGCCGAAGGCTGCTGCATACCTGCGAGAAACGCTATCAGCGCATCTTTATGCTCGCCCAATCTGGTTTTGAGTGAGTCATCGATTGCGCCCTGCGGCGCATCTACTCGCAGACGTCCTCCGTCAGCCCAGAGCTTGATATCTTTTTCGGCACACTCTTTGATGAGAGATTGGATGTCGGTCATAGCCAATTAAAACTCCAGAATCTCGCGACCTCGAACACTGGCTACAGATTCCTCGTAACCCAGTTTTCGAGCCAATTCCCATGCCAAATCACCCAGAAAATCGTCGGTAAACGCCGACTTCCATTGATCCGCAACTGAACTCTCGATCTTGTTAAAGGTATGGAATTTCGGATCACCTATCATCCGAGAGCCATCGTGCAAACCATCTGTCATTCGACTGGGTGAACCTTTCTGAGGTTCCAGCATGCCTGGATCGAAACCGATACCAGCAGCATCGCAAAAAGCCTGCATAACGGTGGCAGGATCGGAAACAAGATCTTCAAATACAATTTTGCATTGCCGCGAGGGATCAATATTTTTCAGAAACTCGAGAATGTTCTGGTGTAGCAAGATCCAAATCATTTCCGCAATCTGTTTACGCGTGAAAGGAAAGGGTTCCAGGGTTACTGAATCTTCACCACGTAATCTGGGGAACCATAATTGATCCAGTTTCGCTTCTTCAAAAGATCGAATCATGCCATAAGGATGACGCAGCAGATGGACATAGAATACGTCTTCGAAATATTCCTCAGCTTTTTGCAGTGTCATCAAATCTACCGAATAAGCAGGTGTTTTATCGACTAATATCTGGCTGCCAATCCACTCCTGTAACAATGCATAGTAATCAACAACTTGCATATTTTCGGCTTCATACTGCCTCATGAGGTCTTCGCAGGCTTCAAGGGATTCGCTACGTGCCTGCATCATTGCCCGGATATTTCCTTCCAGCTGGGAACGATGCGATCCTGAGTACCAGTTTTTCCTGTCAACAAGCGTTTCATAGCTCAGCAGATACAATTCAGGAGGGGCGAACAACTGCGGGTTGCCGGCCAGCATGGCACGTAGCAATGTCGAGCCGCTTCGTGGCGGGCTTAGTACAAAGATAGCCCGTGGATTTTTCTTGTCCCTTTGAGGCGACTTGAAATTGGAAGGATTGGCAATCATCCCTCTGAAACTTTCAAGCATACTGTCATCCACAGGCGCATCACGCTGAGCCGTTTTACTCACTGCTGCTCCGGTCGCCTTCGCCACAACATCAGGATAGTGAAGATTCAGGTACTTCTCGTAAAGCGCGGGTGTTGGTGCATCGAACAATGAGGACACATACACTGTTTCTCCCCATAATTCCTGCACCTGATTGATAAAGCTCGCTCCCTTGAGTGAGTTTCCACCCAGGTCGAAAAAATTGTCATTCAGGCCAACTTTGTCCAGTTCCAGAATTCCTTTCCAGATATCTGCTATGGCACGCGTCAACACGGAATTTGGCTCGATGTACTGAGCGCTGTGATCCTCACCGGTTATCAACTCAGCAAATACCTGTTTAAGTGTAGCGCGCTGAATTTTACCGTTGGCAGATCGCGGTATCGTATCGGTAAAGCAGAATTTCCTTGGAATTTTGAAGAATGCGAGCTTGTCCGCAAGAAATTCCCTGATCGCAGGAATCGGCAACTCTTTGCCTTCAACTACAACAATTGCTGCAGCAACTTCCTCACCCAGATCTGCATCGTCAATGGGAAATACAGCAGCGTCCTTTATATCGGGGTGAGATAAAAGCATATCGTCAACTTCCTGCGGCAGCACTTTTTCTCCACCACGATTGATCATGTCCTTGACTCTACCGGTCAGGAACAGGTATCCATCTGTATCGACATATCCGGTATCACCGGTGCGAAACCACTCCTGGTCAAAAAGGGTTTCATTTTCATCTGCTGCATTCTCATATCTGGCAATTACACTCTTGCCACTTATCAGTATCTCACCCCGATGTCCGGGCCCTGCTGCCTGTCCTGAGCTATCACGGATCTGTAGATTCACACCTATTGGAATACCAACTGAGCCCGGCTTTCTGATAGCAGGGGGTAATAGATTGCTGGTGATTACGCCAGCCGCTTCCGTCATGCCATAAATTTCGATAATCGGTATATTGAATAACTGTTCAAACTGCTGCCTTTCAGTTTCTGGCAGACGCGCTGAAACTGAGCGCAAAAAGCGCAGGCTGTGGTTGTCAATAATATTTTTATGCCTGTCCTGATTCCTCAGTAATTCTGCCAGCATAACGGGTACGAGTTGCACCCAGGTCGGAGAAAGCTGTTCAAGGTCTTCATAAAACCTCGGTGCAGAAAATGCCGGGGCGCAAATTACCGACCCACCTGCAAGCAAGGGGGCCAACAAAACATCTACCACACCGCCTATATGGAAGTTTGGCAAAGCATGTAGCACGCGGTCGGATGCGCTCAATTCAAGCGAGGTAATCAAATTGCGGCAAGAACTCAGCAAATTTTCATGAGATATGGGAATCAGTTTGGGTTTTCCGGTGGTGCCGGAAGACTGCAACACCATCGCTTCATTGGCACCCGCCACATCAGGATAACCAGATACCGCGGCACTCTGGCTGTTCGCTCGTAATTTCAGCCAGCCATGCTCATCCTGCTCAACTTCTGCAATAGCTATATTCCTTGATTTCGCGGCTGCGCGTACAGGGTGGTCTCTATTGGTATTGGTCAATACTATGGATGGGCGAGCGAGCTCAAAAAATGCTTCAAATTCTGTTTGTTTATAATCCGGATTCACCGGAGCCGCACTGGCGGTACTCAGCATAGCAAGGCTGACGATGGCCGAGTCAGGACCGTTGGCCATCACCATGGCGATGCGATTGGTAGCATGCAAATCCAGTGCACGCAATTGTTCCTGTAATGATTTAATCTGCGCGTGCAACTGAGTATGTGAAATAGTTTCGCGGCCGCGCGCAAGAATTGCTGGCTTATCACCTTGCTTTGAGAACACTGCAGTGAGCGCTTCTCCGACTGAATTACCGGGAATCATACTATTCAATTGAGTCATCACTACTTATACCCAGGTAAGCCAGCAGGGCCTGCCTTATTTCTTCATTGACTTCGGTGGCCTGGCGTTTCAATGGCGGCTCAGGTATATCCTCCACCATTTCCTGCAAATTGAGATGGGTCAGTACGCGTCGTGATTCCGCCTCGTAATTGTCGACGAGGTCTTCGTACCAGATTACCAGCACGTCCAGCCCGGCCTGAGGAATCAGTTGTTCCCAGGCGTGGTCATCGTGGCTCACCCCAACAGTTGCCCTGAGGACCTGGAATGGATGAATATCCCCGGCTGACAGGTCTACCGAGTTACTGTCTTCGGAACTCCATACCTGGGTATGCATACCCACAGCCTGCGAGATACCCTGACGCAAGCGATCACGCCGCCGGATCCAGATCAGATGATTAAACCCCTTGAGCATCTTCACCATGCCTGGTGTGACCTGACGAGAGCGGAATGCCGACAGCATCTGGGAAAAATGCAGTTTAATGCCGAACACGCCATTCGGCGAAGTACGGCGTTTTTCCATGAGTTGCAAAAAACCATTCCAATCCAGCGTGTCATTGCCGCTACGTTCCCGCTCAATCGCAATGAGCGGCGGATTGAGAAATTCCTGTGGATCCCCGGCTAAACCCGTTTCATAGAGCATGCGGCCAAGCAGAGTGCTGCCGGAACGAGGGCTCGACAAGATACAGTAGCGGGACACAACCGGAACGCTTTGAGCAAAGTCACGCTCTTCACTCATTTCACGTCGGTTCTTGTCTGAAATTCGGATTGCCATAGTATTATCAGATTGATTTTGCGGGATTGTCAGATGTAAATCAGCTTCGCGTGGCTAGCGTTTCTTTCCCTTTTTTTTCTTCGATCTGGTCTTGGCTGCCATTGCCCGTGCCGCTTTACGATTGGCAGGCTTCTTGGACTTACCTTTGACTTGATTCGCGGTCGCTTTCTGGCCCAATCGAGGAGTTTCAGGAAAGGGTAAGAACTCCTCCTGTTTGATTGAGGTGTCGCCCTTGCCCGCCTTAATAACCGGCGTAATAACCTCAAGCAATCTGTTTACCGTTGCGCCAATCTCGTGCTTGGGCGCTTCTTTGGCCACACCGGCTTCCAGCTTGGCCAGAAACTTTTCGTCATGCCACGCCCGGTGCACTACCTCCAGCCATTCCTCTGCCACCTCATCGGGGGCAGGCTTTAATTTTTCCTCTTTGACCACTTCCGGTAGATCCAGTACAAGGCCGCCTTCGCCAATCAGTTCAGCCGTGCCGCCGGTATTGCTGCCAATAACCGGAACGCCATTTATCAGGGATTCCGGAATCACCCTGGCACCACTCTCTATCCAGGTTGAAGGCAGTAGCACCACACGAGCCACCCCATATACCTTTTTCATTTCCTTCTGGTGGCCAATGATAGTGACATTCGGAAACTCTTCTTTCTTGAACTTGAACGCAGCCAGGGCATTAGCCCAGCGCCCGCGGCTCTGTACGACCAGAAACTTGATTTCGGGATAGCGCTTGGCAGCCAACCTCGCCATGGGCATGAATACATTGACCCCTTTTTCCCAACTGGGATTGATATAGGTAATATACTTCGGCTCACGGCTGGTTGCTTTGATCAAAGAGGGGTCGATAAACTTTCCTAAAGCATGGCACTTCATTTGGTAGCGGTCCCAATACATCTGGGCGGTAGCCTGGGTATCGGTGATCACTACAGATACATACTCAAAAGTACTCTTCCATTTATAGCCACTGTTAACCAGATAGAAGATGACTGGAATGCCGAGCATTTGAGCCTCACGCATCACCGTCATTTCCAGCAACATGCCCCCCCAAAGAATAATCGCATCAGGTCGGTGATCGCGTAACTGGAGGCGCCATTGACGATAATAGTTCTCCTGCTCTAAACAGGTCATATCGGCACGGCGGAATTCCTTGGTGCGTACGATAATATTATTGATGCCCAATACCTGACTGCGAAGTATCTTCTTCTCCTGGCTCACCTGTTTTCCCGCTTCGATGACATGTTCACCGCCGTGGGATGAATCAAACAGCGTGGCACCCAGCGCAGTCACATTCCAGCCCTGACCGGCCAGCTGGGCGAGTAGAGTACGCATGGACAGGGCCGCACCGCTGGAAATGTCCAGAATGTTCATGGGTGAGGCAAATAAAACTGAGGGTTTTCTAGCCTGCGGTTTCTGTTCCAGTGAGGAGTTCTGGTCTGTCTGCGTGGTCTGGTCTGACATCAGGCATGCTTTTCTTGGTTGATGATGTTTCAGTAAATTCGTGACTGTATTTTAAAGCAATTTAAAGCTGAATAGTCATGAAATTTCGGGTAATACGATCTCAGCGCCTTGGCCGAGCTGCGTGTCGCCAATCGCACATCGATCCAGTGTTGGTAAATAATCTGACAGCGTATTTGTGCAGCAGAAACAAAAAACCCGCCAGCATAGCTGGCGGGTTCTTGTCTTGCGTGGGAGCCTACTGCTGGCTCTTTCGAGCCTGACTCCCTTTTAGACCTTAAGCAGCAGTTATATCTTCTGCTGCCAGATCGTCGTCAGCAGACACAACACCAATAAGGGTAATGTCGCCATCGTCTAAGGTCGCGTCACCAGTCATATTCACATAGTAAATATAGGAGGTGCCAGCACCATCGTTAATGGTAGCTACGAAGTCATCATTTGTAGCTTCATCCGAGAAGGCTGCAGCAAGGAATTCTGCCACATCTTCCAGATCGGTGAAGTCAGTGATTTCTTCATCATCAGTACCATCAGTACCGTCGGCAAACACATACGAACCACGGTCCGTCAGTGATTGCTCATCCGCGTCAGCATCAACATCTACTGAAGCATTATCGGCAAAGTAAGTCACATCGATGGTATCGTCGCCTTGCTCGAAATCAAAGATAGAATCTGTGGTTTCGAATCCAAGATAAACTTCATCAGTACCGCCGCCAAGAGTGATGTTATCACCTTCCTGGGTACCAGCTATATACGAACCATCCGCACCTACTTTGATATTAGTGCCGGTAGACACGCCTGACAGGTTAGCGCTCAAAAAGCCTTCCCAGTCACTGGCATCGATGCCGGCAACTGAATCAAAGTCATAGATGTCGATATTAGCTTCATCACCAGCGCCACCACCAGCAATGGTAATGAGGCTAATGTCAGATTCATCGTTGTCTGAATGCAGATGAATATCGATATCGGCGCCATCACCGAAATCCAAATCAATGTTACCTACATCACCGGAGTTGCCGCTGAGGTGCAGATACAGAGACGAATCATCGCCGGCTGTGACAGAGATATTACCGATATCACCGCTGATCACGTTGAAGGTCACGTCGGCGCTCAGGCCATCGCCTGCAACGATAGTGGTGTCATTAATTTCATATACACCACCTGAGATGTAGTAAGTCAAATCTACATCCTCACCCAGGGTAAAAGTCGCATCACCCATTTCGGTGTCTTCATCTTTACCGGTGTTTCCGGAAATATAAATTTCGATATCGATGCCATCACCGGCATTTACGTCGAGTGATTCAAGTGTTCCAGCGAAGGTGATATCAAAATCTGCAGATGCACCATCAAGCAGGTCGAAAGTCATGGCGCCAATATTACCGCCATCACCGCCTGAATCAGCAAACCCGTTAGATGCGTAGAAATCTGCTTCCACAGTATCACCACCATCCAGCGTTACGTGAACAGCGCCGATATCGCCACCGCTTGCAATGAAGTCGGCGGAAAGGTTAGCACCATTGCCGGTTACTGCGATAGTAACATCACCAATGTTACCACCACGGGCATAGTCATCACCGTCGTCATTGCCAATACCACTTACCGCAGCAGCTTGGAAGTACAGGCTACCGCTGTTGTCTTCACCTACGTAGTTGATAGTGATGTTGCCGATGTCACCTTCAGCGTCGAAGTCACCTGAGATACTTGTATCATCACCCAGAGTGATAGAGACATCGCCAATATTACCGTCGGTGTCGTCAGTTTCGTCGTCACCGTTGTAATCATTGTTGGCCGACACGGACAGGTCAAGCTCGGACGCACCATCTTGCAGATCAATAGTGACATTGCCAATCGAGCCACCACTGGAAGTAATCCAAACAGTGGAACCGGAAGCATCATCACCAGTCAGCGTGATGTTGACATTGCCGATGCTGCCACCAGATGCATAAAAAGCTGCACTGTAAAGCTGGCTCTCGGA
>Ga0181593_10007073_pt1 | contig 10040 bp, 9 predicted proteins | sample 071ome_19_FD_133756 | JGI IMG/M metagenome (GOLD analysis project Ga0181593, IMG submission 133756) | Coastal salt marsh microbial communities from the Groves Creek Marsh, Skidaway Island, Georgia - 071413AT metaG (megahit assembly) | ecosystem: Environmental > Aquatic > Marine > Intertidal zone...
CTCGTTTCTTCTTCTATACCGAACATGAATCCAAATGATGTTTCAATTGTTGATCAATTCGGAAACTTACTCTCTAATTCACCGGATGATCCAGATCAAATGCTAGCAGATAGCCAATTAGAATACAGAATGCGGTTGGAAAATATCTATAAAAATCGGATTCAGAGTCTGGTTGGTCCAATTGTTGGCTCAGCGAATGTGACGGCACAAGTAAACATTGATATTGATTTCACACGTCGAGAAGTTTCTCAAGAAATTGTCGATCCAAATTCGTCTGCGCCTGTGAGCGAGCAGAGCTCGCTCAATGTAACAGCAAAAAAGGAAGCGATCGGTATTCCTGGCGCAATTTCAAACCAACCACCTGGTGAGGCAGCATTAACGTCAGATCAAAATCAAGCTGGATCTGCGACCAATCCAAACTCAGGAAAACAAGATCAATTTGAAACCAAGTCCTCTAGTGAGCTAAGAAACTATGAAAACAGTAAAACATTTGAGACTGTGAAGGATCAATCCAACGTTATTAGGAGAATTGATACAGCATTATTGGTGCGTGACAAAAAAGTAATCGATCCTGAAACTCAAGAAGTAACCTATGAGGCAATTTCTCAAGAAGTTCTTGCTGAACTGGAAAGTTTGGTAAAAAGCGCGATTGGCTTTAAAGCAGAACGTGGAGACAGTTTGAAAATTACATCACAACCATTTGTTGAAGAATTTGACGGTTTTGAGGTGAAATGGTACGAGACCGAGTGGTTCAAAAATACCATAGAAAAATCGCTTCTTGTACTTTTGATCAGCGTCGTTGCTTTGGGTGTAGTAAGGCCGATGTTGTCAAAGATCTTGATTCCAACTGCAAGTACAAATTCTGTTATGGAACTGTATGCTGAGGCAGAGAGCATGGCGGAACTTGCAACGAAAAGGGCCGCAGAGACGGAAGCCGTGGAAGTGGATGAAGGCGAAAGCTTGGATGCAATTAAAGCTAAGTTAAAGCCAAGAAAAAGACAGGGTATTTCTGCTGACTTGTTGGATACAGCGAATACATATGATGATAAAGTAGCCTTAGTACGTATGATTGTTAATGATGAAGCGGGGCGTGTCGCAAACGTGTTTAAGCAATTAATGCGACAAGACCTTGAATTCTTAAATTAAGGATTAAGAGATGGCTGAAGATGCAGGAATTCAGATCAGTGGCACAGAAAAAGCTGCTATCTTAATGATGTTACTCGGTGAGGATGAAGCAGCCGCGGTCATTCAAAACTTGACGCCTCGTGAAGTACAACATTTGGGCATCGCGATGTACAATGTAGGAGGTGTGGATCAAGAAACAGTGAATGCGGTTCTGGATGAATTTCTCGATACGATTAAGAAACAAACAGGTTTGGGGCTTGGGGCAGGCAAGTACATTGAAAATGTTCTGACAAAAGCACTCGGAGACGACAAAGCACAATCTGTTTTGGGGCGAATTACTCCATCATCTTCTGAGTCACAAATTGATATCTTGGATTGGATGGATGCTCGTTCCATTTCTGAGCTGATCATTGACGAACATCCCCAAATTAAAGCGTTGATTATCTCATATTTGGAATTTGGATTAGCGGCAGATGTTTTGACTTTATTACCCGATGAAATCCAACCAGATATTGTTCGCCGCATTGCAACCATAGAGAGTGTTGAGCCGGGAGCGATTAAAGAATTGGAACGCGTCATGAAGGCTAAATTTGCCGCAAACACTTCATTGCGAGCATCGCAAATTGGTGGCGTCAAAGCAGCAGCCAAGATTATGAATTTCACGAAAACAGACATGGAAACACGCATTCTAAATGAAATTAAAAAACGAGATCGTGACCTGATGATCGAGATACAAGATAACATGTTTGTATTTGAAAATCTCGGTGGCTCAGACGACCGGTCGCTCCAGACACTATTGCGTTCAGTCGACCAAGATGTACTGGTGATCGCGATGAAAGGAGCTGATCAAGCCCTACAGGACAAGTTACTAGGTTGTATGTCTACCAGAGCCGCTGCTAACATCAGGGATGAAATGGAGGCTTTGGGTCCTGTAAGGCTAACAGAAGTGCAAGAAGCACAGAAACAAATTATCAATGTTGCTCGTAAACTCTCTGACGATGGTACAATTGTACTTGCGGGCAGAGGTGGTGAGGAAATGGTCTAATGGCTGTTTCTGTAAATAATCGTGGCGAGAGCTTTTCAGTTGAAGATTCGGAAGAGCTCGTCGATTTTTTGAATGCCGCTAAAAGTAAGATATTTGACGAAGTTGTGCCGTTGGTGGACAACACTATGCCATTTGAAAAAGTAAATAGTTTTTTCGATTTGGTTAAAAATTCTGAAAAATCAACTTCTAACCGCGTTAAGGATGTAGATGAAACATCTTTTAATGAAACTGATACCGAAATCTTCGAGAAAAAAAACATTGATCAGGAAGTTTCAGATATCGATAGCTCTAAGTCCGCTAACGAATTAGATGAAAAACTGGATAAAATAAATGAAAATGAACGTAATAGCTCTCAGGAAACCAACAAAATAAGTGTAGCATCAGAAGTTGAGGAAAAAGCAGAATTGGTGAATGAGTTCGAAGCGGATCACTTCACAAAAAAAGCTATTAAACAAGAAGAATCTAACCGAGAGATTGAAGACAAGCTCTCAGAACAGCGTTTAATTGAGGAATATCAGCGCGGGTATTCTGACGCAGTAAAAGAAACACAAGCAGAAATCGATAAAGAAAAAGAAAAAATAAGTCAATTTTTCGAAACTTTGTTTAACGCACATGATGACCTTTCGAAATTACTTGAAGAGCTATTGTTTGATAAGATTCGGGAGGTTTCGATCGATTTTTTGGGGAAGGAGATTGATGAATTTCCAGAACATTTATTGGAAAAAATCAATGTCACATTGAAGGCTACAGAAACATTTATTGGCTCTGTTTCTTTACAATTAAACCATCAGGATGAAAAATTACTGCCAGTAAAGAAATTTGTGAATGGAAATTCAATTAATATTGAGGTCGATCATGAGCTCGAAAGGGGCGAATTTCGTATCGTATCTGGTCGATCAAGCTTTTTGAAGTCGCTAAATGACAGTTAAGTAAGTTTTGTCAAGCAATGGACACCGTTCTCAGTATGGATACAAATTTCATAGACAAAGCCATAGCTCGTCTTAAAGTGAGGCGAGTTTCAAAGGCAATCTATTGTGCGAGTGTAATTGGTTACGATGGCCGAATAATTGAGTGCAGCAATTTTCCATGCGCGATTGGATCAATTTGTGAAATTGTTGGGAAAAGTGGGAGTTCTTCAACTGGTGAGGTTATAAGAATAAAAGAGCAGGGTGTTGAAATAGTTCCTCATGAAATTAATTTCAGGGTACAAATTTCTGATCAAGTATACCTAATTGATGATGCTCAAAACGTTGAGGTAGGTCCTGAGCTGCTTGGTCGTGTAATAGACGGGCTAGGCAATCCACTTGACAATCGTGCTAAACCAACTTTCTCGGATTTAGTGTCTTTGAATGGAACTACACAAAATCCATTTGAGAGAAAACCAATTAAAGACATTTTGGATGTAGGTATCCGAAGCATCAATGCACTTTTAACTATAGGATGTGGTCAGCGTATCGGGATTATTTCAGGTTCAGGCGTTGGGAAATCAGTACTTCTGTCAATGATTACAAAAAGTTCAAATGCGGATGTGATTGTAATCGCTCTAATCGGTGAGCGAGGGAGGGAGGTTGCGTCGTTTTCAAGTGAAATCTTAAGCTCCCATTCGCAAGAAAAAGTAGTAATAGTTGCCGTACCCGCAGATCGATCCCCCCTTTTGAGAATTCAAGGTGCTAAAAGAGCGACGTCTATCGCAGAGTATTTCAGATCAAAAGGAAAACGCGTTTTGTTGATCATGGACTCGTTAACGCGTGTCGCTCATGCTCAAAGAGAAATTGGCCTCGCTTTAGGTGAACAACCAACTTCAAGGGGATATCCACCGTCTGTGATTTCTTTATTACCTAATCTAATTGAGCGAACGGGAAATAGTTCAAATGAAACTGGGTCAATCACATCAATCTACACGGTGCTCGCGGACGGAGACGAAATTAATAACGATCCTGTGGTCGATACTGCACGCGCTATTTTAGATGGCCACATAATTCTAAGCAGAGACTTAGCACAACAGGGAATTTATCCTGCAATCGATGTGACCCAGTCGATTAGTCGAATTATGGGGAAGTTGGTAGATGAAACTACAATAATACATTCTATGAAATTACGGAAATATATTTCCAAATACATCGAAAACCGAGACCTTTTTTTAATGGGTGGCTATGTAAAAGGGCAAGATCCTGATCTGGATTATGCATTGCAATATTGGCCTCAAATACTGTCATTTTTAAATCAACCTGAAAATGAAAAAAGCGATGTAGCGAACTCAATAAAATCGTTAAAGGAGCTCGTTGGTTAGTCGTTATGAAAAAGATAAAATTATTAAAGCTCCTTGAAGCACGTGCTAAGTTGAAGAGACAAAAGGAATATCAAGAAGTTGATCGACTCAACACCGAAGTAGTTAAATGTTCAAAGATTGCACATGATTTAGAAGATAAATCGAGAGAAAAAGCGTCTGATGTTCAGCCACAAAATGTATATACGTTCAAAAGTGATCGTCATCTGATTATGAAAGTTATGCAGCAAAAAGAAATCATAAATAATCGTGAGGACTTTTTAAAAGATGAATTGAAAAGTGCTATTGGAAGTTTGTCAAAAACTAGTGCTAAAATAGATCGACTACAAAGAGCTAAAGGTCAGGTGCTTTCAAGAAAAAAGACCGATCTAGAAAGTAAGATAGATTTGGAATTCACATTTTTTAATAAAAAATGATTGGCATAATTTTTGCAACTTGCTTGTGAAATTTGCCTGAGGATCTAAATCATGTCTAATGCAATAAACCTAACAATCGCCCAGGGTGGACCAGTTTTAGGAAAAAAGGGTGATTTGGCTCTGAGTGTTGGACAGGACGGTACTTTTCTTGAGTTGTTCAAACTAATTGAAATGAATGGTTTAGACAGTCTACAGGGCTTTATTTCAACTCAAAAATCAACAGAGTCTGTTCCAATTAACGCTGACGGAATTGCAAATAATTTAAAAGCGCTCGGTCTAGCATCAGATCAAGTTATTGAAATGTTACAGAATGAAAGTGGGTCGTCGACCAAACATATTTCAACATTTGACATCTTAAACAATAGATTGATAGACACAAAAATAATTGAAGAAAGCGATAAGATTGAAAATTTATCAATAAAAAACAGTAGTGAAATTGAAGCATTTTCATCACTTATCAGGGATTTGATTGAAGCTTCAATCAAGTCACAACCTTCAATCACTGGTGTAAACAATAATTATCAAATTCAAATCGAAAATTTGGTTAATGAGCTTGATAAATCTGGGGGGGATCCACAACTCGTATCATCTGTGATGCGGTATTTTAGTGTAAACGAAGAGATTTCAAACGAGCTCATAAAAATTTCGTTTGACTTTCACAAACTCAATCTTGTCGAGATACAGAAAAATAGTCCAGTAAACTTAACGAAAGTTATTATTAGCGAGCCAGATGAGAATAAAAATGAGACAATTTCAACCGTAATGAGTATTAATTTTCAAGATGAAAAAATAACTTTGCGGTCATTTTCGTTAGATGAAACAAAATCTAGTATCAATTTAGTTAAAGGGATGCTCGATATCTTACCCAATAGCCGAGAAGAACGCTTTGAAGTTCTCCTGCCTGTTAAGAAACCTGATTTATTTGTTGTCGAGATTAGTGGGAGCTCTATTCCAACGGAAATGCTAGAATTAGAAGCCCATTTTTCGGAAGATAACAGATTTAGTATTTTAAAAAATACGTTAAAGAACGACGCGCTCGCAAAAGTTTCGCGTGCGGACCATTCGCTTGAACAAAAAAACTATCAGATTGTATTCAACGAGATTAAAAATGACATTTCCGATGCATCTTTATTTAACAAGTTGGTAACTGATGAAAATGCTAACAAATTGAGTTCATTGATATTAATCAATAAAATGTTGGGAAAGTCGGCTGAGGCCAAACTGAATATTTCAAAAAAATTATCTGTCTATGAGAAAAATAACAAAGTAATGGAAGCGATTTTGCCAGTTCTGGACAAAATGCAATTGTTTAGCAACCCGTCAGGTTCAAAAAAATCATTATTTGTTTCTACCGCAGATGTATTAAGCCTCAGGGGTACTGATAAAACTTTTATGTCTTACCCAATAAAAAATAATCTACTAAGCGTTTATTCGGCAAATGAAACTGAAATGACCTCATTTTTAGAAAATTTAGCGCCCAAAAATAAAGATAGTGTATTTGCAGGTGAACTTTCAGCTAGCTCAGATGAGCCAGCAAAACTGGGGCAAGTTTCTCAATTGGATACATTAAACAATAAATTGCGATCCTCTGGGATTGAAATCTTAAACCCAAAAGATTTTGCAAATATTAATTCAAGATTAAATATCCTTGAAGCACAATTTAATTCTAGACTTGCGGCAATCGCTCTTGATCAGGCTCTTGAAGCGAATGAGCCGATTGAATTAAATTTGGAGCCACAATCCTTCGGTAAAATAAAGGTAACCGCAATGTTCGAGAAATCCGGTTTAGATGTGAGATTGCTTTCTGACAACAATGCGGCTCTCTCAATATTGCGAAGCTCAGAAGCGATTTTGAGTCAAATTTTAGAACAAAATGGCGTAAAACTTGCTAACTATAGTGCTGAAATGAGTTTTGGAGGAAATTCGAATGATGGATCAAGTAATCAAAACGCTAGTCAACACAATAAAGGCCCTTTATCTGAAGAATTAATCACCAATGATCAAAAACGTAACGACGAAAATGACATCGATGATACACACCTGTTGGATATGCTTGCATAGGATTTAATATGGCAGAAGAAGAACAACCCAAGCGAAAAATTAATTTTAAAAAGATAGCCTTGTTCGGTCTGGGGCCTCTTGTCCTGGTTGGCTTGGGCCTTGGTATTGGTGCGTTTTTATTCATGCCAACACAAAGCCCAGTACAGCAGGTGGAAGAGCTTATTGAAAAAAAACTGCAGCAGGCTGGTCAATTGCCAAGTTCCTCTGCTGACGATGAAGTATTAGCTGAACCATCAAAAGTTACGAAAGAAACTCCCAGTACGGAAACCTTTGTGACCAGTTATTATACATTTCCAGATGATTTCACGACCAATCTTCGAGGCTCTAAAGCCTTTTTGAAAATTAGCGTGGGTGTTTCTACCCAATATGATGAAACCGTGATAAACAATGTTGAGAGGCACCAATTAGCCTTAAGATCAGAGGTTTTAGGCGTTGTGAGCGAATTCTCGATTGAAGATGTTGAAGGTAAGCCAGGTCGCGATGCGCTTGCTGAAAACATTCAAGTTGCAATCAACAAGAAGCTGGAAGATTTAGAAGGTTTTGGCGGCGTGGAGGGCGTGTTTTTTACGTCCTTTGTATTACAATAGGTCAGAAATTTATGGTCGGCTCTAGAAAACTCTCTAATGACGAAGTTGAGGCGTTACTCGGTGGGCTTGAGGCAGATTCAAACACCCCGAAGCATGAACAATTTGATCCAAACGAAGTTCGTGAATTTAAGTTCGGGGCTGAAGATTTATCATTACTTGGTGATTATTACGCTCTGAGATTAATTAATGAAAAAATATGTAGAGCTGTAAGATCAGTTTTTTTGCCAATGCTTAGAATTCTCCCAAGGATATCATCATTCCCACCAGAGGTTAAATCCTTTGATGAATATGTTGAGAGTTGTGTTAACTTTGCGAGCATTACAAACAGCAGAATTGAGGAACTAAGAGGAAATTGCCTTATAGTGATACAAGCACCTTTTATTTCACATCTCACAAATTCATATTTTGGTGGATCCAAAGTTAAACTTTTATTTGAGACGCAAGGTGAATTTACTGCCACAGAAAACCGTATCATTGAAATAATTACCAACGGTATGCTGTCATCAATGAAATTTGCATGGAAAGATTTGATTGAAACCAACTTCGATGTTCAGTCGAGAGAGGAGAACATTCAGCTTATTTCTTTTGTGGATGGAGATGACACTGTTATTGTTTGTTCCTTTATGGTGCAAATACCTAATCATGACCCTGCTAGTTTTGATATTGTCTACCCCTTGCAGACGCTCAAGCCGATTTCTTCACAATTAAGATCAAGGGTTCAAAATGAATATGCAGTTGATGATAGGACCTGGAAAGAGCGACTCCAAAATGCAGTTTTGTCCATACCTTTAACTTTATCTGCGGAATTGGGCCGTCCAAAGACTACTTTGGGAAAACTGACCAAAAGTAAAGTTGGAGATGCTTTTCCTATGGTGCCATTTGACGATGTAGTAGTAAAAGTTGCTGGTGAGAATATTTTCCGCGCTGAATTAGGAAAAGTTGGCGCCAACGCTGCAGTTGCGATGAAAAATAGAATTAACAACGATGGGAAAAAATAATGTCAGAAGAGAATAAAGAAGAAATGCGCGATGTTGTTAAAGATGGCGTTAAAGAAAATCTAAAAGTCCTAGAAAATATTGAAGTCGTAATGACTGTTGAAGTCGGTCGAACAGAAATAACAATCAGGGATTTACTTCGCCTGAATGAGGGCTCAGTTGTTGAATTAGACAGACTTGCTGGAGATCCTCTCGATATACTTGTAAACAATACAAAAATTGCTAAGGGCGAAATCGTGATGGTAGGAGAACGATTTGGTGTGCGATTTGGAGAAATTGTAGACCCAGAAAAACGCGTTGAAAGTATCTAAAATATTTGCTCAATAATTTGAAAAAATTAAATTTATATGATAAGTAATTGAAATAAAACTAAAATAATAAATTGGTACACAAGGTGCTCTGTTCCTCTGTTAGGAAGGATCATCATGTCTCTGTCAAAAATTATAATTGTAGTAGGCTTTCTCCTGATATTATTCGGGCTCCAAATTTATTTAAAATTGCGAAGCACCAAATCTTCGGAAGGCTTGAAAACAGACAATAACATATCTGTCCAGGCGCGTATGCCACTCAGCCGGAATGAAAGGGCTGACGTCATAAAAATTGGCAACGAAAATTTTTTAATAATTTTTGCAAAAAATAGTCGTCCGGTGATACAAAAATTAGCCCCTTACTCGGTCTCTGATAATGTATAGGGTTACATGAATATGAAAAATTTATATGTCTTGCTTGTTTCTGTTTTGGTTTTTACCCTGTCCTTTTTCGACTCGGCTAATGCCCAGAGCCTTGAGCTGCTAGGAATGCCAGCGCTTACATCCTCCCAACTAGAGACCGGCGAAACCACTTACTCTTTATCGCTTCAAATTCTCATGCTCATGACCGCCCTTACGGTCATTCCGTCATTGGTTTTAGGGATGACTGCGTTCACCAGGATAATTATAGTTCTGTCCATACTACGGCAAGCCCTAGGAACACAGCAAACACCGCCTAACCAAGTTTTAATAGCAGTTGCGTTATTCCTAAGTTTTTACGTAATGGCACCTGTTTTTGATGTAATTTACTCAGGATCGATCGCACCATACCTTGATGGGCAACTTGCTCTGCAACCCGCACTCTATCAAGGCTTGGGAGTGTTGAAGGAGTTTATGGTGACAAATACCCGTGTTGATACATTGAATTTATTTGCAGAACTTTCGTCAAGCGGCCCATTTTTAGATAATCAATCAGTTCCACTTAACATAGTTTTGCCTGCCTTTATTACGTCAGAACTAAAAACTGCTTTTGAGATTGGGTTTTTGATTTTTTTACCGTTCCTCGTAATTGATATGGTGATTGCTTCAATCTTGATGTCTCTCGGCATGATGATGCTATCGCCGATGTTAATTTCGTTACCATTTAAATTATTCTTTTTGTTCTGGTAGACGGGTGGGCCATGACTATCGGTTCATTATCTTCGACATTTATTGTGGGGTGATCTAAATGCAATATGATCAAAATGTTCAATATTTAAGTTTTGCGTTCTTGCAG
>Ga0181593_10007075_pt1 | contig 10038 bp, 8 predicted proteins | sample 071ome_19_FD_133756 | JGI IMG/M metagenome (GOLD analysis project Ga0181593, IMG submission 133756) | Coastal salt marsh microbial communities from the Groves Creek Marsh, Skidaway Island, Georgia - 071413AT metaG (megahit assembly) | ecosystem: Environmental > Aquatic > Marine > Intertidal zone...
AAAGAGGAAGTTTTAGATTTTACAGACAAACAAATCGTTACTCAAAAAAGGAAAATTCAATTTAAAAAATTGATTATGGCACCAGGCAATCATTTAAAGGGTTTGGGTCGAAATGTATTTGAACAAAGAAAAATACAATCTAGCAAATTACACATGTTAAGAGTAATGCCAGAAAAAAAATTCAAGCTTCCAGGGGGAATCATGGCAGATTTGACTTTAATGCGATATCCTGGTTATGAAAATTTACCTTCTAAGAAAAAACTAGATAAAGTCATTCAAAAAACTTGTCGAGCAGAACTAGACAATGGCATTCATGTGATTATTGTTCAGGGAAAGGATGGCTCCTTAATTATTGGAGACTCCCATCAGTATACTCATGACACACACTATCCCTTTGAAAATGAAAAGATTGATACGCTAATTTTAAATAAATTTGAGCAAATCCTTCCCATTGGACAATATAATGTTCTCGAGCGATGGATAGGAGAATATCCATCCGGCAAAAAAGATTATTTAGATCATTGGCTTGATAAAAACATTTGTATAGCAAATGTTACAACTGGTATAGGCATGTCTACTGGTTTTGCTTTTGCTGAGGATGTGGTCCAAAAGCTTTATCAATAAAGTCTTTTGGTTGCATTTCATAGATACCAGTAAAAAAATTTGACACCTTTTCTTTTTACAATAATCATCTTAACAGCAATAACGCACGCTTCTTGGAATATTTTACTTAAACAATCAGACAATAAAGTATTGTTTATGAGGAGCTTTCTTTTAGCGGGAAGCGTCATGTTTCTACCGCTATTATTTTTCATTGATCCTCCAACCTTAGAGGCTTTTCCTTTCCTAATTGTCTCCTTATTCATTCATATTTTTTACAATACTTTTTTATTTAAAATGTACTCTCATTCAGAAATTTCATATTCATATCCTATTGCAAGAGGTAGTCCAACATTAGTGCTATTATTTCTTGCCCCTTTTTTATTAGGAGACCAGGTAAGTTTTCTTAATCAAATAGGCGCACTGATTTTGATATCAGGAATATTTGCTCTTATATTTTCAGAGGGAGGATACCGAAAAATTAATTTTAAAGGCTTGGGATTATCTTTAATCGTTGCCCTAACAATAGTTTGTTATACATTAGTGGACGCCAAAGGTGCCCGTATTTCCAACAATGCTATTTCTTATGGAGTTTATATGTTTGCTCTTGAGGGAGTTTTAATCAATATAGTTTTTAGTTTTTTTTTTAAAAAAGAAAAACTTACTTTGAATTTTATTATTAAAGAAAAATATAAAATTATTTTTGCTGGTTTTTTAATCACTTTTTCTTATTTGCCAATTTTGTGGGCTTTTACTCAAGCCAATGTCCCCACTGTTGCTGCTTTACGTGAAATCAGTATTTTGATGACATCTATATATGGCGTATATTTTATGAAAGAACGTTTTGGATTAGTAAAAGTAATCTCTGCAGCTTTAATTGTGCTTGGGTGTGTTGTGATCAGACTTTCGGTTGCTTAATTAGAGCGATATTTATAGATAATTTTTTTTATACCTTTGATGCAGCGGCCACCATTACCTTCAACTTAGCTTCAGCTTGCTCAGGCGACAATAATCCGAGACCACAGTCGGGAGCTATTATTAATCTCTCTCTATCAATATGTTCAAGAGCCTCTTGTATTCTATTGATGACACTATCTATGCTTTCAATTTTGCTTCTTGCAACAGCAATAGCCCCAAATATTATTGATTTATTGGGATAGCACTCTAAAAGTTTAAGGTCATTCAAACAATGAGCATCTTCAATTGACAATTGATCAAATTTCGCCTGGTCAATCATTTCAGATAATGTGAAGTAACTTCGGGGGTCTGCCTTTTTATAATTTTCATCATCAAGATGATCTGGGTAGCCACAGCACATATGAACAATTCTTTTAACTTGTTTTGGCACCCCATGAAAACATCTCTCTATGCCCTCAAGCCCAAAGCTAAGCGCATCATCAATTTGACGAGCAAAGAGAGGCTCGTCGATTTGAATATACTTACACCCAGCTTCAACTAATCCCATAATCTCTCGATTTATAGTATCGGCTAGATCCCGGTTAAGCTGTGCCCGATCATGATAAAAACAATTAGCATTTGTATCCATGATCGTCAGTGGTCCGGGTAAAGTAAATTTTAAAGGAGAAGAGCTAACATTTTGTGACGCTAAAAAGTCTTTGGCTGCATAGAGTTCTTTCTGATGACGAACGACGCTTCTAATGGCAGGCAAATCTGTTTCATAAGCACCATCACGAAGAACTCGGCGTTCAAGATTTTTAAAATCAAAACCTTGAAGATATCGACAGTGATAGTGTATATAGTTTTCTCGTCTAACCTCTCCGTCAGTTGGAATGGTTACACCGGCCCTTATTTGAATTGCAATAATTTCTTTAGCTGCTTTTATAAATAATTCTTCATCTTTGGGTGTAAAGTTATTAAAAGATTTTGAATATTCTTTTGTTGTTTGGGGGTCATTCATTCCTGTTGATGTCCGAGCGGAGTCAAACCAATCACGAATGGGCAGGTAACTCGGTTTAGGGAAAGAACCAATTGTTGTTGTTGTTAAAGGGAGGCTCATTTAGGTATCAATAAACATTATAAGATAATTAAATTATAATTTTTAGAATAGAAAATCCCAATATTTTCAAGCATTTAATATACACAGTTTTTATTAAAAATATTAATTTTTGTAATAAAAATTTAACAGAATTGTCTATAATATGTATTCATAAATTTTAAGGAGGAAATATGTTAAAATTATTAACATTATTATTACCTATTTCTCTATTCTCGCTTAGTGCCGAGGCAGGCTCTCACTCCGGATGTAAAGCCATTACTGTCTCTGACATGATGGGCATCTCTGAAGGAGCATATCCTCAGCAGTATGAATTAGAGGAATTTGAGAACCTAGCTAAATGTGAACTTTCATTTAGTGAAAATCCCGATATTAATGCTCAAAACGATCGTATTCGTGGTAACGGTAAGTTAGCAAGTGTTGCAGACAGATTGCCTTCAGAGCCACTAGTGGTTGTTCCGTATGACACTATTGGCCAATATGGCGGCACACTAAGAATGCTAGCCAATGCTACTGAATCAGGAACTTCTGACATGTTATCAGTGCGCCATGTAAACTTTGTCCGTTTCTCTGATGACCTTCAGACAATCGTTCCAAACGTAGCCAAAGCTTGGGAGTGGAATTCTGATTTTACAGAATTAACCTTTTTTTTAAGGGCCGGTCATAAATGGAGTGATGGTGCTCCTTTTACAGCTGAGGATGTTAAGTTTTGGTATGACAATTTAATGTTTGATAGTAACGTTCGTGAAAAGCCCTATGACTACCTACAAGTTGCTGGAGAAAGAATGGAAGTAGAAGTGGTCAATGATACTACTGTGAAGTTTATTCTTCCTGCTGCAAAGCCAGGTTTGTTATCACACTTTGCTACATCTTATTGTCTAGGGTTTGCTCCTAAGCACTTCTTGGGTCAGTATCATCCAGATGTGAACCCTAATGCCGATCAGTTAGCTCAAGAGGCGGGCTTTGAAAATGGGTATGCTGTTTTATCGGCCTATTTTGGAAACTCATGTTGGACTGATACGCCCTCTCCAATGTTATCAGCTGCAGACAAAGTCGATAATCTTCCAAAAGATGCTTATCCTAGTTTAGAAGCCTATGTAACAGTAGCGGAAACATCAGAAGGTAGAAAATTTGCTGCTAATCCATACTTCCATATGGTTGACACTAAAGGTAATCAATTACCATACATCAGTGAACAAAATGAAACTTTCATTCAAAATAACAATGAAGTTAGAATGCTGAAGTTAACCAATTCAGAAGTAGAATATCTTGCGCAGAATCTTGCCTTAGAATTTGCTCCTCAGCTTTTAGATGGTGCAGAAAAAGGTAATTATTCAGTTGATATTAAACCAGGTGTTTCTATTCCGGTTTTCAGTTTTAACTATAATATTACTGACAAAGATAAAAACACTGTCTTTAATGATGTTCGCTTCCGTGAGGCAATGTCACTAGCTATTGATAGGGGAGCTATTAATGATGCGGCATACTTTGGGTTAGGAAACCCACAGCAGTATATTCCGTTTTCTCCTGCTCCAAGCTTTGTGGACTCTAAATACCTAAATCATAAAATTGCCTATGATCCCGATGAAGCAGGCAAGTTGCTTGATGCAGTTGGATTAGTGGATAGCGATGGTGACGGTATGAGAGAGTATAATGGAAAGCCATTTACTTTGAATATGAACTTTTCTGATCAAGGCTTACCTTTAATTGAAGCAGAGATAGTTGCTCAAAACTGGACAGACGTTGGTATTAAGACGACTTTCAAGCAAGTAACAACGGATGAGTATCGAACAGCACAATCGGCAAACGAACTAGAGGTTCACTTGTGGAAAAAAGGACAACCTTTGCCTACAATTCTCTCTACAAATGAGCTATTTGTTCCGCCATTTGAAAACTACTTTGGCCACCGTAATGGAATGTTATGGGCAGAGTATTTAGATACTAATGGAGCCTCTGGTGTCAAGCCGCCTCAATATATTTCTGATATGATTGCAGATATAAATGAGTTCCAAACCCTTGTGGTTGGATCTCCCGAGTCAGATAAGTTAGGGGCAAAATTAGTAAAAACTATGACAGAGAATCTATTGTTCATTGGTACCGTTGCTGGTCCAGCTCCGATCTATCATCGAAACGAGCTGCAGAACTTCCCAGAGTTCAAAACAGCATCATATGAGTACTACAGAACATACCCATATAGACCTCAACAGTGGTTTTTAGCTGAGTAGTCAAAGAAACTTATAATTAATTTACATACGGACAGTTTAAACTGTCCGTATTTCTTATTTATATAAATGAAAAATATCTACCAGTTCATAGCCGTCAGATTTGGCTTATCCATCATTACGCTTTTACTAATAAGCTTTATTGTTTTTTCATTGATGGAATTAGTGCCAGGAAATTGTGCAGAGAGATATTTGTCTTTTAAACAAAGTAGCGGACAAAATATTACGTTTCAAGATATTGCCGCTGAAGAAAGAAGGTTAGGGTTAGATCGCCCTTTCCTAATTAGATATAGCAGTTGGGTTTTAAATGCATTTCAAGGTGATTTTGGAACTAGTTGTATTATGCGAGTAGATATTAGCACTCTTTTAATTCCAAAATTTGGAATGTCCCTTGGCATATGTATAGTTGCTTTAATCCTGGCTTATAGTTTGGCCATTCCATTTGGAATTATCTCCGCTACAACGAAAAATAAAATTTTAGATAGTTCTCTTAAGTTTTTTAGTTATTTGGGTTTGGCGCTTCCAAATTTTTTAGTAGCTTTAGCGGTTATGTTATTCTCTACTATTTATTTTGGCGATACTTTAACCGGTCTGTTTTCTCCTGAGTATCAAGATGCTCCTTGGAGCATGAAAAAATTTCTAAACTTTTTAGCACATGCTTGGCTTCCAATTTTTATTTTAGGTTGGGCGGCTACCGCCCTTGCGCTTCAAACTGTTAAAGCATTAGTAATCGATGAGAATAAAAAACTCTATGTGACAGCCGCTAAAGCAAGAGGAGTTACTGGAAAAAGATTATTATTAAATTATCCAACTCGCCATGCATTAAGTCCTCTAATTAATTCAATTGGCTTTGATTTAAATCGTATTTTTAATGATTTACCGATTGTTGCGCTCATCTTGGCTATTACTGATGCTGGTTCTTTGCTTCTTCAAGCACTAGTTCGCTCAAATGACCAGCAATTAGCCGGGGCAATTATTTTTTTAATGACCGCAACTATTATTATAATCAACTTTATAACTGATATTGTCCTATCTATCATTGACCCTAGGGCGCGCAAAGGAATGTTAAATCAAAAATGAGCCGAACAGAAATTCTCTCACAAAAACAATTAGTCTTTCAGCGCTTTAAAAAAAATAAATCCGCTAAAATAGCTACTTTTTTTCTCTTTTTTCTTATTTCCTTGGGAATTTTTTCCAACTTTTTATCTCCCTATAAACCAACAATCGCAGGCGCGGACAAGGATTATATTAATGGGGCACCCCAAATACCCCGATTTTGGGATGAAAATGGTTTTTCTATTCGACCGTTTTTGTACTCCACGGAGAGAACAAGATCAATTGAAACCAATTTTCGTTGGGTAGAAACAGTCAACAAAGAAGAAAGACGCTACGTTTATTTTTTTGTCAAAGGATGGGAGTATACCTTCTTAGGAATAACCTTTGATAGACATTTATTTGGTGTTGATAAAGGGCAAATTCATATTTTTGGCACCGACGACACTGGTAAAGATATTTTTTCAAGGACATTAAAGGCAATTTTTATTTCCTTGGCCGTCGGTCTGTTGGGCTTGGTGATCAAACTTTTTATGTCTCTTTTGGTGGGAGGTTTGGCCGGATATTTTGGTGGATGGGTAGACAGTATTTTATCAGCTATTACAGATGCAATCCGAACAATCCCTCCAATTCCACTATTTATGGCTCTGGCAGCCTTTATTCCAGATACCTGGAGTGCAGAAATGCGTTTCTTTTATATCGCAACTATTTTAGGGTTGGTAGATTTTCCTACCTTGGCTCGTCGACTTAGAACCCATCTTCTTTCAGAGCGAAATCAAGAATATATCCTTGCGGCTCAATTATGCGGAACAAGTACATTTAAAATAATTTATAAGCACTTATTGCCAAGTTTTACTAGTTATATAATAGTTGATACCTTAATAAACTTTCCATATATGATTTTAGCCGAAACTTCTTTAAGCTTTATAGGACTTGGACTACAAGACCCTGTCAATAGTATTGGTGTGATGTTAGAGAACGCAACCAAAACAGACGTTCTTCTTAACTACCAGTGGTACTATATTCCTACATTATTTTTTATCGCATTAGTCATGGCTTTTGTTTATGTCGGCGATGGTATTAGAGATGCTGCGGATCCTTATCGAGTTCAAAAGTAATGACTTTAGTAAAAATAGAAAACTTAAAAATTCATTTTGATACTGATGAGGGGCAACTATTGGCTTTAGATGATGTCAGCTTTAATGTTGATCAAGGTGAGATTTTGGGAATTGCTGGCGAGTCTGGCTCTGGAAAGAGCATCACCGCTAAATCTTTAATGCAACTTAATGATGAAAACGCCATATACGATCAAAACAGTAAAGTGTTATATGAAAATCAAAACCTACTTGAATTTGATGATGAAAAAATGATCCCATATCGGGGTAAAATTTTTTCAATGGTGTTTCAAGAGCCTATGGCAAGTTTTGCTCCTGCTATACGTATTGGTGATCAGATGATTGAGCAACTACAAATACATGAGCAGCTATCCGATGAAGCTGCGCGACAACGCTCTATTGAAGCGCTGACTAGCGTTGGAATTCCAAATGCGAAAAACTTAATTGATCAGTATTCTTATGAATTTTCGGGAGGCATGAGACAAAGAGCCATGATCGCAATGGCTTTATCTACCAATCCAAAGCTTTTAATCGCAGATGAACCCACAACAGCTTTAGATGTTACTATTCAAGCACAAATTATTAATCTCATTAAAAAAGAAGTTCAAAATCGTAACATGGGCGTAATTTTTATAACTCATGACTTAGCCCTTCTTGCCCAGACAGCCGATCGTATTTTGATTATGTATATGGGAAAAATTGTAGAGAGCGGCACGGTTTTTCAGGTATTAACTAATCCTCAACACCCCTATACAAAAGCACTTATTGAGTCGTCACCTAATATTGAAAATTTTCAAAAAAAACTTTTGCCTATCGGGGGAGAGGTTCCTTTGTTAAAAGATCGTCCTCAAGGTTGTGTTTTTCAAAATAGATGTTCTCAATTTATAAATAACAAATGTGATAAAGATTCACCACTTATAAAAGAAATAGAAGATAATCATTTTATCTCTTGTCACCTTCACCATGAGTAGTTTTATCAAAGTTAACAATCTTGATGTTCAATACTCTCGAGGAAGAAGGAGTCTTTTTGAAAAAGAAGAATTTTTTAAGGCGGTGGATAATGTTAATCTTTCAATAAACAAAGGAAAGATTGTTGGATTAGTAGGAGAGTCAGGTTCTGGCAAATCAACCCTTGGCAGGGCTTTGCTGGGAGCAAAAGAATTTCATCATGGATCTATTCACTATAATTTTGAAGAAGGCAGCATAGATCTAAGTAATCTTTCAAAAAAAAATCTGCGAGATTTTCGCTCTAAAGTCCAATTAATTTTTCAAGACCCATACAACTCTTTGAGCCCTCGAATGACAGTCAGAGATATTATCGCAGAACCCTTAGAGGCATTAGGTATGACTAAGTCTAAAAGTGAAACCGATAATAGAGTAATTGAGATTGCTCAAAAATGTCAATTAAACATTAATCATCTCAATCGTTTCCCCCACTCTTTCTCTGGAGGACAGCGACAACGAATTTCCATTGCTCGATCTTTAGTTGCCCAACCTGAATTTATTGTTGCGGATGAGAGCGTAGCTGCTTTAGATGTTTCAATTCAAGCAGGAATATTACAGTTATTAAAATCTATACAAAATGAAATGGGATTAACAATTATGTTCATTAGTCATGATTTAAGTGTGATATCAAATTTTTGCGATGAAGTGGCAGTGATGTACCTAGGAAAAATTGTAGAGTATGCTCCTAAAAACGAAATCTTTCTAAAACCTAAACATCCTTATACGCAAGCTCTACTCAATGCCGTGCCGTCAATTAACCCTCATAAAAAAAATATTCAAAAAACTTTAGAGGGAGAAATCCCCAGTATTTATGATCGTCCACAAGGCTGTGTTTTTCAAAGTCGTTGTTCTAAAGTTACTGATCAATGTCGTCAAAATGAACCATCCCTCAAAAAATTTCATAATCATGAAGTTGCCTGTATAAATTTAGATGACTAAATATATTTATTTTATAATATTTAATTATGAACATTGAACTACTTCCATCACGATCAAAACACCAATATTTTCGTGGTAACTTGCATGGTCATACCACCCACTCTGATGGGGCGCTTTCACCAGAGGATGTTGTAAAACACTACCAACAACTTGGTTATGATTTTATCTGTTTGTCCGATCACCTATGGACAAATAAAGATTATTGTGCCATTGATGTTTTAGACTCGAGTTCACTAAATACTGAAAATTTTATTACTATTCCCTCTGCTGAAATCCATTGTTTAGGAAAAAAATATGTTCGTGACGGACTTTGGCATATTGTTGCTAATGGATTGCCCTTGGACTTCCTACCAGCTAGTGATCAAGAAACGGCCCCAGAACTTGTTAATCGAGCTCTTCAAGCTGGTGCTTTTGTGACCATCGCACATCCTGACTGGTATAGTCTAACTTTTGACGAAATTATGTCTGTTAGTCACGCACATGGTGTAGAAATTTTTAATAATTCTTGTCATATAGAAGCGGGCAGAGGTGGTGGAATAGCTGCTGCTGATTACTTATTGCAAGAAAAACATAAAATTGTATTAACGGCCACTGATGACTCGCATTTTCGAATAAATGATGCTGGTGGCGGATGGGTTATGGTGGCGGCAAAAGAATTATCAGAACAGGCCCTCTTAGACGCGCTTAAAAAAGGACAATACTATTCATCCACTGGTGTTGAAATTTTAAAATTTTCTATAAATGAAAAAAAGGTTCAGTTGGTTTGTTCTCCTGCTAGTCATGTTTGTGTAGCTGGTTCTGGAAGTAGCTCAAAATATCATAATGGACAAAATTTGACATCTGTTGAATTAGATTTAACAAATTTTAATTCTGACTGGTTTCGAATTACAATCATTGACTGTATTGGCAGATGTGCCTGGACTAATCCAATTTGGATTTAAATTTTAATTATGCCATAAAGTTTTAAGCTATCAGATATCTTGCCCCGATAGCTCAAAAAAATTTATGATTCTTTAAGCTAAGTAAAATTCATTAGGAATAATGACGTAGTGAATTCCTAATACGATGCCAGCAGAAATAGCCAATCCAA
>Ga0181593_10007078_pt1 | contig 10035 bp, 7 predicted proteins | sample 071ome_19_FD_133756 | JGI IMG/M metagenome (GOLD analysis project Ga0181593, IMG submission 133756) | Coastal salt marsh microbial communities from the Groves Creek Marsh, Skidaway Island, Georgia - 071413AT metaG (megahit assembly) | ecosystem: Environmental > Aquatic > Marine > Intertidal zone...
CTGCAGGCATTCCTGTTTTCGCTTGGAAAGGCGAAACGGAAGAAGAATTCCTATGGTGTATCGAGCAAACCATTCTTTCTGAAAAAGACAGCGACAAAGTTTGGGATGCCAACATGATCCTAGACGATGGTGGCGATCTAACTGAAATGGTTCACAACAAATACCCGGAACTTCTAAAAGACATTCACGGTATTTCTGAAGAAACCACCACTGGTGTTCACCGTCTATTAGCAATGATGGAAAAAGGCGAACTTAAAGTGCCTGCCATCAACGTAAACGATTCTGTAACCAAGTCTAAAAACGATAACAAGTACGGCTGCCGTCACTCTCTAAACGACGCCATCAAGCGTGGTACTGACCATCTACTTTCTGGTAAGAAAGCCCTTGTTATCGGTTACGGCGACGTAGGTAAAGGTTCTGCTGCCTCTCTTGCTCAGGAAGGCATGATCGTTAAGGTAACTGAGATTGATCCTATCTGTGCTATGCAAGCGTGCATGGACGGTTTTGAAGTGGTTTCTCCGTTCATCGATGGTATCAACACTGGCACCCTAGACGGTATTAACAAAGAGCTTCTAGCTAAAACTGACCTTATCGTAACCACCACTGGTAACGTAAACGTATGTGACGCCAACATGCTGCAAGCCCTTAAGAGCGGCGCAGTAGTTTGTAACATCGGTCACTTCGATAACGAAATCGACACGGCTTACATGCGTGAAAACTGGGAATGGGACGAAGTTAAACCACAAGTACATAAGGTTTACCGTAACAAAGCAGAAAACGATCACTTGATCCTGCTTTCTGAAGGTCGTCTAGTAAACCTAGGTAACGCCACCGGTCACCCAAGCCGCATCATGGATGGTTCTTTCGCTAACCAAGTCCTAGCTCAAATCTATCTATACGAGCGTAAGTTCGCAGACATGATGGAAGCTGAAAAGAAAGAAAGCATCTATGTAAAAGTTCTGCCTAAGAAATTAGACGAAGAAGTAGCGAAAGACATGGTTGAAGGTTTTGGTGGTGTGATTACTCAGTTGACGCCGAACCAAGCTGAGTACATCAACGTAGACGTTGACGGCCCTTACAAGCCTGAAGCTTACAAGTACTAAAATTGCATCGCTTGCTTGATCTGGCTTTGTTAAAGATTTACTCAAAATGCTCACGTACAACTGCGTACGCTCCGCTTTTTCGTAAATCTTTGCCTCGCCAGCTCATCGCAATCAAAGCAATTTGCAGTTAGGCGAGAAGCCGTTCGCCCTGTTCCCGTTCCGGGCATAAAAGCGCGCAGCAGTCGAAGGGTGAAAGCATCTAAGAAACTGCTTTAATTATTCTGTGCTAGGCCCATTTCTAGCACTGCGATCTAAGATTACCTCGGAGTCCCACATGGACAACTTCCGTTTAAGTTTTGAATTCTTCCCCACCAAAACGGAAGAGGGGACAAAAAAGCTGTTCGCTACCCGCGATAAATTAGCTGAACTCAACCCAGATTTCTTTTCCGTCACCTATGGTGCCGGTGGCTCCACCCGTGACAACACAGTCAACACTGTGCTGGATATGAACCAGCGTGGTATTAGCACAGCGCCACACCTATCCTGCGTAGGCGAAAGTGTCGATAACATCAAAGAGCTGCTTAACCAGTATGCAGACAACGGTATCGACCGAATCGTAACGCTGCGTGGTGATTTGCCATCAGGCATGGCTGCGGCCTCAGGCGAGCTGAAGTACGCCAATGAATTGGTTGAATTAATCAAGCAAGAGCACGGTAACAAGTTTCACCTGGAGGTGGCTGCTTATCCTGAAATGCACCCACAAGCGCCAAACTTTGAGCAAGACCTGCTGAACTTTAAGCGCAAAGTGGATGCCGGTGCTGATAGCGCCCTGACCCAGTATTTCTTCAATATCGACAGCTACTTTTATTTTGTGGATCGCTGTCAGGAAATGGGCATCGACATTCCCATCGTGCCAGGCATCATGCCCATCACTAACTACACCAGCCTAGCGCGCTTTAGTGACATGTGCGGCGCCGAAATCCCACGCTGGATTCGCAAACAGCTAGAAGCCTACGGCGACGACAGTGAAAGCATTCAAAAGTTTGGTGAAGAAGTGATTACGCAGATGTGTGAAGACTTGGTGGAAAATGACGTACCGGGTCTGCATTTCTATACATTAAACCAAGCTGATCCATGTATGAATGTTTGGAAGAACTTGGGGCTTTGGTAGTACACCAATGATGCAAATGTTCGAGATGGAAGGGTAAAACGCCTTCCATCTGCTATTCACCTACAAACCCATAACAAAAATTAATTCACTCATTCCGCCAAAATTAAAATCCGTCCAAGTCTAGATGACCTATAGGGTCTATGCTCATTGATAAATAAAAGATTAAGCAATCCCCGATCAGGGTTAGGGAGCAATATCTGGAAAGTTAGTGTTAATTGGCCTGTCATGTCTTAAAATGACAGTTCGCTCAGTGTCATAGAGCTATTTTTCCAGTTAGAAATAAAACATGCATATTCTTTTCTTTGCTGTGCGCCAGCATCACTTACGGTACTTCTCTAAGCTAGCCGCACAATCATCAAGCGACACACAAGAAGTTATTCGGCACAAAGCGGCTCGCAGACCAGACTTCAAACGCATTCCTTCTACTGCGAACAATCAAATCCAAGATGCCGTAACCCTCAAGATGAAAGAACGCCAACAGGCAAAAGGGAATTACCGGCTCTCCATTGCGGTTAGACTCGGGCTATTGGCCTTTTACACCATTTGGGGACACTGGCTATATCGCTGCTACCGCCGACTTTTACGTACCAAAAAGGCAAATTGCGTCGTACTGTGGAATGGCCTTATGTGGCATCAACAACTATGCAGAGCAGCAGCCCAAGAGCTAGGTATCCAATGCCTGTTTATGGAAAATGGTCCATTGCCAGACACTACCGTGATTGACAAGCTTGGCGTCAATTACATGAACTCCGTTCCACGAGACGGTGCCTTTTACCAGAATCTAGACACACCAAACGACTTAGCATTACCAACAAAACTGGTTGCTCGCCAAACGCACCATCGAAAAGCTAAAGCTAAGAGCAAAACCCCTGAGCAATCCCTTCCTGAAAAATATATCTTTGTCCCTTTTCAGGTAGATATGGATAGGCAAGTCATATGCTATTCGCCTTGGATCACCAACATGCCTGCACTGTATAGAGTGCTCGTGCAAGCTTCCACCTGCCTGCCAGAAGACTACGTCTTTGTGGTTAAAGAGCATCCGTCTTGTAAGAAAGAATTCTCCCGTTTTCACCAACAGCATGAAAGAATTATCTTTGCGAATAATGAAAACACTCAATCGCTCATTGAAAACGCCCATGCCGTGTTAACCATTAACTCCAGCGTAGGTCTAGAAAGCTTGCTGTTGAATAAGTATGTCATCACCGTAGGTCAGGCGTTCTATAACATCCCCGGCATTGTGGAAATGGCTGAAAATATTAGCGAACTCTGTCAGATGATGAAGCGCATTTCTGCGACTAACGAAACCTCTTCGCTTACCCAATCGTTTCTGTACTATTTGTATCATCAATACTTAATTGAAGGTGACTGGCGTGAGGCCTCTGAACACCATTTAAACAAAGCCGCACACCGCATTCAGGAACTCCTACATGGCTAACGAGCTGTACCTGGCTTCAACGCCACTTCACCTACTTAACGCAATCGCCATTGCTAGTTCTCGGCCAGACCAGCAATCGCACATCATTTTGATTGATCAGCCAGTTGTAGAAGGAAACCCATACTTTAGCATCCTTCGCCACTGGCAAGACTCTCCCTTTCGCAGTCTCAATATTTTCCAAGGCCGCATAAAGGGTATTCGCGAAAAATTGGCTGCCAGGAAAATTATTTTCAACGAACTCGACGACATTATCCAAACGTTGAATCCGAGCCGCATCTATACCGGTAATGATCGACGGATTGAGTTTCAATACGCCATGCAATCTCAATTTAAACAGCATGGGCACCAAGCTGTCGGTATCTATATGGATGAAGGCACATTTACCTATGTTGGCCGTAAAGACTCTGCCTCCATATCAGACAAATACATTGACAACGTAATTAAGAAACTGACTTATGGCTTTTGGTGGAAGAACCCTATTACCATTGGGGCGAGTGACTGGATTAAAGAAATTTATGCCGCTTTCCCTGACAAGGTACACCCTTTACTTCAAGGTAAGCAGCTAAACGCTTTACAGCGTTGCTATGAAAACAATGCAATCGTTCAGTCTTTCTGTTCTGAGCTGATTACGTATTTCCAAGCGAAAGTCGGCGCTATTTCTCAATTAGACGCAATACTGACATTGCCCCATGAATCCATCATCGACTCCCTCGATGGCTATCGAGAATCCATGCTTAGCGCTCTGCAACAATTAACTGACGCTGAACTAAAGGTTGGCATTAAATACCACCCCAGAAATACAAACCCCGATATCCTCAATTGCGCCGATAGGGAAGGGGTTTCTGTTTTACCTCACCAAATTCCTTTTGAAGCAATTTTGCCTCTGCTAGACGAGTGCATTATCATCGGCGACATTTCATCAACTCTGATAAATGGACGCTGGTTAAAGCCTAATGCCCAGATCCTATCCATTGCGAACCCAGAGGTTCCCTTGTTCGATGAGTTTGTGACATTTTTCAATGATATAGGCGTGACATCTATTCCTGTCAGCCAATTACAAGAACAGCTTCAACAGGTTCTCAATGCTTAGCTCTATTTTCAAACCCTTCTCATTCCGCCAGCTACGCAAGGCTCCTCTGCGCCTATCTATGAATCTGTTGGTGAAGAATGAAGCCGACATTATCGAAGACAATATCCGATACCACGCCACTCAAGGTGTTGATTGTTTTGTTATTATGGATAACGGTTCAACCGATGGAACCAAAGAGATTGTTGAGCGCTTACAAAAAGAATTCGAAATTCATCTGATTGACCGACCAGTAAAGGACTACCAGCAAAGCAACTGGAAAAGTGAGATGGCTTTTGTTTCACGGAAATTGCTCAAAGCGGACTGGAGCATCGCCAATGACGCCGATGAATTTTGGGTAAGTGATTCAGGCAACCTGAAAAATTCACTTAGTCACTGGGGCTCAATCGTTGAGTGCAAACGAATTAATATGGTACCGGACGAAGGCTTTCACACCGCAGACTTCGATTATCTGGACTCACCCTATCGCGTGAACTTGCCAATATACAATCGAGACGCCAAGTTAATAGATGATGACAACCTTTCTATCCAACTAGGTAAGATTAACGGAAAGGTTATCGTAAATAACCACGGCTTGATTCGAGTCAAAGGCGGAAACCATAGAGCGTGGCACTGGTGGGCAAAAATCAATCAAGCTCCCACCTCAAGCATCAAGGTTTATCACTACCCTATTCGATCTAAGCAGCACTTTGTGGAGCATATTGAAAACCGATCTAAACTATTAGCATCTGGCGTGAAAAAAATGGGTGACCACTATCGACGCTGGGTGCGCTTCTACGATGAAGGTCGCATCGATGAAGAACTGGATAGACTGGTGCTTAAGAAAAGTGATTCAGAGGTTTTAGAAAAGTTTGGCGTGGTCAAGCGAGATCTTTCTATTGGCCAATACATTAAGAAAGCTCTAAAACGCAGTATATAAGCGAGCTGCTGTCATGAATATGTATCGAGCCTTACCGGCTCAAAAGCACGTACTGTTTATTCTCCGTTCATTGCGCCGTGGTGGCACAGAGAAATGTACTATTGAGCTAGCTAAAGCATTATCCAGCCAGGGCTATATTGTGCATTTAGCACTGCGCGAGTCTGTATATGAACTAGAAACACCTTCCACTATACACATTCATGAAATTGGAAGTCGAAAACAAGCGGATGTTCAGCATTGGCTATCCGATTTTAATCAAGCCTATAATCCAAGCTTAGTGATTGTGACTGAGACTCGGATTGACTTACACCTACCTGACCTCGAGGTTTACTACGCTTTACACATCGTTCCCTCTGAGCGCATTGACGGAGGATGGCTGAGACAGTTGAAGAAACGCTATCAGTGGCGTAAACGCTTAAGCGGAAAAAACATCATCGCCATCTCGAAAGGCGTTTATCAAGATGTAATGAAAGTCATCAAGGCAAAGCCTAAAAGCATATGTGTTATCAATAATACATTCGACTTTGAGGGTATTGCTAATGCCGCACAACGCTCAATGCCTTACCCCTTGCCAAGTGAATATTTGCTTTATGTGGGACGTATCTGCACAACAAAAAGATTAGATCGATTACTTCGCATATACCGGAATGTTGGCAGCGACCTACCACTTGTAGTGCTGGGAGATGGAGACACATTACCAGAAACCAAAAAGCTCGCTGAGGATATGAAGATCGCGGACAAGGTGATTTTTTTGGGATGGCAGTCAAATCCTTATCCGGTCATCAATCAAGCCAATGCTTTATTACTCACATCTGATTCCGAAAGCTTTTCTGCAGTCGTAGTTGAATCTCTCTTCCTATCTACACCAGTAATATCCACTGACTGCCAAGGTCCAAAAGAAATAATGGGAGGCTCACTAAAAGACTTTGTGATCCCAAAACAAAACGAAGCCAAGTTCGCTCGCCAGCTTCAGGTGACCCTTGAGCAAGGCCAACCAGATATATCTAAAGAACTCATTAAGCGATTTGGTTTTGCTGCCATCAGTCACCAGCTTGAGCAACAGGTGATGGCTTAAACCGTTCGCTATCGCCATATAAGAGCCCTAACAAGACTGAAACCAATACGACATAATAAAAGAGAGCGAACTTCATCACTAGGAAGGTATCGAACAAACCTACCAACAAGAAACCCGAACAAGCTGTAACGAGCACTTTGCCATATACACGCTTTCTGTACCGCCACCCGAAATAAATTGGCGTGAACAATATAAGCGACACACTCACCAGACCTAACAGACCTCTGGAATGAGCCGCTTCCAAAAAGTCGTTATGTACATGAGGACTGAATGAGACCAAATGATAGTCATGTTCGATACCTTGCCAACGCTCTCCTAACGAGGCAGCTCCCATTCCGGTTAGAGGGTTTTCGATAAATCCATCCCAAGCACTGCGCCACATTTCTAAACGCAGCCCCAATGAAGTTGTGCGCTTGCCTCCGCTAAAATACTGATGCATATCTGATTGCCCATGAGCGATTCGCTGCTGAACTTGAGGCGTTTGTAACAAGGCTAGCAACCCTAAGGTTAATACCAAAACAAACGGCACTGTTACTTTCCAGCTCATCCTCAAACGCAAAACCAACAAAAAACCAGAAACGCCAACCACTGCAACCAAACCAAGCCAAGCGCCACGGCTGCCCGATGCAAAAATACTCACTGATCCCAAAGCAATGGCTAAAACCAACACCCAACTTTTCCAGCTCAGCTTTTGGCCAATTAAGAAGCCTAGCAATGCCCCCACAAGCAAAATTTGAGTGCCTGCCGAAATATTGATCATTCTGGTGCCTTGCCACATGCGTCGGCTGAAACCGACTTTTTCCCAGGCCAATAACATAATGACACCAGTAATGCCTGCACCCAAGGCAAGCAACCACGGGAGAAAACCTTCAAAGACCGGAGGCCTTGACGAGAAAAGAAAAAATAGAAAACCACCAATCAAGCAGATTTCAAAGGCTTCATGAAGACGTCGCAAATCGCTCTCTGTGCCATGCACAAGAAAACCCATCCCGAGAGATAGCACGAATAGAAACAGTGCCAAAGGCCATATATAAGCAACTCTATCACGGGTTAAAAAATGTATGGGCTTTCCCAGCAGAGCACATAAAATTGCAATAATCGCTGCTCCAACAACCAACCCATGACCAAGGTGTTTATCCACAAAGTACAGCGCTAAACCTGATGCAACCAGCAACAGAAAAAGCCCATCCACTAACCTATGTCCGACCAGCTCGGCCACTTTCATTTTCAATGTGTCAATCATGAAAACCTAATACAGTTTAAATTTGAGCGTCCCATGGCAACCGCGCCCGAGAAAAGGCGCAGACTACCGTCTTATTAAACCCTAAGCAATCGCCGCTTCTACCTTGCTAAAAGCACATTCAAAAACCCCAAATTGCCAATCCATTATCACTGTGAGAAATGAAACACCCTAGACAGTGATCGTTATACGATTTTACAGTAAGATGCTTTCCCTATTTTGTGCGGCGTCTACCCATCCCTGAACAGGGGTGGCTACACCCTTGGTATAAGAGTAGTCTCAATACTGAATGCCAAAGACGGATACGCTTGGTCGCCACTTAATTGCCCTTCAGCTTTTGTATTTTGGAGAAGAAACATGGCAACCACAGATATCAATCCCGTCAATATTGTCTGTTTAAAGTGGGGCTCTAAATATCCTGCTGAGTACGTCAATCGCCTCTACAGAATGGTCAAAAACAACCTCTCACGCCCATTCAACTTCTACTGTCTCACCGATTTTGATAACGGCTATGATGACGGCGTTATCTCGTTGCCTTTGGAAGTGGAGCCCGGCTTAAAAGGCTGGTGGTATAAACTCCAGTTATTCAAGTCAGAGTTTTATGGCATAACCGGCGATATCCTCTTCTTCGACTTAGATGTCGTTGTCACAGCGCAAATAGATGAGCTGTTCGCCTATGCGCCTGGCCAGTTCACTATTATCAAAGATCTTCAAGAAGGTAAGGTCTACAATAGCTCCGTATTCAGACTAACCGTCGGCTCTCAAACTCATGTATGGGATCGTTTTCTTGCGGATAAAGAGCAGATCATGGCCCGTATGCATGGGGACCAAGACTGGATATCGGAATGCGTTACAGACGCAACATTGTGGCCAGATGAGTGGGTCGTATCATTCAAAAAACAATGCAACGCAAGAAATAAACGCTCTTATGGAAAAGTCGGCGAAATGCTTAGAAAGATCGATCTATTGCAGCCTCAAGGCGAAGCAGTCGTTCCTGATAATGCCAAGCTAGTCTATTTTCATGGAAAGCCTGACCCAGATGACGTAGCAGATTCACCTTACGGAATGTGGAAAAAAGCATCCTGGATCAGAAAAGCTTGGAGCCAAGAGAGCTGACGCTCTCCGGCAAACTCCGAACCTATTTCGATGACCCCTGATTAATCAAAAGACGAATCCAATAGCGGTATTGTCGTAGATGAAAAGGATTCACTTTAAATGCCTTTTTAAGCCACTCTCTGGCTTCGGCCAACTCTTTTTTTGCAAGCAAATGTTTTACTAATGAAACATATTGATGAACCAACCGTTTGTCATCTACATAAGGTGATAAGCTTTCAATCTTATACCTCAGCACTTCGATTGCTTTGTCCTTATTAAGTCCGCTGCGCATTAAACCCGTTGGAAGCACTTCCACAATCTTTGCGTCAAAATCAAACATATACATATCGTTTTTGGCCGCTAACTGACAGAAAAAATACCACTCTTCCGCATTCTTAAATTTCGTTGAGAAACGAACATCGCCTAACTCATCGCTTAGAATAAAATGCGTCTGGTCGCCTCGAATACGCTTTCCAAACATATTATCTTCTAGATACGAAGCCTTGCCATATTGGCGGATTCTTGAAATCTTTCCCCCTTGCGTATTAACGCAATCGGCTGTGTACCAATTGTAATTTGGTACTCGCTTCATATTTCGACTAGCTAATTCAAAACAGTCCGGAGCGAAGCTATCATCGTCATCTAATAAGGTTATATAACCGCTTAAACCCAGTCGAGATATCTCATCTAATGCTCGGTTACGCGCAGCATTGACTCCCTTATTCTCACCTTGGGAAAAGCAATGTATGCGTTCATCTTTTAATTGTTCGAAAAATAACGCTGTATCATCTTCAGAACCATCATCAACTAACACTAAGTGCCAATGAGGGTAGGTTTGCTCAATCAGCGAACGAACAGCTTTAGGTAATCGCTCACAGCGATTATACGTAGCCATAATGACTATAAATTTGATTGGCTCAGACATGATCATACTTACCAAAAACAGGCCCCGGAGCGTAACGCGCTTACC
>Ga0181593_10007079_pt1 | contig 10035 bp, 16 predicted proteins | sample 071ome_19_FD_133756 | JGI IMG/M metagenome (GOLD analysis project Ga0181593, IMG submission 133756) | Coastal salt marsh microbial communities from the Groves Creek Marsh, Skidaway Island, Georgia - 071413AT metaG (megahit assembly) | ecosystem: Environmental > Aquatic > Marine > Intertidal...
AAAGCAGCCTTGGCGAGGTTGGTGGAGATTCCACAACTCGCATTTGCCGTTGCCACCAGGGCACGGATGTTATAGAATGCCTGCAGGAGTTTCATCCTACGTGCATCGTTTGCGAACAGTTCGTCGTTCGCTGACTGGATCTCCTTGATGGGATCCTGGAATTCGTTGATTTCGATCGACATCACCGTGTCGATCGAGTTGATAGCATCCTGGATGCTGGTTTGGACGTTATTCGCCTTCCGTAAATTGATCTGCATATTTATTGGCCTCCTCTTGTTGTTTTGCCTCTTCTGCTAATTGTTCCGCTGATTTAATCTTGCCTTCGTAATGATCTCTGGTGTATAAACCTTCTTCAATTTCTCTCAGTGCAGTTACAGCAGATTTTTCATTTGGATGTTTTCTTGGTGATAGTGGTTGGCTACCCTTTGATATTTCTCTGCCTCTCTTTGCTGCCATCTGTATTAAATCATATGGACTCTCGCCTGAATTTTTAATTGCCTCTTCTACAAATACTCTTGCCATTATATACCTTTCTATAAGTTGACGGTTCAGTAAAAGGTCAAGTAATGGACTGAACAAAATTCAACAGTCTATTAAGACCTATCAATTTACACACGAACAAAGTGCATAAACTGTTTACCTCCGGCGAACAATAAAACAAGCCTTACTGCACCGGATCACACAGTCAAGGATTTCAAGTCCTATATGTGTTTGGAGACATTGATTACTCAATATCGGGTCCACTCTCGTCTACCCTTTACTTCCCCGGTTGTTTTTGGAATACAAGTATCCCTAAACAACAAACTATAATATAACAGTGTTTTTGTGGTTTGTCAACGACTATTTTTCCATTTTGGACAATAATCTTACGTCCCATGCCAAAATGGTTCTGTGTCCTTCACCCTTCCAAGGATACACAGTATGGGCAACATAACTTGGAAATACTATCATTTTCATCGGTTGTGGTTTGAATCTCCACTGATCCGTAAAAATTAAGTTTGCTGGATTTCTAATTACGGGAAAACGGAATTCAATGTTTCCGTCTGATGATTTAGAATCTGTTGAAAAATATGGAACATCAATATAAATGTTACCACTTAGATGTGCTTCATGATTATGAAGTGCTTGATAATCCCCTTCGCTCTGCTTAATGGTCCAGGCGCTTATTAAGTGTGGTTCATACCCTACAAGATCATTTACACCCGTTGTTCTAATTACATTATCAAGGTATTCTCTACATTTATTTTCAATGAACTTTTTAAGAAAATCAACATTGAGTCCAAACTGGTTTGGTAATAGTTGTACTTGCTGGCCACCCCTAATACTAATTGCTGGGTTGCCTTCGTCGTTATGTTCTTTGTGAGTATGTGCTGTATCAACCATTTGTTTAAGGTGTGTATGCTCTTCAGCACTCAGATCTTCAACAGCAATTATTAATGGATTAAAATAACCAAATTTCATATTATCTTCTCTTTCTATAGAAGTATATATGCGGCCCGAAGGCCGCACACATTATTTCTTGATTTCTTCAAATTCAGCATCCACTACATTTTCATCCTTAGATTCTTCTGCTTTGGTTTCTGAATTATCAGTTTGGTTATCTTGTTGTGATTTGTAGATTGCCTCACCAAGTTTTTGTGATGCTTCCATTAGTGTTTGCATCTTACTATTAATTTCGTCGGCATTGTCTGACTTAACTGCTTCTGACAAATCATCCTTGGCTTTATTAATAGCATCCTTGATAGAGTCATCAACCTTATCACCGTGTTCCTTAAGACTCTTTTCAGTTCCGTTGATTAAACTCTCTGCTTGGTTCTTGGAGTCAATTAGTTCACGTTTTTTCTTATCCGATTCCTTGTTGGCTTCAGCGTCCTTGATCATGTTATCAATTTCTTCTTGGCTTAAACCTCCGTCGGATTTAATTGTGATCTTTTGTTCCTTGCCTGTTCCGCTATCCTTAGCACTCACGCTAACGATACCGTTGGCATCAATATCAAATGTTACTTCGATTTGAGGGACTCCTCTTGGTGCTGGAGCAATGCCTTCAAGGTTAAAGTTTCCAAGCAGTTTATTATCCGCTGCCATTTCTCTTTCACCCTGTAGCACCTTAATTGTAACAGCACTTTGATTATCTTCTGCTGTTGAGAACACCTGTGATTTCTTTGTAGGAATTGTAGTATTCTTTTCAATTAATTTAGTGCTTACACCACCCAATGTTTCGATACCAAGTGACAATGGAGTAACATCTAACAACAATACATCGTTAACATCACCGGATAAAATACCCGCCTGTACTGCTGCACCAAGTGCTACTACTTCGTCTGGGTTAACACTTCTGTTAGGTTCCTTGCCAAAGAATTCCTTGACTGTTTCAACAACCTTAGGCATACGAGTCTGACCACCAACGAGAATTACATCAGTAATATCTGATTTGTTAATGCCTGCATCTTTCAATGCAATCTCACATGGTTTGATCGAACGCTGAATTAAGTTTTCAACAAGGCTTTCAAACTTGGCTCTTGTTATCTTAACATTAAGATGTTTAGGACCCGATGCATCTGCTGTGATGAATGGTAGGCTGATATCAGTCTGTGCTGTACTTGACAATTCAATCTTTGCTTTTTCAGCGGCTTCTCTCACACGCTGTAGGGCAAGATTATCGTTGCTTATGTCAACACCCGATTCCTTTTTAAATTCATCGATAATATGTTGTGTAAGTGTAGCATCAAAGTCTTCCCCGCCCAGTGCTGTATCACCGTTTGTGGACTTAACTTCAAATACACCGTCACCAATCTCGAGAATGGAAACATCGAATGTACCACCACCTAAGTCGTACACTGCTACGATTCCTTTGTTTTTCTTATCAAGACCGTATGCAAGTGATGCGGCTGTTGGCTCGTTTACAATACGTAAAACTTCGAGACCTGCAATCTTACCTGCGTCTTTAGTTGCTTGACGTTGTGCATCATTGAAGTATGCTGGAACAGTGATGACTGCTTTTTCTACAGGTTGTCCTGTGTATTTCTCAGCAGTTTCTTTCATCTTCTGTAGAACGAAAGCAGAAATTTGTTGAGGTGAATATTCCTTACCTTCTGCTTCTACCCATGCATCACCATTCTTTGCTTTGATTATTTTGTATGGTAATGTCTTTTTGTCCTTTTGAACTTCTTTGGAATCAAAACTTCTACCAATTAATCTTTTGGCTGCATAGATTGTATTTTTTGCGTTTGTTACCTGCTGACGTTTTGCTGAAACACCAACAAGTTTATCATCACCAGTAAATGCCACTATTGAAGGTGTTGTTCTATTACCCTCTGCATTTTCTATTACTTGTGGATCTTTTCCGCTTAGGATAGCAACACATGAATTTGTTGTTCCTAAATCGATACCGATTACTTTGCTCATACTTTTCTCCTTTTTAAGCGAGTTATTAATTTGGACCTTTTCAGCGTCCAGATTTATTTATCATCGCAATATATGTAAGCATTAATTTTGGCATTACAAGTCCTAAAATTAATGTTTTTTCTCCAAAATTGAATTTAATTTATCATAAAGGCTATCGTAAGGCCTTTCCTTGAACACATTTTGATTGTGTATTAACATATCAAAATCCTTATTGTGTAGTTCATTTAACTTTTCCACGTCCATATTTAGGTATTCTCTGACCACAGTTAACCAAGCATCAAGTCGTTGATTGTCGTCAACTATTAAATCATAGCCATAATCAATCCAATCTGGAAGTTTAAAACCATATTTTTTAATATCATTAATTAAACCCGAATACCCAAATGGAATAATAAAGTGTCCCTTGATTAGTGGATCCCAGGTTTTTTCAGTTATTGCTCTTGTTTCGCCTGTGGTTGTTATTGTTTCTGTGTATATGCTGGCAAAGGTTTTTCTATAATTTATATTTGCCACGGGCCACCAAGTTCCGCCATTCTGTAAATTGTTCGTAAAATGATATAGATTTTCCTGTGGTGAAAGAACCTTTCCTTTGGTAGGATCACTTCTGTATCCTTTCATATTATTCATTCCTTCAGTAAGGACTTCTTTTAACTTTATCCTTGCCTTGGTCCTTGGATGATCGGGAAAATCATAATATACTCTACTGGGGCTTAGGTAGTGTAATTCTTTTTTTGTTTTTTGAATTTTTGGAATGATATACATTCTTCGTGTTGCTGACCATGTCCATACTCTCTGTTTTAAATCGTATTTGTCATAATCCAAACAGTATGCCTTTTGCCTATTCCATAACGCATCATAAAAAATTTGATTTTTGTTTTCCATGTTTGTATGAAGTATAGCAATATTATCAGCAAGATCAGAAAAATTTTCTAAATATTTTTTGTGTGACTCATCTATGTCAGAACCGTCGTCAATATGAAATATGCTTAATATCAACAACAAATGTTTATCGGTTAATAGTCCTTCGAGAAAATCTCTTTGTTCGGGTGTTGGTTGATGTGGGTGTCCCACCACCGGAACAATGTCGGCCTGATCTATATCCTGTGTGTACTCGTACTTGCTTCTTTCAAGATCAAAAGGAAGGAAATGTGCATGAGAACTATTAAGCAAAGGATTAATTTCTTCAATTCTAAATATTCTTAACATTCCTATCTCTTGTAAGTGTGGTGCCGGCACCAAGAATCGAACTCGGGACCTGATGATTACAAATCAACTGCTCTACCTGCTGAGCTATACCGGCATTAAGTGCTACTATTATTTACCCTGGCCTCTATACTTTTTAAAATTTCTTTTTTGTGATTTGTTCATGGAAGCAGATTTTGGGCGGTTGCCTCCCTGCTTGGTATGCTTCTTTACGCTTTCGTGTCTTGATATTCCTACACCTGATTTTGCCATTTTAATAAATCCTCCTTAGTATTAATTTCAATTCCATTAAATTCAACTTTTGTTACTCCTATTTTAAATCCATTCTGTAACCAACGCAGTTGTTCAAGTTTTTCTATTTCTTCTTCCTTGTGTTTTTTTAAATCCATGTATGACCCAAGGACAGAATTTTTGTATCCGTATATTCCAAGATGGTGATCTCCATATTCAAGACTTGCCCTACAGAACCAATTAGCGTGTTTTCCATTGTGTATAATTTTAACGGAATTAGGATCTCTTCTTTGATCAATGTTCATTTCGGTATAAGCAGTAACTACATCATTATCATTATCAAGACAATCACTCACCGCAAAAATAATTTCCTTGCTTATGTCTGGCATGTCTCCTTGAACATTAATAAAATGCTGATAGTTAAGATAGTCGGAAGCCAAAGCACACCTTTCAGTTCCGTTGTCTGCGTTACCAGTGATTATGCATTGATCGCCGATTACATCCTTTATCATATCACTATCGGTTAATACATAGGTCGGAATGCCAGTTTCCTGACACTTCTCAAAAACTGTTTCTATTAATGTTTTATCATTAAGTTTACAGAGCATCTTATTAGGAAATCGTGTACTCTGCAACCTTGCCGGAATTACTATTGCCAAGGATTTCATAATTGGGGTCCTAAGTTTCCACTGACACTAATTCTTTCCATGCTTTCGTCTCCGTAAAAAGGATAAACACAGTGCGTAAGCATTGAAGGAAAGAAACAAATCTTTCCGTGATAATTTTTATCCACATTTATTTTTTCGTGCATTACTTCACCAAGTATGGTAGTGTATGTAAATTCAAAGCATCCTTTCAATGGGGTTCCAACCTGATTTCTTTGCTGTTCTTCGTGCGTGTATGGAACATATAACCATATTACAAAACTGTAAAGTGCTGGGTGTTTATGATTAGGATTAAATGTTCCTGGTGTCTGAATATTTACCCATAGGTCATTTAGTGCTACTGGAACTTGAGAACTTAAAGGAGCACCTCTCCAGAATGAATGCGATGGCCATTCTTGATCATATTCCTTTGCAAGAGAAAAAAGGTAATTTTGAAGAACAGGCTTACTTCTTTTTAATTCATGTGTGCCCTTAAAATTACTACTTACACTTGATGTATAATCACTGTTAGGATCATTTCTAACTTCGTCAATTTCTTTTGCGAGTGAAACAAGTATTTCTCTTGGAACATCGTCAATTAAGTAACCTATGTTTGGAAGGTTTTTCTTTTCCATCACTCGACCTCTAATTTAAAGGCAACGGTAACTCTTAAACCCTTGTAAAATGCTGTGGGTTCAAGACCGGCATGCAATATGGTCGCATCAAAGAGCACTGCTGAATTTGGTTTAGGATAGTGACTGTATCCCTTGGTTCCGTCATCACTGCTGAAAACTGTATTACCTCCGTATTCGGGTCTCCATTCGGTGTTAGCATAATAAAGAAATGTGTAATACTTTCCAGGAACTATTCCCGGACCGTGAGCATCAGGATGTAGTTCACCGCAGAGGCTATGTGTCTGTCCATTGGCATAAACTCTCTGTAGTTTAAATTTTGGATTAATTTCTTTAATCATTGAAAACATATGTTCGCTAAAAAAATTATCCTTGTCAAGAGGCATAAACCAAAATGTATTTTCTGGGTTTATTGTGTGACCGCAGAATCCCCATTCAGTGCCTTTGATTGTTTTGTTGACCACATAGTTCCAATCTTCTTTATTAAGAAAATTATCGTATGTTGTAATATCGAAACTCATAAACATAATTATCCTTGATTGCTATTGATAAACAAAAACTTGGTTAAATATCATGATGAAAGATTTTGACTTAATTTGGCCCACTCCCATTCAAAGGGGAAATCAAGTATTTGATAATCAGGAAAAAATACTGGAAGCATCTGTTGAATATTCTGGACAGATAAATGATGATCAATCCCTTGAAAGTAACAAGGGAAAATTAATAAATGATCCAAGAATAAAAACTGTAAAACAATGGATGCTTGATACCGTTACTGAAGGAGTTTCCAAACTCAACGAACAGTTTTGGACCAAACCCTGCGCTACAATGATTAATGAAATGTGGAGTTGGTCAAGCACTGAATATTTCAATCCATTGCATAGTCATCCAAATAATAGTTGGAGCATGATTTATTGTGTTGACAGTAATACTAATGAAGAAGATGGTTCAAACGGCACCACAATGATCTATAGTCCTTTACCATGGGGTCAATATGCAGACCCTGGTCTTGCATTCATGGAAAGAACTTTTATGCAGTGGCACCGTTTAAACACAGGTGACTTTTTGCTTTTTCCATCATTCATAAGACATACTGCAATTTATAGTGGCAGAAGTCCAAGAACGATTATAGCAGCAAACTTTTCATTTAGATAGTCTAATTGCCACCAACCTGTTGTTGGGCTCTATACATCAAGGACTTATCACCCTTGGTAAGAACTTTTAGCAACTCAACCTTTTCCTGCTTATACACCTTGTAAAAATTTGGATCATATTTTTCAATGGAAGCAGTATTGTGTATTAGATCAGCCAACTTGATTGTCTGTGCTTCTGCTGGAGCATCAGCACTATGTAATCTATCAAGAGCCTTTCTTGTTCTCCTGTTACCGTCCTCTGGACGACTAATGTCAGTTAGCCATCCAACAAGTTCTGCAACCTTATCTCCAAACTTGTCAGCAATCTGATCAATGGTAACATGAGTGTCTTCCACGACATCGTGAAGCAATGCAGCCGCAATCATTTCATCGGTATGCGGAACGGTCTTGACAATTTCAGCCACGGCAATAGGGTGATTGATATACGGATCACCCGTATACTTTCTCTTCTGATCACCGTGTGCCGCAGTGGCAAATTTTAAAACTTCATCTAACATAACTTCTCCTTGGAGTGGATGACAGGACTCGAACCTGCATTGTAGGGATTTGCAATCCCTTGCGTCACCATTCCGCCACACCCACAAAATGGCATAGGAGCAAGGATTCGAACCTCAACCAACGGTTTTGGAGACCGCTATGCTACCGTTACACCACTCCTACAAACTTTATTGAATTATATTACGTTTTGGATTTTTTGTCAACCAATTTATTCGTCGCCGTTGTATTGGTTCATCAGTATGTTCTTGCCGATCTCAAACAGGCCAACACCCACAGCAACATCACCTACGTAGCAGTGTATCTGTGCCTCGCCATTCTTGTCCAAACTGGTCGCGGTAAATTCCTGTATTTCACCCGCTTCAATCTGTTCCTTCATGTGATTGAGTATATCAAGAAGTGCGATCTTGCGCTTTTCTTGGAAGTCGATAACATCAGTGTCCTCTGACTTTTTGGGAGCATCGTTGATGCTTACTATCTTCATTTTGCCTTCCTTTCTCTCGTCTGACATAGTTACATTATACTATCTGCAAGTTTAAAGTCAACCATTTGTTTTGCAGTAAAGTATTGATCACTTGGTGAATTGAATTTCTTTCTTACCTCGGCAAGCGTCATTCCACTCGCATCTCTAATGATACCAAGTGCTCTTGCTTCGCAGTTTACATTCTCACTCATTGCTGCCTTCATGTCATGCATCTTGGTTTCTGCCTGTTCTGAACTATGTTGGTGATTCATTATGCCCGTGTTCTTTCCTAACACTCGTTGTCCATTCTGTCCTGAAACAAATATTAGGAATGCCGCACTCATCACCGCACCAATACCAACAGTGGCCACAGTATGATAACTGTTCTTCATCACATCAATCAATGCAAATGCTTCATACAAATCTCCGCCATATGAATTAATGTAGAGCGTGAGTTTGCGCTTGGGCTTCTTCTGAAGATTGGCACTCACAATCCACTTGATTGCTTCTGACACATTTTCATTGGTGATGTCACCATGCAAATAGTGTATGTCATTATCGAGTAGACTCTTGTCAATCGAATCCTGCGCTGTCCAGTTGTCGTATTTTGTAGGCATAAAAGTTAATCTCTGATTGCGTTTAATATACGCATATTTATCGGTTTAGTCAACATTAAATTCATTCAAGAATTGTACTGTTTTTCACCATATTTTAGCATGAATATCGTAGCATCCTGCTTGTTGTGAAAGAACCATTTATTACCTCTATTGTAAAATTTGGATTGACAGTTTTCCAAGGCCCATGCCATAATTTTGGAAATAGCATAGTAATCATTTGCTGATTCTACCTGATGCCAATTTTTCACTATATCGTCTACAGACTTATTCATATTGTTATTTTAACATAAGACAAAACAATTGTCAACACATAAATACAAGCATAGTAATTAAATTACTATTTTGGAGCGAAAAATATGGACTTTTTATCTTTTGTGGGAGACGTTGGTTTTCCTATCGCAGGCGCTATAGCCGCAGGCGTATTTGTATTCACTACACTAAAATTCATACTTGCTTCTGTAACAGGAAGTGTAAACGGACTAAAGAACATAATTGGTGCTTTGGATAATAGAGTTCAGACAATGAATAACGATTTGATTAAGATTGATGCTCTCATGAGCCATGTGGTTGGTGTTAAACCAAACATAGACCGACTTGCTGCAAACGAAGGCAAGGAAGATGCGAGGAGAGATTAAATGATCTGGATGGATTATGTAGTAGAACAAGCAGGAAAAAATTTTAGAGTTAAAGGCGATTGGGAAGGTGAAGTAATGGGAGTTCAAAGAGATGGCACACCCAAAGATCACTATCTATACAAACCAGGCGATAGATTTATAGTTAACGAAAACGGTTGGTTATGCTTTGTACCAAGGGAAAAAGATGACGAGTGAGTTAGCAACAGCAATTAAAGACTTTGGGTTTCCTATTGTGGCCGCGATGGGTCTTGGTTATTTTGTTTACTATGTATGGAAATGGGTAACGGAAGAAATTAAACCAGTTCTTGGAGAGGCTAACGGAACATTAATTAAACTTGTTGATCGTATTAGAATGTTGGACAACGATATGATACGATTGAACACAAAATTAGCGATGGTATTGGAATACTATCAACAGAAGGGTATGCAGCCTGATAAGGACATTGAAGAAATTATCAGCCGATACCAAACCAAATCGGAATCATTCGATTCCACAGGATCTAAACCAGAACCTAAAAAATAACCCGTCGGAGAAAGGAGCGATTCAATGAGGGAC
>Ga0181593_10007082_pt1 | contig 10033 bp, 12 predicted proteins | sample 071ome_19_FD_133756 | JGI IMG/M metagenome (GOLD analysis project Ga0181593, IMG submission 133756) | Coastal salt marsh microbial communities from the Groves Creek Marsh, Skidaway Island, Georgia - 071413AT metaG (megahit assembly) | ecosystem: Environmental > Aquatic > Marine > Intertidal...
ACTGGTCAATGAGGTCAATCAACGCGAAGAAGATCGTTGGATTGAAACCATGCTATTACGTTCGCTATCGCAAGCAGTCTATAGCCCAGACAATGTTGGTCATTTCGGATTGGCTCACCCCTTATATGCACACTTCACTTCACCAATACGCCGTTATCCAGACCTAATTGTGCATCGTGCAATTAGTCATTTAATAGCAAAAAGAAAAGCAAGCACATTTACATATACGCATAACGATTTAGTGTTACAAGGAGAACACTGTTCAATGGCAGAGCGACGTGCTGATGATGCTACACGTGATGCCGAAAACACTCTTAAATGTGAATTTATGCAAGACAAAGTGGGCAAGAAATTTACCGGTTCAGTGACTGGTGTAACTTCTTTTGGTTTGTTCGTCGAACTAATCGATGTTTATGTAGAAGGCCTAATACACATTAGTACACTTTCTGATGATTACTATCAATTTGATCCAAGCACAATGGCTTTACATGGAGAGTCAACTCGTAAAACATATCGTCTCGGTGACACATTAGATGTCATCGTCAATCGGGTAGATATCGACGAACGTAGAATTGACTTCATACTAGATCAACAACCATCAAAACGAAAACGTAAAAAACCTAAACGCAAATAAATGCCTCGATGAGTAAAAAAGAAACATTACCTGGCATACATACTGTAAGTGCTCTACTCAACCGCCAGCCCGAGCGTGTTCAATTTCTTTGGGTAGAACAAAACAAACATAATGCTCGTATCGACTCATTAGCCGAACAAGCAAGTTCGCTAGGAATTTCAATACAACAAGTGCAGCGCAATAAACTTGATCAACTATGTGAAGGCGCCCAACACCAAGGTATTGCTGCCTCATGCTCAGTGACTTCGATGTTAGATGAACATGACCTGATACATCAGCTACAAACTTCCAGCACACCACCTTTGCTACTCATTCTAGACGAAGTCAGTGATGCCCATAATTTTGGCGCATGTTTACGCACTGCCAATGCGGCTGGTGTCGATGCTGTCATTGTTGCACAAAGAAACTCTGCACCGCTTACCCCAGCTGTACATAAAACAGCCAGCGGCGCCACGGTTAGCTTGCCCATCGTAAAAGCCGCAAATTTATCAAGGTTTATTGATGTGATTAAAAAAGTTGGTGTATGGGTCTATGGTGCGGCCGGCGAAGCCACAGAATCTATTTACCAGTCCAATCTATCAGGCCCTACTGCCATTGTTATGGGCGCAGAGGGCCAAGGTCTAAGGCGACTGACGCAAGAACGCTGTGATCAGTTATATTCACTACCTATGCAGGGTGATGTGGAAAGTCTCAATGTCTCTGTCGCCACAGGTATTTTCTTATATGAAGCATTACGCCAGCGTAGCCGTTGAATATTCCCTTACCCTCACGTACACTTCGCGTCTTTATTTTTTAGCTACCTTTCCTCACCGTCTATCTCAGCGGGAGGACACAGACCTTAAGGAGCAACAATGAGACATTATGAAATCGTATTTTTGGTCCATCCGGACCAAAGTGACCAGGTATCAGCCATGGTCGACCGCTATAAATCCATGATTGAAAATGGTGCAGGTAAAGTTCACCGCCTCGAAGATTGGGGTCGCAGAATTTTAGCTTATCCCATTAATAAAATTCTTAAAGCACACTACGTTCTTCTAAATATTGAAACTAGCCAAGAAGTGCTTGATGAGCTGGTAAGTGCTTTTCGTTTCAATGATGCTGTACTTAGACACATGGTAGTAAGTTGCAACGAAGCAATTACTGAACCATCGCCTATGATGAAGTCAATAGAAAAAGAACGTGAGCGTGATAACCGCGAGACGACTCCTCCCACTGCAGAAAAATCTGAACCATCTAGCAGTGAAGAACCAGTCGCAGAAGAATCAACAGAAGCTGCTGTTGAAGCAGTGGCCGAGGAGGAATAACTATGTCTAAATATTTCCGTCGTAGACGTTATTGTAGATTCACTGAGGAAGGCATTAAGCATATCGATTATAAAGATATAGACTTACTTAAAGACTTCATCACTGAAACTGGCAAAATCGTTCCTAGTCGCATTACTGGCACTAAGGCTCGTTATCAACGTCAATTAACCACTGCTATCAAACGTGCACGTTACTTGGCTTTATTGCCTTATAGCGACCAACACTAAGTATTCCGCGCGTCTATATAGATTACCTATATAGACGCGAAGAACACCTGGTGATAACAACCACCACATTAGGTTGTTTATCATGCTCAAGAATTTTGCCAGTTTTACACTTTCAGGAAAGATACCTGCGTTTACAGTTGTATTCGGATTCTTAGTCTTCGCACTAATATTTCCACTAAGTGCAATAGTTAGCGGCGCTGCATTGGTTTTACTAACATTACACGCCAGCCCCACAAATAGTATTTCGATAGTCCTTGCCTGTACTTTAGGGTTTGCGATTTTAACTCAAGTGCTACTTGGGAACGCGACAATAGGCGCCTTAACTGCAATAGCACAACTCATACCGTGCTTCATTCTTGCTTACATGCTGCATTCAACACGCTCTTTGTCACTATCTATGCAATTTTTTGCATTGCTAGGGGCTGTCGTGTTTGTACTAACATCTGTAATGTTCCCTAACTCCCAACAATTTTGGCAATCGACATTAACACCCATACTTTCTCCTGCACTTGAAGCTAGCGGAAATACTCAAGAGCAGATTGAGTTAATCATCGCACAAACCTCCAAGTACATGATTGGCTTACTAATTATGTCTATCGTATTAGTACATAGTGGTATTTTACTGCTCGGCTACAAACTTTATAGTCTGGCAAATGACAACACACAGTTTGATCAAGATTTTCTTCAACTACGATTAGGTAAAGTTCTAGCCGCACTGGCAATTATTACGGGCGCTTGGGCCTTAGCAGCAAAGTCCCCATTTGCCGCTCAGTTATGCGGAATCCTTATAATTTTATTTTTTTTACAAGGGTTGGTTGTCATTCATACCACTTGTGGAACCATGACAAAGGGCAAACTTTGGTTGATAATTACCTACTTATTAGTGATCTTTGTACCCCAGGTGATTGCCATCGTCATCCTGCTTGGATTATTTGAAACGTTTTTCAAATTGCGCTTACGCGTAAAATAAATTTATTAACACTCTGATATTTTTAAGGAAATATAATGGAAGTTATTTTGTTATCTAAAGTTGAAAACTTAGGCGCCTTGGGCGATAAAGTAAGCGTACGTTCTGGTTATGCACGCAACTATTTAATTCCACAAGGCAAAGCTAAGTTCGCAACAGCCGAAAATCTGGCTGAATTTGAAGCACGCCGTGCTGAACTTGAAGCTGAAGCTGCAAGTGCATTAGCGGCCGCTGAAGAACGCAAATCTAAACTTGATGGGTTAACTGTCACGATCCCAGCTAAAGAAGCAGGTGAAGGCAAACTATTTGGTTCTGTTGGAAACGTTGATGTCCTTGAGGCATTAACTGCTTTAGGCCATCAAGTTGAAAAGCGTGAAATTCGCATGCCTGATGGAGCATTCCGTCAAGTTGGTGAACATAATATTGAACTACATTTACATAGTGATGTTAATGCCACGGTGACAATCAGCATCGTTGCTGAAGAGTAAGTTTATAAACACTTATAAAAATCTCAATGGCCGAAACCATTTCCAGCGCAGACTTCACCGCACCCAGCACTGAATCTCTGCGCACACCACCTTACTCGCTTGAAGCCGAGCAAGCTGTACTAGGTGGATTAATGTTAGAAAATGGCTCCTGGGATCAGGTGGCTGACACTCTAACTGAAGATGACTTCCATTTATTTGACCATCGCATCATATTCCGCGCCATTGCAGGTCTTGCTTTTCAAAACCAGCCTTTTGATGTTGTTACACTCGCCGAAAAAATAAAACACTCTGATGAAACAGCAGGCGTTAATAATCAGAACGTCATGGCTTACATAGCAACCCTCGCTAAAGAAACTCCTACAGCAGCTAACATTTCTGCATACGCTGACATCGTTAGAGAAAAATCTGTTCTAAGAAAACTAGCTTCTGCTGGCACCGACATCGCAGGTTCTGCTTATCAAACTCAAGGCATGCACAGTCGAGAATTGCTCGATATTGCTGAAAAAAAGATATTTGAAATTGGCGACCAAGGTGCAAAAGGTATTGGCGGCTTCAAAGGCATGAAAGAATTGCTTAAAACCACCGTCGAAAAAATAGATGAATTATTCGAGCGTGGCGATACAATCACAGGTACAGCCACTGGCTTTGATCATTTTGATGAAAACACTTCAGGGCTACAAAAAGGTGACTTAATCATTGTTGCTGGAAGACCTTCCATGGGTAAAACCAGCTTAGCTATGAATATGGCTGAATACGCTGCCATTCAAAAACAAGAATGTGTTGCTATATTTAGCATGGAAATGCCCAGTCATCAGTTAACCATGAGGATGCTTTCTTCAATTGGTCGTATTAATCAACAAAACATTCGAACTGGAAAACTAAGCGACGAAGATTGGCCTAGATTAACCAGTGCTGTTTCGATGTTGTCTGAGTCCAAATTATTTATTGACGACAGCGCGGCATTAAGCCCTACTGAAATTAGAGCTCGTGCACGTCGCTTAAAACGAGAACATGGATTGTCACTTATCGTGATTGACTACTTACAACTTATGCAAGTCACTGGGAGTAACGAAAATCGCACTAATGACGTCTCTGAGATATCTCGCTCTTTGAAAGCACTTGCGAAAGAATTAGATGTTCCAGTCATTGCTCTTTCCCAGCTCAATAGAAGCCTCGAGCAACGCACCGATAAACGCCCTGTCATGTCTGATTTGCGCGAGTCTGGCGCCATCGAACAAGATGCAGACTTAATTGTATTTATCTACCGCGATCAAGTTTATAACGAAGAATCACCAGACAAAGGCACTGCTGAAATCATAGTTGCTAAGCAACGTAACGGCCCAATCTTTAAAACTCGATTAACTTTCTTAGGTCAGTACACTCGCTTTGAAAACTTCATTCCTGAAGTGTACGGTGGCAGCGACTCATATTCATGAAACGTTCGGCATACGCCATCATCAAGCTAGAACATTTTGCACATAACCTAGACGTAGTCAGATCATTTGCCCCCCATTCTAAAGTGATATCTGTGATTAAAGCAGATGCATATGGTCATGGCTTTGCTGAAACCGCACAAGCACTTACTTCCAGTGATGCCTTTGCTGTCGCATGTGCTGACGAAGCTGTCGAGTTGCGTTCAACAGGCATCTTACATCCTATAATTTGTTTACAAGGTTTTTCAGACGATCAACAATTGCAGATGATTGCAGAGTCAAATGTGCAAGCTGTTGTGCATAGCGATCACCAAATCAAACTATTACAAAACCATCCACTATCTCAATCAATACAAGTGTGGCTTAAGATTGACACGGGTATGGGTCGATTAGGTTTTAGAACCAATCAAGTAAGACAAGCTTTACAGCAATTAGAAGACATCGAAAGTGTTTCCAAAATACGTTTTATGACACATTTTGCTAATGCTGATTTACTCGATGATCAATTCACTCAACATCAGCTTAAATTATTTGATAACGCAGTTAAAAATTTCCCTGAAAAAGAAAAAAGTGCAGCTAATTCCGCTGCCACACTTGCATACACTAACTCTCATTATCAATGGGTAAGATCAGGACTAGCGCTATACGGCATTTCACCTTTTCGAGCAGATTCAATCCACCCAGATACATCTGAATTAAAACCTGTCATGTCCTTACATGCGCCTATTATTTCAATTAAGCAATTGAAAAAAGGTGAACATGTCGGTTATGGCAGTCAATTTACATGCCCACAAGACATGCGAGTTGCTGTTGTTGCGATAGGCTATGCGGACGGATATCCACGTGCTTTAGCAACACCAATGAATGTAAGCATTCAAGGAAATCTTGCACCTATAATTGGACGAATTTCTATGGACATGATGACCATTGACGTATCTCATATTAGTGCATCTATTGGTGACGATGCAGAGTTATGGGGTGAAGATATTTCTGTTTCTGAGGTTGCCGTTTCAGCTAATACAATCAGTTATGAATTACTATGCGGTATATCAGATCGCGTGAAACTTATTTATCAGTAATATAACAATAATCCATTGAACTGTTAGTTATAAATTTTGACTAATGCATATTACACAAAATGCAATTAGCCAGGATTTAATATGCCATCATATAAAACAAATAACCCTCGCCTTATAAGCTTATTTTTATCAGCATTTCTTTTATTCACTCTTGCGGCCTGCTCGACTTATGGAGACAAAGTTGCTCCAGTACCATTACCCAGCGAACAAACCGGAGGCATAGAAGTAAATAACGTTGGCTTATATGCAGAAGCTTATTTGCAACCAGATGCAGCTAAACAAGCTTTTGGTTTTGATATACGCGGAGCGGGCGTTCTGCCTGTAAGATTTGTTTTAGACAATCAATCTCAAGGAGATGTTGAGATTAGAGGTGACCAAACATTCTTAATTGACCAAGACAATCAAGCATGGCCGCTTTTATCTTACGACCAAGCCTATCGCTGTGTTAACGAACACGTTGAACTTGGCGAAACAGCCAAAGGTGCAGCTAAACCTGCTGTATTACTAGCCGCAACGGGCGCATTAGTTGGCGCTGCTGTCGGTGTTGTTACAGGCGACAGTGCAGGTGAAGGCGCTGCGAGAGGTGCTGCCGCGGGCGCTGCAGCTGGCGCTGTCATAGGTGGTGCAAAACGATATCAAGAAGTTGGTCAAGAAATCAGAGAAAACCTGGCACATGATTCATTTGAGAATAGGAACATTGAAAGCGGCGATATTGCACATGGATTTTTATTCTTTCCAGGCGATCAAGAGATTGCTTCTCTCGACACTTTAAGGATTTCAATCAACATTGATGATAACCCCCAAGTTATTAAACTAAAGTTACACGAAAAAATTTAGTATTAAACAAATAAAACTCATGTTGGGCTAGAGAGTTAATTAATACTGCTTCTCTCAAAAAGTACTTCCCCTGTGAATTTAATACTCACAATTTCGCCCGCAAATACATAAATTCAATTAAATTTATACAATAGATGTGAACTAGTTCCACAAACACAGCGCGATTTTTTTTGGTAGCTATGGGATAGTGTCGTTAATAAAAACTATAAGCCTACCTACGTGAGCACGACTAAAAACCAAAAAAGTCTCGCAATCAATAGCCAGGTTCAATCTAATCGGCGAACCGCATTAGAAAGAAGATCTCCCACATTAAAAGGCTTTTTAATCGGCTGCATTAAGTGCCGGCGTCGTTCACGTCGACGCGTTGATTGTAATGCTCATTTTCCCACGGATTGGTATGACACTAAATTATTTATAATGGCACTTTCATTATTGTTATTGTCTATTACTGATGCAGCAATGACAATGACCTTGCTTAACAATGGCGCAGTGGAAGTGAATCCTTTTATGAACTTCCTTCTGAGTCAAAGCACAAATACTTTTGTGTATACAAAGCTTGTACTTACAGCTATTTGCATTCTTGTACTAGTCGCCCATTACCATTCAAAATTATTTAACACTGTTAGTGTTGACAAACTATTAACATTTTCTCTGTCAATATATTCAGCACTAGTGATATATGAAGTATTTTTATTATTTACTTTAATGATTCGTTAAACGCTTAACTGAAATCAATACAACAGCATTGGATCATCTTCTCTTAACCTAATTAGCTGCTTTTGCCACATAGTTATATTACCTGGATTGGAGCCGCGAGAAATTGCATCCAACCATTTGTCATGACATAACATTAACAATTCTAAACCTTCATCAGTAAAGTCAGACATCTTTAATTCGAAATCTAACCAATCTCTTTCAGCTATATTACCTTCATGCACTAATCCAGTTTCTTTAAAAAAGTGCAGTAATGGTTTATAACGATTAGAAAATTCCTCTGCTGCCTTTTGTTTAGCTTTATCTTCGGCATCATCATCTATGTACCATTTACATGCATCTATCACCATATCTTTCATACAAGCTACCTCCATTTAGGCATTCTTCCCTGTAAGTACACACAATATTTGTTACACAAATATGTTAGCCATAAGTGTACCCTCAGATATGAGGACTAGGTCAATAAAACGACCCACAATCTATCCGATAAAAAACCCCTTTTATCTATGCCAAAATGACCGAAGGCTATATTTAAATGTCCTCTAACAGCCTGTCTGAAATATCTATCGTTAATTGAAAATTTTGTTTAATTAATAATTCTGTAATATTCAAAACAAATACTTGCCAAGTATCTAAATCAACTAAAGTAAAACTATGAATGATAATATTGCCAATCGCGGTATTTGCACATTATGTCCAAAGTGCAATATGAATACACTTACTCACTACCTACATCATCAATTAACCATTTCATTTTGTGAATGCAAGAACCTAGGTGGACTATATATAGGCTTTGCTGAAAAACCTTTTTGGAAATTATATTCTGATATGAATAAATATGAGTTCCTAGAATTTGCTCAAAGCGCAGACGCTTACGTTGATGCAATGAGAGAAACTCATCTTTGTTCAGAATCCGCCTAATCAAATCTTCTATATTTACCTCAATTTTTTGCAGTATCTCTTTAACAGAGAATTCCAGATATTTCCAATTTTTTAAATCTCATATCGCTGTTTGCCATTTAGATATTTAGTGGCTAACGACACTACAAAATATCTAACACTCCCTAGCACAGAGCCAAATATTTAAACCGCTTATAGGCCAAAACAAACCAACTATCGGCCCCTCCGAATCTAGCTCACACAAATTATCAAAAATGCGTCACATATTTCAGTGCTCCATATAAGAGCTCAACATACAAGGCTCATTGCCACTGAAAATAATAATAGATACCGCGTAGTAACAACGCTAAGCCATGAGGGGTCAAAAATGTTGCAGACAATACGAGCAATTTCAACGTTGGTTATTTGTATAACGTTCTTATACGCCTGCGGAGGACAGTCGTCTGGAGAAAGCACAGGCAGTAATGGCACAACAACTGTGACTACGCCAACAACCAATAACAACAATCCAACAGTAGCGAGTGGTGCAAGTTTTTATGCACAGCCCGCTTTAGGTTGTGTAAGTTGTCATGGCGCAAATGGTGAGGGTGGGTTATTCCAAGCCATTAACACATTTAGCCCCTCAACTTGTCCTTCTTGTTCTGATGTAGCCACTCTTGCAGCAGATATCGCAGCAACTATGCCCACAGGCACAGGCGTCCCAGGTGATTGTACTGGCTCAACCCCTGGCACCTGTGCTCACGATATAGCAACATTCATGATGGAAACATGGATTAACTCAGGTACTCCTGCTCCAACTGCTGGCATCACTGTAACTGCATCAGCTAACCCAACTACTGATGAATCAGGAGCAACAACCACAATTCTAGTTAAGTTAGACACCGAACCTACTGCAGATGTCACACTAAGTGTAGTAAGTAGTAATCTCAACGAAGGGACAGTTAACGCACCATCAGTTTCATTTAATAACACCGATTGGGCCACTGATAAGTCAATCGTTGTTACAGCTGTTGACGACGGTAATGTTGATGGCAATATTGTCTATCAAATCTCAATTGGACCTGCAGTTAGCGCTGACCCTGAATACTCTACTATGAGTGTTTCTAACATTAGCGTCACAAATAATGATAACGATGTTGCTATCCCCGCAGGGATTACAGTCACCCCAACTTCAGGTCTAATTACGGATGAAGCTGGGTTACAAGCCAACTTCCAAGTGTCATTAAATTCAATGCCAAGTGCAGATGTCACTATCGGTATTGCAAGCTCAGACACAACCAAAGGTACAGTTGCACCCGCCTCACTCACATTTACAAGCCTCAACTATGCAACTACGCAAACCGTAACCATTACTGGAGTTGATGATGGAGATCTAGATGGCGCAATTGCTTACATGGTCACTACTAGTCCTGCAACAAGCGTTGATGCAGACTACAACTTGTTAGATGCT
>Ga0181593_10007083_pt1 | contig 10031 bp, 10 predicted proteins | sample 071ome_19_FD_133756 | JGI IMG/M metagenome (GOLD analysis project Ga0181593, IMG submission 133756) | Coastal salt marsh microbial communities from the Groves Creek Marsh, Skidaway Island, Georgia - 071413AT metaG (megahit assembly) | ecosystem: Environmental > Aquatic > Marine > Intertidal...
AGCAGGCCGTAGAACACTACTTGCCACCCGGGGAACAGTCGGGCGGCAGCGTCTCCGCGATCCCGACGCTCCGTGCCACGCGCAGCGCGCCGTCACGGCCGGCCGCGACCCCGGCATGTGCATCGACGTGCGCGGCGAGTTGGCGGTCGCGCAGCGGAGGCGTCCTCGGCCAGTAACGGCCATGACCGGCGCACGGCACGAACTCCCGCACCCCGTGACCGCGCACGTAGGCGCCCGCCCAGGTCATCGACTCCACGGCCGCGTCCGCACCGCCGCAGAGCAGCAACGCGCCGGCCAGGGGGACCGATCGCCTAGCGAAGCCGGTAACCACGGTGACAGGCGACGCACGCCGCGCTCACCTCGCGCAACGCGACGAGCGCCCGGTCGCGATCGCCCTCCTCGGCGACCCGTGCGAAGCGGCTGGCGGCGCGGTGCATCGCGGTGCCGGCCGCGCGCATCCCCTCGGGCATGAAGCGCGCCATGTGCTGCGCACCGTGGTCGTCCAGCGAGCTCATGCCGAGTCGGGCTTCGGCCAGTTCGGCGGCGGCGTCGAGCTCGTCCGCGGCCAGGTGCGCGAGCAGCGCATCGAGGGTCTCGAGGTGGTCGCGCATGTTGGCGAGCATGTGCTGCTGCATCATCGACGGCAGGTCGACCGGGATGCGCGCGTCCTCGGCACTGCCGGCAGCGGTGGCGACGGCGAACAGCAGTGCCAGGCTGCCTCTGCCCAGCCCGGTCATGGGCCCTCCTCGTCTTTGGTGTGGTCGCGCAGCGGAAACGTCGGCAGGTGGAGGCCGCGGTAGATCGCCGCGACGCGCAGCACGATGACGACAACCATGCCAACCAGCACCGCGGGCAGTTCACCGCCCCCGGCGCGCCACACGACCAGGTAGGCGATCGCGCCGGCGATCGATGCCGTGGCGTAGACGTCGCGGCGCAGGATCAACGGCACCTCGTTGCACAGCACGTCGCGCAGCAGCCCCCCGGCACAGCCGGTCAGGGTGCCCATCAGCACCACGCTCGGCGCGGGCAGGCCGAGCCGTGCGGCGATGGCCGCGCCGCTGACCGTGAACAACGCCAGCCCGCCGGCGTCGGCCAGCCGCAGCGCGCCTTCCGGAACCCGGGCACGGCGCGTGTAGAGCAGCGTCAGCAGCGCCGCGACCAGGATCACGGTCGGGTAGGTCGGGTCGGCGATCCAGAAGATCGGGTTGCGGTCGAGCAGCAGGTCACGCAGCGTGCCACCACCGATTGCGGTGACCGTCGCCGCGACCACGACGCCGAGCAGGTCGAGCTCCTTGCGCGCGGCCATCAGCGCGCCGCTGATCGCGAACACGGCGACGCCAAGCAGGTCGAGGGTGTAGAGGATCACAGGGTTTCGTTACGCCCACGCTGGTCTTCAGGGATTCATTGTAGGTCGGGCTGCGATCCGGCACGACGCGATGGCCATGTCGGACTGAAGTCCGACCCACGGAAGACCCCCTGGCAACGTAATGGTGTGAGTCGGGCTTGAGCCCGACGCGATGCCATGTCGGACTGAAGTCCGACCTACGAAAGAGCCCCTGGCAACGCATTGGTGTGGGTAGGACTTGAGCTCGACGCGATGCCATGTCGGACTGGAGTCCGATCCAAGGAAGAGCCCTTAGAAATGCATTTGGTGTGGGTCGGGCTTCAGCCCGACGCGGGAGGTGGCTGTTGGACTGAAGTCCGACCTGCGTGTGAACCCGAACGACGCCTGGCTGTAGGTCGGGCTTCAGCCCGACGCAAACGTCGAATGTCGGACTGAAGTTCCACCTGCATATGAACCCGAACGACGCCTCGCTGTGGGTCAGGCTTCAGCCCGACGCGAGTCCCACGTCAGGCGCGCTCGACCGGGAACGCCAGCACCTCGTCGATCGAGTCGAGCCCCAGCTTGAGCATCAGCAACCGGTCGATGCCCAGCGCGACACCGGCACAGGCCGGCATTCCGGCCTCGAGCGCAGCAAGAAAGCGAACATCGACGGGCACCTCCGGCAGGCCTTGCGCGCGGCGATGTTCGAGGTCGGCGGCGACCCGGCGTCGCTGCTCGGCGGCGTCGAGCAGCTCGTGGAAGCCGTTGGCCAGCTCGATGCCCTGCCAGTAGAGCTCGAAGCGCTCGGCCAGCGGAGGATCTCCATCGCGCACGCGGGCCAGAGCCGCCTGGCTTGCCGGGTAGTCGTGCACGAAGGTCAGCCGGCCCTGTCCGAGTCGTGGCTCCACCGCGTGGGTCAGCAGCAGATCGCGCCAACCGTCGAGGTCGAGGGCATCGAAACCCACGCCTTCGATCGCGTGGCGCTCAGCCGCGGCACGCCACGCATCCGGCCCGCTCGTGAACGGGTCGAGACCGGCGTGTACGACGAACGCCTCGCGGTAGCTCAACGTTTCGAGCGACTGCAGCGCATGCCCATCGAGCAGCGTTGTGACCAGCTCGGCGACCTCCACCATCAGCCGACGCGGGTCCCAGCCGACCCGGTACCACTCGAGCAGCGTGAACTCCGGATGGTGCAGCCGGCCCCGCTCGCCGTCACGGAACACGCGCGCGAGCTGCCATATGTCGCCGCTGCCGGCGGCGAGCAGCCGTTTCATCGGCAGCTCGGGCGAGGTGTGCAGGAAGCGGGGTGGACCGTCGGGTCCGGGCCAACGCGTCGCGAGGCTGGCCAGCACCGGGTCGCTGGTCGCCGCGGTGGAGAGCTGAGGGGTCTCGACCTCGAGCACGTCGCGCGCGGTGAAGAAGGCACGGATCGCGGCCAGGAGCACCGCTCGCGCGCGTAGCGTCTGTTGCGTGGCGCGCGGTCGCCAGTCGTCGACCATCGGACGCGCCGGGCCGCTACTCCTTGACCCGGGAGATGTACTCGTTGGTCCGGGTGTCGACCTTGAGCAGGTCGCCGATCTCGACGAACAGCGGCACCTTGACCACCGCGCCGGTCTCGAGCGTCGCGGGCTTGACGCCACCGGTGGCGGTGTCGCCACGGATGCCCGGGTCGGTCTCGGTGACCGCCAGCACGACGTGGTTCGGCGCGGTCACCGACAGCGGTGCGTTGTTCCACAGGGTGACGATGCACTTCTCCTGGCCCTTGAGCCACTGCGCGGCGTCGCCCATCGCGGTGGCGTCGCAGGCGAACTGCTCGAAGCTGGTCGGTTCCATGAAATGCCAGAACTCGCCGTCTGCGTAGAGGAACTCGAGCTCGGTATCGACCACGTCGGCACCCTCGATCGACTCGCCCGACTTGAAGGTGCGCTCCCAGACGCGCCCGGTCTTGAGGTTGCGCAGACGCACGCGGCTGAACGCCTGGCCCTTGCCCGGCTTGACGAACTCGTTCTCGATGATGGCGCACGGGTCGCCATCGAGCATTACCTTCAGGCCGGACTTGAACTCGCTGGTGGAATAGTTCGCCATCGGTCTCTCTTCGCTGGACTTGCAACGGGTCGGGGCGGCCCCGAAACTGGCGCGCCATGATACACGCGAAGCCGAAGCCGATACAGGAACACGGCTGGCAGGCCGAGCTGCGCGCTGCCTCGCTCGACGCCAGCGAACTGCTCGAAACGCTCGGCCTGCCCGCGGACCTCGCCGTGCCAACCGACGGTTTTCCGCTGCGCGTACCGGCCGGTTTCGTCGCACGCATGCGCCCGGGCGATCCGCACGACCCGCTGCTGCGCCAGGTGCTGCCGGCGGCTGCCGAGCATGCGCAGGTGCCAGGCTTCTGCAGCGATCCCTGTGGCGACCTGGACGCGATCGCCGCGCCCGGCCTGCTGCAGAAATACCGGGGTCGCGCGCTGCTGGTCACCACCGGCGCCTGCGCGGTCCACTGCCGCTACTGCTTCCGCCGCGGGTTTCCCTACGCCGACCAGGCTGACGTCGACCCGGAGCGGCTCGCCAACTCGCTCGCGGCGCTGAGCGACGTCGATGAACTGATCCTCAGCGGCGGCGACCCGCTGACGCTCTCCGACCGACGCCTGGCCGCATTGATCACGGCCGCCGAATCGGTGCCTCGGCTGTGCCGGCTGCGCCTGCACACCCGGGTGCCGGTGGTGCTGCCCGCACGCATCACCGAGACGTTGTGCGCACGGCTGGAAGCGAGCCGGCTCGACGTGGTCGTGGTCATCCATGCCAACCACCCGAACGAGCTCGACGACGCCGTCGTCGCGGCGCTCGCGCAGCTGCGCGCGCACGGCACGACGCTGCTCAACCAGGCGGTGCTGCTGCGTGGAATCAACGACGACGTCGAATCCCTCGCGACGCTCAGCACGCGACTGTTCGCCGCAGGCGTGCTGCCGTATTATCTGCACATGCTCGATCGCGCCGCCGGCACGGCCCATTTCGAAGTGCCAGCATCGCGTGCGCGAGTGCTGCACCGGACCCTGGCAGCGCGCCTGCCCGGTTACCTGGTGCCCCGCCTGGTCAGGGAAGTACCGGGAGCCGATAGCAAGCAATCGCTCGATGGCACGCTGGGGCAGCCCTGAGGCCGTCGCCGAACGGTCCACGATAACGAACGACAAGTCGCGCGACGAGAGCCAAGCCGCCGCGACAACAGGTTGGGATGGATAGCGACACCGTACTTCGCCTGCTGATCGTCGAGAACTCGCGCAACGAGGCCCAGGAATACATCAAGGCCCTCCGTACCGCGGGCATCGCCTCTCGCCCACAGGTCGCCGAGGACGACGAGGATGTCGAGGAGCTGCTCGAGAAGCAGGAATTCGACATGGTGCTCTGTGCCGAGGCACTCGAGGGGACGTCGCTGGCGAAGATCATCGAGCTGGTGCGCGCGAGCCATCCCGACATCCCGGTGCTGGTCACCACCGAGGATTTCGACGAGCAGCACGTGCTCGGCGCGCTGCGCAAGGGCGCGACCAACGTGGTCAGCAAGGCCTCGCCCGAGCACCTGCAGACGGTGGTCATGCGCGAGACGGTGAACCTGCTGCACAACCGCGAGCTGGCCAGTGCCCGCATCATGCTCACCGAGACCGACCGCCGCTGCCAGGACCTGCTCGGCAGCTCGCGCGACGCCATCGCCTACGCCCACGAGGGCATGCACATCTACGCCAATCCCGCCTACCTCGAGATGTTCGGCTTCGAGGCCTTCGAGGAGCTCGAGGGCGTGCCGCTGATGGACATGGTGAGCCCCGACGATCAGGGCCGTCTCAAGGAGTTCCTGCGCGCCTTCTCGCGCCACGAGACCGACGAGCAAGAGCTCGAGCTGACCGGCCTGCTACCGGACGGCGCACAGTTCGCGGCCCGGATGAGTTTCGCACCGGCCAACTACGACGGCGAGCCGTGCACCCAGATCACCATCCACGAGGAGACCAACGACGCCGAGCTGCAGGCCAAGCTGGATGAGATGGCCCGGCAGGACACGTTGACCGGCCTGCTCAACCGAACCGCGCTCATCGAGGCGATCGACGCGCGGCTCGCGCAACCCGAGCCTGGCGAACTGCAGCTGCTCTACATCTCGATCGACGACTTCAAGGCGGTCAAGGAACAGGTTGGCTTCGCCGCCACCGACGCCGTCCTGCAGGCCCTCGCCGAGTTGCTGCGCGAACGCGCCAGCGAGCAGGATCTGGTCGCGCGCATCAGTGACCAGTCTTTCGCGATGCTGCTCGCAGGGCAGGACACCGACGCGGCTGCCGAGTTCGGCGCGGCTCTGCTCAAGGCGGTCGAGGCGAAGCTGTTCGAGGTCGAGGACCAGGCGGTCAGCATGACCTGCAGTCTCGGGCTGAGCCCGGTCGGCAAGAAAGACAAGCCGCACGCCATACTCGCCCAGGCCGACCTCGCCTGCGAGACCGCACAGGCGGCCGGCGGCAATCGGCTGCAGCTGCACAACCCGGTCAGCTACGCGCGCGCCACGCAGGAGCGCGACCAGGTGATGGTCGAGCTGATCAAGGAGGCGGGACAGAAGGGCCGCTTCCGTCTGTACTACCAGCCGATCGTGAGCCTGGCCGGCGGCGGCGAGGAGAACTACGAGGTCTTCCTGCGCATGTTCGATGAGAATGGCGAGATGATCTCGCCGGCGCAGTTCTTTCCGGCAGCTGAACAGAGCGGGCAGATCGCGAGCCTGGAACGCTGGGTGATCGCCAATGCCATCCACATCCTCGCCAAGCGCCACAAGGGCGGGCGCGAGACCCGCCTGTTCATCAACCTCTCGGAGTCGAGCCTCTCCGACAAGGAACTGGTCGGCTGGCTCGGCGAGCAGCTCGACAAGAGCGGTCTGCCGGCTGCGTCGCTGGTGTTCGAGGTGCCCGAGGTCGCCGTCGCCAACCACATCGGCGACGCGCGCGAGTTCTGCGAGGGGCTCGACAAGCTCGGCTGCGGGATCGCGATCGACCACTTCGGCAAGGCCGACAACGCCTTTCTGCTACTCGACCACGTACCCGCCACCTTCCTCAAGCTCGACCGCGGTTACGCCACCTCCATGGACAGCCCCCAGGGCGTCGAAAAGCTCAAGGAGGTCACGCAGAAGGCGCACGAGCAGCAGAAGATGGTCATCGCCGAGTTCGTCGAGGATGCGCGCCATCTGAGTGTCCTGTGGCAGTGTCAGATCGACATGATCCAGGGTTTCTTCCTCCAGGAACCCTCGCCGGGCATGACCTTCGATTTCGAAGGCGAATCCATGTAAACAGAAGGGTTACTGATCCGGGTCAAGACGCCGCGTGCCTGTACCAATGGCCAGTGGTCTGATTTAAATCCGCTCTGCTAATATGCTCTTAATAAGTTGGCATCTGGCTTGATGCCGCTGAGGGTCCAGCAGGGATGAAGCAGACGCTTCCAGCGAAGCCAACCGAGCCAGGGAGTCTGGCACGGCACCGTCTTCCGTGGCTTCTCGCCGCGTTACTGCTATGCCCCGCTGTCACCAGCGCCGGCATCGCCAGCACCAAGCACAACCTGACCGGCACCGACGGCGGCCCGGTCATGGACGTCTGCATCTTCTGTCACACCCCGGCCGGCGACCCGAACGCCGCGGCCGAGCCGTCGTGGAACCTCAACGGCGACGACGGCAGTACCACGTTCACCACGTTCGACGACCTCGGCCGACTCGATCCGAACAGCGACGGTGCGTCCGGCACGGTGTCGGTCGCGTGCCTCTCCTGCCACGACGACGCGCAGGCGTTCGGCGTCAACTACTCCAAGCAGGACCACCCGTTCGGCGTCGTCTACCGGGGCGCCTCGGTGCCCGGGGTGGACATCGACAACCTGCCGCGCACCAGCACCGATTCCACGGGCACCGTCACCTACGAGCAGGGCGGCGAGAGTGCCCCAGCCATCTTCGCCAGCAGCCCCGAGATCGTCACCGCGGGATTCCGTCCGACCACCTTCGGCATCATCGATGACAACCCGACCTGGTGGGTCGACACCGGCCTCGAGGGTCGCCAGCGCACCGACATCAAGCTCTACAGCCGCCACTACGGCGAGAACACCGCCGTGCCGTTCATCGAGTGCGCCAGCTGCCATGACCCGCACACCGAGACCTCGACCTTCCTGCGCGTTGACAACGCCGGTTCGGGCCTCTGCCTCAGCTGCCACGACATCTGAACAACACCAACCGCTCCCCTTTGGTGCACTGCAAGAGCGTCTGCTAAGATCCACAGGAAGTGATGCGCTGCACAACGCGCGCGGCAACGCGACGTGAGACCGCGCGAGCTCACCTTCAAGGAACCGGTGATGAGCGATACCAGAATCATCAAGAAGTACCCCAACCGGCGTCTCTACGACACCGCGATCAGCAGCTACATCACGCTGAACGACGTGCGCAAACTGGTCACCGAGGGGGTCAGCTTCAAGGTCGTCGACGTGCGCAGCAAGGAGGACATCACCCGCTCGATCCTGCTGCAGATCATCACCGAGCAGGAAGAGAGTGGCGAGCCCATCTTCACTTCCGACGCGCTGACCAAGATCATCCGCGCCTACGGCAAGAACATCGAGAACGTCATGGGTGACTTCCTCGAGCGCAGCCTCGAGGTGTTCACCGAGCAGCAGCAGGCGATGACCAAGCAGATGCAGAGCCTGATCGGTGGCGATCCGGTGGCGATGATGGCCGACATGACCAAGCGCAACCTCGAGATGTGGTCGAACATGCAGCAGGAACTGCTGAAGGGCGTTCAACCGCCCAAGCCGGACGACAAGGACGACTGACTCTCCCCCGGCGCGCGCATCGTCGTGCGCCATCGCGTTGACAATTCACCTACCTAAACTATGGTTGCATGCAGGGATGCTGCATCGCAGCAACCGGGCGTGCACGCCGCGCGACCCATGACTCGGAAGGAGCCCGATCATGAACCAACCCTGGCTTGAACAGCTCAACCAGAACAACACCTCGGCAGTCGAGGCCGCCGTCAGCCTCGGCGAGCTCGCCACCCAGAACGCAGCCACGTTCGCCCGCCACGAGGTGGGCCTGCTCAGCCATGCGCTCGAAGACGGCCTGGAGAACATGCAGGCGGTCGGCCATGCAACGACGCTGCAGCAGGTGTTCGACCGGCAGCGTGAGCTCACCGAACAGTTCGGCCCGCGTCTCGCCGCACTGGCCAGCGACCAGGTCGGCCTGATGCTCGAGATGCAGGCAGCCTGCACGGCCTGGCTGCAGGGACGGCTCGACAAGATGCCGGGGCGCTAGCCCCATTTCCCCCGTCACCTGCAGACCGTTTCCAGGCCTGACCTGAGGGCCGGTAAGAAAGGTGACCATGGCACCCGCCGCGGGTGTTGCGCTGCAACATGAGTTCGGCTATGCTGCGTCGCAACATCACGCGATGAATCAACCCACTGAAACCTAATTTGGAGTGACACCGATGTACAACTTCGATGCCCTGAACCAGTTCAACGATTTCAGCCAGGCCGCCCTGGAGCGCTTCGTGCGCCTGAACCAGATCTCCGCCGCCGCCGTCGAGAAGCTGACCAAGCAGCAGCTCGCGCTGGTCGAGGAGAACGTCAAGGCCGGTATGGAGCAGGCCGAGAGCCTCCGCGACATCAAGGACGTGCAGGAGCTGTTCAGCATGCAGCCGAAGCTCGCCATGGAGTACGCCGAGAAGTTCAAGGCCCAGGCCCAGGATCTTCTGAACATCGTCCTCGAGGCGCAGGCCGAGATCACCAGCCTGGCCGAGGAAGGCCTGAAGAGCGTTTCCGTCGAGGCCGCCGCCCCCGCCCCGAAGGCGCGTGCGCGCAAGGCCAGCTAAGCGACCTGTCGCCAGCTGCAACGGCCGTGTCCCGCGAGGGGCACGGCCGTTTCTTTATGCGGTCCGACCTCGCCTGAAGCGGCAACTAACCCTTTAGGGATAGATGGTCTAGAATACGCGTCCGCGGCAGCGGGCAGCACCTCTGGCCCGGCCCGCATTTCCCGCAGGATGCCCCGGCATCCCACCCGAACGATTTCACAAAGGGAGAGAACACATGAGCAACCGCGTTGCACTCGTCACCGGTGGCACCGGTGGTATCGGCACCGCCATCTGCAAGGCCCTGGCCGATGCCGGCTGCACGGTCGTCGCTGGCACCACGCGTGCCGAGAAAGGCGAGGCCTGGCAGGCCAAGATGAAGGAAGAAGGCTACGACATGCACTTCGCCGCCGGCGACGTGACCGATCACGCCTCCTGCCAGGCGATGGTCCAGGCCGCCGAGGCGGCCGCGGGCGGCCCGATCGACGTGCTGGTCAACAACGCCGGCATCACCAAGGACGGCCGCTTCGTCAAGATGTCGCCCGAGAACTGGAGCGCGGTCATCAAGACCAACCTCGATAGCGTCTACAACGTCACCAGCCACGTCGTCGCCGGCATGACCGAGCGCGGCTTCGGGCGCATCGTCAACATCTCGTCGGTCAACGGCGAGAAGGGCCAGTTCGGCCAGTGCAACTACTCGGCTGCCAAGGCCGGCATGCACGGCTTCACGATGGCCCTGGCCCAGGAGACCGCGGCCAAGGGCGTGACCGTCAACACCGTCTCGCCGGGCTACATCGGCACCGAGATGGTCATGGCGATCCCCGAGAAGGTGCGTGAGTCGATCATCGCAACGATCCCGGTCGGTCGCCCCGGCGAGCCCGCGG
>Ga0181593_10007085_pt1 | contig 10030 bp, 7 predicted proteins | sample 071ome_19_FD_133756 | JGI IMG/M metagenome (GOLD analysis project Ga0181593, IMG submission 133756) | Coastal salt marsh microbial communities from the Groves Creek Marsh, Skidaway Island, Georgia - 071413AT metaG (megahit assembly) | ecosystem: Environmental > Aquatic > Marine > Intertidal zone...
AAAAGCAGAGGCCAAGTCAAATCCATACGTTTCTTCTTCCGCGTCAACACCCATGGATTCAAGCGAATTTAAAACTACTTGAGATGAACTGTGATCAATAAAGCTTCTCAGTTTAAGTGCGATTTCATGACAGTCCTCTCCAAAATAATATACATGCTCGTGAAGTCCTCGCAACCATGAAGAGTGTTCAGCGTGCTGTAGCCACAGATAGGGAATATCTTCTGGATCATCATAGGAGATATAGGTAGCCGCTCGAAAACTACCTAAGAGATATGAGGATATGGTCACTAAATTTTTATGACATCCTATTAGTAAAAAAGATCCACCAGGCCGATGATGCGTAGACCAAATTCCACCAATTTCAAAATCACTACAACATTCGTTAATGGCTACTTGGTCACTAAAATTCCGATAATTATTCATGAGATGGGCTCTTCGTAAGCATAAAAACTTAAACTGAGTTTTACTTACCGCATGCCAAGTTACTTCAATATCTTCTCTAGGCACCCCTTTCATGAGAATGGCTATGTGCTGTTCACGCTCCTCAGAATCATCGAAAACAACTTTGGGTAAAGCCGTCCAACATTCGTGAGCGGGATAACTGAGTATTCGAATACTCTCGAGTGAAAACTCTTGTTCTAAGTCTTTAAAGACCGCTTTTAGCTGGGTACCTGCTTCTGAACCTGGATCTAAAAGAGCATCCATGATATCGAAGCTAAACTCATAGGAACCTATGCGTTGAACCGAATTCTTTTCCCCTTTTTCGGCCACACTGTACAGCATGCGACCTGCAAAAAAACAGACTCCTAGATTGGAGGCCCCAGTACTCATTAGTTCCAGTTAGGAGCGTTCCTCATTGTGGTTCTTGAAAGACTACCTACCGCGTCATCGGTGTCTGGGTCTTCTAAGAGGTAGAGAGGGGGTCTAATGGTGTCGTTTCTAGTATAGAGGAAAGTAGCTCCAGACTCTCTTGGACTCACAATGATACTCACAGGAGAATAGCTTAGTGGCGGCATTTGACGGAAAAGAGAGTCTCCCATTGCAATCATTAAGCTATCGGTTGATAGATAAGCCACCACACTGTCAAGCCCACCCTCGGTTGGAGGAAAGTGTCCATAACGAGCTTCATAGTTAACAATGGCGTCTTTCAGACTAAGCATTCGCGTCCGAACACGCTCTGTTTCCGCTTTTCGCTCTTCTACAACTTTATAAGGTGTTACAATTGAATCGTATAGCAACCAAGAAAGAAAAATGATGGTAACTCCGAATACAACACTTAGTATCTTATTTCGTGTATCTATGTTCATGGGACGTCAGATCGATTAGTTAGTGAATCAATTTCGTGTTAAAATAATCATTCCAAAATACATTCACACCTTTTTATATGCAACCGGTGCAGCCCACGAATTCATGCCATTCTAAAATACTTCGATTAGCCTTTCCAAATATCCTTAGTAATATCTCTGTGCCATTGTTAGGTGCGGTTGATACGGCCATTATTGGTCGATTGGATGGGCTTCATTACTTAGGGGCCATTGCGGTTGGAAGTCTTGTTTTTGATTTCATTTTTTGGGGATTTGGATTTTTACGAATGGGAACCACCGGCTTAGTTGCGCAGGCATATGGAGCGTCTGATAATCAAGGTGTACAGGAACTATTAGTGAGGGTGTGTCTTGTAGGATTGGTCATTGGTTGCGCCCTTATCTTACTAAAAACTCCCATCGCCTACGCTTCACTTGCCTTGGTTCAACCGAGTGAATCGGTATATACTTTGGCTATTCAGTACATCCAAATTCGAATTTGGGCGGCACCTGCCACATTACTTTTATACGGGTTGAACGGATGGTTTCTGGGTATGCAAAATGCACGATACCCTATGATTGTTACGATTGTGTTAAATCTTAGCAATCTTGTTTTGAACATCTACTTTGTGTTGGTTTTAGATTGGAATGTAGTCGGAGTAGCCATAGGAAGTGTACTTGCTAGTTATCTTGGTTTAATCGTTGCGATTGGTCTTTTTTTCAAAAACTATTCTAATTACTGGACATCAGAAGGGTGGAGGGTATGGAGGCAAAAAAGCTTTTGGGCATTTGAAAGGTGGGCCGAATGGTTAGCGGTGAACCGTGATATTTTTATCCGGACACTTTGTTTGATTGGAACCTATGCCTACTTCACCACGGTTTCTGCTCGCTCGGGGGATCTTATACTCGCAACCAACACCGTGCTTCTTCAACTATGGTACATTAGCTCCTATGGTATCGATGGATTTGCCTATGCGGCTGAAAGTTTATCTGGGAAATACTGGGGTGCTCGAAATGGAACTGCATTTAAGGGCGTTGTTCGAAATACCATGCAGTGGGGATTGGGTTTAGGGCTATTATTTACCGTGATCTATGGATTTCTACACGAAGAATTGATTCAACTATTTAGCCCTAACCAAGAACTTTTAGTGCAGGCAAAACAGGTGGTCCTGTACACCATACTTGCCCCCTTGGTCAACAGTATTTGTTTTATTTGGGACGGTGTATACATGGGCACTTCTACGACCAAACCTCTTCGAGATACCATGTTAATAGCCACTTTTGCAGTTTTTATCCCCCTACACTTCTTACTAGAACCTAGATTTGCAATACATGCAATTTGGGTTGCAATGTTGGCATTTATGGTGTTTAGAGGGGTTCTACTTTCGGCATATGCCCCTAAAGCTCTTTGGTCCAAAATCCCTTCATAAGCCCTAAGCTATTGTTAGCATAGAAGTGTTGAATTAGCTATTATTAGTTCAATCATCTCAGCATAATGAACCAGTTCAAAATCATATGAATTACACTCAGAATTTCTTTTTTCTTTGCAAAACCCCGTTAAGTGCCGAAAGCCCATCCGACGTAGAAATTGTTACGAAAGCGGATTCCAATGATGATTTTCCACGGGTATTTAAAGAGTTTGAAGACCTCAGATCACATGCCTTTAATGACGATAAAATTTACAGCATTGTACGGGCCGATGAAATTTATGAGCTCATTCGTACCAACTCTGAAAAACAGGCCAAAGAAGATGCTTTTGAGAAAGCTCAGGCAGAAATTATCACCAACCTTCAGCATCGTGTGATGCAGGGGAATGATGCCAATGCCCGAGCCATCTTAAAAGAGGTGTACGATATCGATGCTTAATAGCGATCTCATAGATCAAGCGTATGTACTCGCACTAGAATATGGCTTAAATCTGATTAAGGCCATTCTTGTACTCGTAATAGGTCTATGGGCCGTCAGGATATCGACGAAACTACTCATCAAAGTACTTGATCGATCAGAAGTAGATGATTCTCTAAAGGGCTTTCTTCGAAGTTTAGCCAGTATTCTATTAAAAATCATGGTCTACATTACAGCCTTAGGTATGCTGGGTGTAGAAATGACTTCTTTCATAGCAATCCTAGGTGCGGCGGGTTTAGCCATTGGAATGGCACTATCCGGCACACTTCAGAATTTTGCCGGGGGCGTCATGATTTTGTTGTTCAAGCCCTATAGAGTTGGTGATTTCATCGAGGCACAAGGCTATGCAGGTACCGTTAAAGAGATTCAGATTTTTGTAACGGTGCTAACCTCCTCCGATAATAAGACTATTTATATACCCAACGGCCCCCTAGCAACCGGTTCTTTAATCAATTATTCGGCACAACCTACCCGTAGAATCGAGTGGATTATAGGGATCGCTTATGGAGATGATTTGGATAAAGCCTATGAGCTATTGGCGCAATTATTACAGCGAGATGAGCGTGTTTTAGCCGAACCCGAACCCTACATTGGCCTTACCGAACTAGCCGACAGCTCGGTAAATATTACGGTACGCGCATGGGTATCTTCAGGAGATTTTTTTTCAGTCAAACAGCAATTGGTTGAACAGGTTTATAGAGAATTTGAAAAAAACGGGTTGAACATACCCTTTCCACAGACCGATATTCGAATTTATAAGCCTTGAGCTTTTTCATTTTTTAATAAAATTAGCTAACCTTAGGTTAACTGTAGCAAAAACAAGTTGTATTTGCGTAATTACAAACTATAGAAACAAGAAGGTCGTGTATCGACCTGGAGCAATGCTGATATGATGGATCAAGACAAAGACCAAGAAAAAAACGTAGAAGAAACGAAATTCACCGATTCTATTGAATCGACTGATACCCATGAAGTGGAAGTTGAATCTACGATTGAAACCGCTAGTATAGAAACGGAGGATGTGCTCGAAGCCACAGAAGTCGAGGAACCAAAAGGTACCGAGGAAGAGCTCGAATCTCTTGAAAACGCCGAGCTCCCAGCATCCGAGGAAGGTCCGGAACTTACAGAAGAGTCATTAGAAGAAACAACAGAAGAATCTTCAGGCGAGCCTTCAGATGAGGATTACTATCAGCAAATTACTCGAAAAGCGGAGGAATTTATTCTTCAGCCCGATTGGTCCTTTGTATCCAATGAGCTTGCCAATTTAGCCCTGAAATTGTCCGAAGGCCCTAACCCAAGTAGTGAGGCTGCCAAGCAGGCCATAGCCGCGTTTCAAACCTTACGAGATGAATTTGAAGAGCGAAAACGTGCGCATTACCAAGAGCTCAACGATAAAAAAGCTCAAAATCTAGACAAGAAAAAAGGACTTCTAAAGCAGCTATCCGATTTAATTGCCGAGAAAAAGTGGACAGCAGCGAAGGAAATCAGATCGCTTCAACAGCAGTGGGAAGCTATTAAATTATTACCCGCTGCAGAAGTAGATAGTTTAAACGACCGTTTTGAAACACTCATTGAAGAGTTTGAAAATCATAAAGTGGATCGTCTGGTAAAAAAGCTTCAAAAAGAAGAAGAAAATCTAACACTTAAATTGCTCTTACTAGAGAAAATTCAAGAGCTCAATAAAAAAGCCGATGTTGCCGGGAGTGACTTTAAAGCACTCAATGATGAATTACAAGATTTGCAAGCTCAGTGGAGAAAGGTAGGGCGCGTACCTTTAGATCGTAATCAGACTACATGGGATCAGTTCTATGCGGCTTTAGATACCTTCAATGAATTGCGTTATAAGCATGATGCATCTTACCGTAATTCGGTTGAAAAGGCGCTCCAAAAGAAGCAAAAACTCATCAAAGAAGCAGAATCTTTGATGGACGATGATGATATTGCAGAAGCTGCTAGAAGGGTGAATAAGCTTCATAAGCTTTGGAAAAAAACAGGTAATTTACCACAAAAGGAAGAAAATGAGCTGTGGGATAAGTTCAAATCTGCGACTGATGAGTTCAACGACAAAAAGTCCAATAATCTGGATGAATTACGAGCGATTGAGCAGCAAAATTATGAACTCAAGAAAGCTTTAGTCGAGAAAGCTATTCAAATTCGCGATGCCGAAGAGGAAGAGAATGGGCATCAGAAAATGCAGGATTTGATGGCTCAATGGAAAAAGATTGGCCCCGTCCCTCGAAAAAAATCATCCAAAATCTGGAAGCAGTTTAAAGAGGTTATGGATGCCTTTTACGACAATCGTCGAGAGCATTTTAAAGATGTTCGAAAAGAGCATAAAGAAAATCTGAAGAAGAAGAATGAACTTATAGAACAATTAAAAGCTCTTGTAGATCACGAGGATGCTGCGATCGCTGTTCAAGAAGCCAAAAAGATTCAGGATGCATTCAAGCAGATTGGACATGTTCCAATTAAGCTCAAAAATAAAGTCTGGAAAGATTATCGAGAAGTTTGTGATCACATTTACGGTAACTATCGATCATCAGGCACCGATTTGGGTATGGAAAAACAGCTAGCTTCTGAGGGGCTGGATCCTTCAACCCGAAAAGAAGTCATAAAGTCTCAGAAAAAATTAGACGCGGCTAATAAAAAAATAAGTGAGTTGGAAGCTGAAATTATTCAGTATCAAGAAGCCAAAACCTATTTTAAACCCACGAATAAAGGGAATGCGCTATTAGATGATTTGGATGCAAAAATATTGGCAGCTAAAACTAAAGTAGATGCTCTTTATGGAGAGGCTTTCGAGTTAAAAAAGAGTATCGATTTGTTGAAAAATAAGAGTTCGGATTAAAGGTCCTCATTTCTTATAATCTTAAACAGGCGGATTTTGATATACTTAAGTATCCATAGCTCAATCCGTTAGAACCAAATAGAATTGGAGTTCATGGTTACAATAAAATTTTGGGGAGTCAGAGGATCTACGCCTTGTGCCAATAGCGAAAATATGGGCTATGGCGGTAATACGACCTGTGTTCAGATTTGTTCTCCTAATTTGCATGAGCTGCTGATTCTGGATTGTGGAACCGGTATTCGAAATCTAGGGAATCAACTTATCGATCATGAAGATTCCCTCACCGGCAACATTTTTTTAAGCCACCCACACTGGGATCACTTGCAAGGCTTTGCCTTTTTCAAGCCCTTTTACCATCCCAAAGGAAAATTCAAAGTCCATCTTCCTCCACAAGAAGGCATGAGCTGTAACGAAATACTTCAGGGTCACTTTTCAAATACTTTTTTCCCTGTAACTCTGGATATGTTGTCCGCGGAACTTAGCTGTTCCAGCATTGAAGAAGGGACGCATACTTTCGAGGGTTATCGGGTTCAAATGATGTGGGGTAGACACACGATACCAACGGGTATTTTTAAAATTCATATCGAAGGGAAAACTATCGTATTTGCTCCTGACAATGAGCTTCCACACGACGAAAGTCAGGAGTCGGAAGCCTACCTAGAGCAATTTAAGTCCTTTATTCACGGAGCTGATGTACTTATTCATGATGCGCAGTACAACTTCGAAGAATACCAATCCCGAATAGGTTGGGGGCACTCGAATTGGGAAAAAGTCTTGGAGGTTACAAGGGAATCTCAAATTAAAAAGTTATATTTCACTCATCATGACCCCGATCATTCCGATGACTATTTAAAACAAAGAAGTGATCAGATACATCAAATGGCGGGGACCTATAATCAAGCAGTTGAATTGGCACGAGACGGGATGACCGTAGAAATCAGTTAGCAGCTTTTACGAGTCCGTGTTACCTCTGTGTTAATTTACAAACCTTGAACTGATACCGGTTGAAATAATCTGTATATTGTGAATCTGTTAGTAATTAGATAATCCTTTATTTTTGAAGTTATACCTGACCCTGCTAATCCTTGCAATCAGCACGCATTCAGCTTATTCTCAAGCTTCTTTTGAACGCCTAGAAACCGATGCAGGCGTTTTTGGGCTTTCCATAACCAATTTTGGAACATTAGGTAAGCCTGATGTGCGTACCAATCCCGAAGGCGGTTTCAGCATGCGCTACCCAACCAATACGGGAACAGAGCATCTTTTTGAAGCAGGTATTTGGATTGGTGCTTTGTACAATCAATCTCAATTAAGGGTTTCTACGGCATCGGTAACCACGAGTGGAGGCTATGCACGTGGGGGAGCTGGATTCGAGTTTACAGCAGATGCCCCTTTGACTCAGCGAAGTACTAATCCTAATGATCAGTATTTTTCTCCTTTTTCGGTGGGTGAGCAGGACATTATTGCGGAATTTTCAGACAGAAGACGAGATATCAATGGCACCCCTATTAGTGGTCATGACACTCCTCTATATGCCGATGTCCGGCTAGAAAGCTACAATTGGAGCTTCCCATTTACTGAAAACTTTACCATTCTACGCTACGACATCACCAACAATAGCGACAAATACGCCGCGCCTGCAACCTGGGATAGTGTCTTTGTTGGAATGTATGCCGATTTGGTGGTTCGAAATGTGAATTCTGCTACCGAAACCGGTGGGGCATTTTTCAACAAAAATGGGTTGGGTTATTTAGATTCTTTATATACCGCCTATGTGTTTGATGCCGGGTCTCCTGATAATCCTTCCATCAATACATACGGTGCCATGTCCATCATTGGGGCGAATTATAGAGGGGAATATTTCCACCCGTCAAATGCAGACTATCTCGAAGAAAAGGGATATCGAGCACCTTTTGTTACCCCTAGTTATTGGTTGTTTTCATCGGGAACAGGACTCTACGTAAGGCCAGCGGATGATCAACAGCGTTATAATCGCATGGCCAATCCCTTTCCAATGGATTCGGTTATTTTAGGCGAAACCGTTCGGGATCAACTTCGAACCGATGGGCAAACCGGAAATGGAAATTACATCTCGATGCTTTCTATGGGGCCATTCAATCAGGTTGAACCAGGCGAGACCATCTCGGTATACTATGCTTTTTCGGCGGCCTTAAAGCCGGATCAATTTCAGGGTTTATCCGGTAAATCGTTTGATAACGATGAATCCAGAGCCCCCCTATATCAAACTCTTAATGCCATTAACAAGGTATTTCAAGGCGAGGATAAAAATAATAATGGGGTGCTTGACGAAGGAGAGGATACCGATGAAAACGGAGCTTTAACCCGGTACTTATTCCCAACGCCGCCCGATCATCCTAAGGTACGAGTAGCATTAGATGCCGGAAAAGTGACCCTTTATTGGGATAAAACAGCGGAGCGTTCAAGAGATCGGGTGTCAGGAGAACAAGATTTTGAGGGTTATCGAATTTATAGATCCGAGTTGGGCGAAGATATTAATCCGAGACCTCGATTAATTCGTGAGTTTGATCATCCAAATAATGCTGTGGGATTTAACACTGGCTTTGCTGAAGTTGAACTGCCCGAGCCCGTTCAATTCCCAGATGATACGACCACCTATTATTATGCATACGAGCTCAACAATCTTTTAAGCGGCTGGCAGTATCAGCTTTCTGTTACGGCATTTGACCGGGGAAGTGATGAATTTGGCATTGAAGGGCTGGAAAGTAGTGCCAATATTAATGCTATCCGGGTGTTTCCAGGCACTCCTGCTAACCAACAATTTGGGAGTGAAGAGCAGGCCTATCAGGTGGGTGTATATCCCAATCCTTACCGATTAAATGCGGCTTGGGATGGATTTTCCGAAGGAGATCGTAAGCTGTACTTTTATAATCTACCGGCCCAATCTGAGGTTCGAATATATACCATAGCGGGCGACATCATCGCCGAATTCAATCACGATGCCGACACCTACAGCGGTAATATTGATTGGTTTCAAAACTATAGCGACGACCCGCGTGTGATGGCCGGAGGAGAACATGCATGGGATTTACAATCTTCGGCTAATCAGATCTTAACTACGGGATTATACCTGTATTCCGTCAAAGACAGAGCATCAGGAGCGGTGCAAACAGGTAAATTAGTAATCATTAAATAACCTATATATTATGAATAAGGCTACAAATAACATGTTTAAGCAAGGATTGTTAGCAATGCTTGTGGTACTCGTAAGTGCAGGGTCAGCCCTGGCACAACAAAGCTTGTTTTTCTCTGAATTTATTGAAGGAGGAGGGAACAATAAGGCATTTGAAATCTATAACCCTACTGCTGAAGCTGTAGATTTAGGAAATTACATTGTGCTCGGTAATTACAATGGAAATCCTTTCAATGACACTCTTCGTTTCCCGATGGGTACTATGCTTGAGTCTATGGATGTCTATGTGGTTGCGCATGCCGATGCCGATGCCGCCATTACTGATGTAGCGGACTCTCTTGTACAAAACCCATATGGAGGAGGAAGCTCATTTATAGCGGTATTCAATGGTGATGATGCACGTGCACTTGTTCATATACAGGGAACGGATTCTACCATTGTAGATATGTTTGGAACCACGGAAGAAGATCCAGGAAGTGGTTGGGATGTAGCGGGTGTGTCTTCCGGAACCCAAGATCACACTCTTGTACGTAAAGCCTTTGTAGCAACAGGTAACCCTACTCCATTAGCTTCTTTTGGAATTGGAATGATGTCCTCAGAATGGGAAGTATTTGATAAAGATGATCTAACGCATATTGGAATGCACGACTCTGGTGTACCTCCAACCATTCGCGATTTCAACACCTATCCTGGTATCACCGAATTTTCTGTAGATGCGATCCAGGCCCATCCTCTAAATGGCGAAACTCAGACAGTTACCGCCGTGATTACCTCATACCCAAAGAGCTCCGGTTTATCCAATCC
>Ga0181593_10007091_pt1 | contig 10026 bp, 8 predicted proteins | sample 071ome_19_FD_133756 | JGI IMG/M metagenome (GOLD analysis project Ga0181593, IMG submission 133756) | Coastal salt marsh microbial communities from the Groves Creek Marsh, Skidaway Island, Georgia - 071413AT metaG (megahit assembly) | ecosystem: Environmental > Aquatic > Marine > Intertidal zone...
CGGCCGGCGGTCCGATTCAGCCCATCGACATGGCGCGTGCGATCACCGCGTATATGCCCAAGACCACGATCTACGCCGGCGACGGTGCCGATACGCAGAACTGGATGCACGGTTTCCTGCAAGTGCGCGCCGAACGCTCGTTCCTGGATCATTACCCGGTCGGATGCATGGGAACCGCGTTGCCGCTCGCCGTCGGCGCGGCGGCGGCGTCCAAAGAAGAAGCGGAGAAGAATGGCACCAAACCACGTCCGGTCGTGCTGGTGACCGGCGACGGCGCGTTCGGCTTTTATTGTGCCGAGATCAACGCTGCCGTGATGGCGGGCTTACCGCTGATGGTGGTGATCTGCAACGATGGCTGCTGGGGAACGGAGAAACACGGTCAGATCGTGCAACTCGGCGAGGTCATCAACTGCGAACTCGGCCACAACGATTATCAATTGATCGGTCAGGCGTTTGGCGCGATGTCGCTGAAGGTTGACGATCCGGCCAAACTGGACGCGACCATGAAGAGAGCGTACCGCGCCGTCAGCGACGGCCCGGTGGTGGTCAACATCCTGGTCGACGGCGAGGCCGGCCTGGTGCGCAAGAAAGACCCGCTGGTGCAAACCATCGCATTCAGTGATCTCAAGGTATCGCAGGCCGCCCAGTACGATTTTTAAGGGCCGGCCTAAAACCAGGCCGAAGCCAGCACCCAGAAGATTCCAACCGGGGCGACGAACCGTACCAGGAAACGCCACATTTTGAACATTGAGGCGCTCATGCCGAGCTCCTCGGTCAGCACATTGGCCTTCATCCACCATCCGGCAAACACGGCGATGAGCATGCCGCCGAGCGGCAACAGAGCCTGACCGGTGATGTAATCGACCAGATCGAGGATGCCCGTGGTCTTGAACTTCTCGATAAAGCCGAGCAGGTAGACCTCGGACCAGACATTGGTGGAGAGGCCGGACGCCAGGCCGACAAGCCAAATCGCGCCGCCGATAGCAAAGGTCGCGCTGCGCCGGGTCCAGCCTTTGCGCTCTTCCAGCCATGACACCGGCACTTCCAGCAGTGAAATCGCAGAGGTCAAGGCGGCAAACCCGAGCAGAACAAAGAAGGCTGTGCCGATAATGGTGCCGCCGGTCATCTGCCCGAACGCCAGGGGCAGAGTGACGAATACCAAGCCCGGTCCGGCGGCGGGATTGAGCCCATTGGCGAAGACGATGGGAAAAATTGCGACGCCGGCGAGCACGGCTACCAAAGTGTCGGCGATGGCGATCAACACACAGGCACGCGGCAGGGGAATGTTATCGGGTAGATAGGCGCCGTAGGTGAACATGATGCCGATGCCGACCCCGATGGAGAAAAACGCCTGACCTATGGCGGCGAGGATCACGTCTGCCGAAATTTTCGAGAAGTCGGGCGCGAACAGGAACGCCATCCCCGCTCCAAAATCCCCGGCAGCGATGGCGTAGCCGACAATCACAACCAGCATGATGAAGAGTGCCGGCATCATGAATGACACCGCGCGTTCGAGTCCGAACTTAATGCCGTGGGTGACGATGCCAACCGTTACGGCAATGAACACCGTATGCCAAAACACCACCGAAACCGGATCACCCAACAGCGCATTAAAGTCCGCGCCGACCGCGTCCGCGTCCATGCCGATGAACGAGCCCGAAACGGTCTTGGGGACATAGGCGATAACCCAACCGCCGATCACACTGTAAAACGACAGAATAAAAAACGCCGCGGCGACACCGAGCCAGCCGACGATGCCCCAGTTATTCGACGCGCCGACTTCCTGCGCCGCTTTTTGCATCGACACCGGCGCGCTCATATGACCATGGCGGCCGATCATGGTTTCTGCGATCAGCACCGGTATGGCGATAAGGGCAACCGCGGCCAGATAAATAAGTACGAATGCCCCGCCGCCGTTGGTGCCGGTTATGTACGGGAAGCGCCAAATGTTGCCGAGGCCGACTGCCGCCCCGACTGCCGCCATCAAGAATGTCGTATTGGACGACCACGTCTCATGTTTGAACGCCATTCCGATTGCTCCCCTTCGCGCTCATCCCCACACGTCTGCGGCATGCTAGCGGATATCGGGTCTAGGGCAAAACCTCAGCCATGGCCTGTAAAACGCGCTTCGCCGTCGGCTGCGGCGCATAATGTTCGACCGCCCAGGCCCGCCCCCGCGCGCCGATGTCCGGCCATTGTTCGCGCCGGTCCCACACTGCGGCGGCGCTGCTTTTGAGGTCCGCCAGATCGAGCGGAACGTAATGCACCCACGGTTCCGGCATCACCGGCAGGTCGAAGCCGTATTTTTCGAAATCCAGATGCACGGCGACGCATCCTGCCGCCAGCGCCTCCCAGAAACGCCAGCTGTCCCAGCGCAGCACCGCGGCCGCGTCCAGGGTTTGAAAGCGATGGAGTGCCGCCAGCTCCGGCTGGTTTTTGTCGAACCAGCCGTTGCCCTGGATCTGGCTGTAGAAATCGCCGCCGTAACACAGGCAGACGGCGCTCTTTTTTAGCGCCTCAATGTAATGGCCCGGTGGAATGTTGATGTATTCCACGGGCAGCACTTTTTGCAGGTCGGGCACGAACGCCAGATCGAGCAGGGCGCGTACGCCTTGCTGCAGTGTCGGGCGGAACGAGTGCAGCGCGTTTTGGTCACGCTCCGCCATCGGCAGCTGCGATTCTGTCCGCGCGATAAGCCGCTCGGTCAGTCCGAACGCAATCGGTATGCGCCGCCCCGGTTTCACCGCCGCCCGGCTGCCATGCGCGGCAAAGAGCAGATGCGGTTGGGGTATCTCGCAGAACACGCTGATATCGCTGGTGGTGATGTAGGCGACCGGCGACAACCCCTCTACCGGTACGAAGGCATTCGTCGACGATATGTCAATGAGGTAGGCCGCAAATCCGGTTAAGGGGTCGCTGTGCAACGAGGCAAGATCTACGCCGTCCAGCGGCATCGAAGCGGGGCGGGACGTCAGCTGAGTCGCGTTGGTCCGGACCGGCACGCCGAGGGCAACAAGCCCTTCGATCAGGCAGCCGGAAAAATGGGTCAGGGTTTGATCCGGCGCATGAATATAAACGCCGCGCTTAAACTGCTTTAGGAGGTCTGGGTCTGACATGTCTTCGGACTGAGATTGCACCGCGAGCCATCATCCTGCACCATCCGTGTCAACTGGCAACCCTGGCCGGTAGGTCGGAACGCAGGTGACGCTCATGCCCGTCGTGCATTTTACGGCCCATCTCGATGGCGTTGCGCCCAAAGACCCGGTGACGGTCTCCGGCGCGACCGTCGGCGATGCATTGGCAGAGATTTGGCCACAGTATCCCAAGCTCAAAGGCTATGTGCTCGACGATCAGGATCGCGTGCGCAAGCATGTCGCGATTTTTATCGGTGGAGAACTGAACCGCGATCCTGCCGTCCTCAAGGCCTCTGTCGATATGGGTACCGAGATACACGTCCTCCAAGCCCTGTCCGGGGGCTAGGACTCACTGAGGGAAGGAACACGCACCATGGCTGATCGGATGTTCGCTTCGACCCGCAAGGGGCTCATCGAATACGGCAAGGCAGGGGGTGCCTGGTCGCACACCGCAACCCATTTCATCGGCCAGCCGGTGACCAACATGCTGGCCGATGGGCGTGATGGCACGTTGTATGCCGCGCTCGATCTCGGCCATTTCGGTGTCAAAGTGCACCGGTCGTCCGATGCCGGCGCAACCTGGCACGAACTTGATTCGCCGAAGTATCCCACGGCGCCGGAGGGCGAGGACGGGCCTTCGCTCAAAATGATATGGGTGCTCGCGGCCGGCGCGGCCGATCAGCCCGGCCGTGTGTGGGCCGGCACGCTGCCGGGCGGTTTGTTCCGCTCCGACGACCGCGGCGACACCTGGCACCTGGTCGAAAGCTTATGGACCATGCCCGAACGCCAAAAATGGTTTGGCGGCGGCGCGGACGAACCCGGCATTCACTCCATTTGCATCGATCCGCGCGACGGCAAGCGCATTGCCATCGGGGTGTCCTGCGGCGGCGTGTGGGTCAGCGAGGACGACGGCGGATCCTGGCGCGTCGGGTCTCAGGGGATGTGGGCCGCGTATGTGCCAGAAGACGCAAAGTACGATCCCGGGATCCAGGATTCCCACTTGATCGTCCAGTGTCCCGCAGCGCCCGATGTCTGGTGGTGCCAGCATCACAATGCCATGTTCCGCTGCGCCGATGACTTGCAGAGCTGGCACGAGCTGACCGACGTGCCGGTGTCGAATTTCGGATTTCCGGTGGCTGTGCATCCCCACGATCCCGATACCGCGTGGTTCGCGCCGGCGAAGAAGGATGAGTTTCGTTATCCTGTCGACGGCAAAGTCATCGTAAACCGGACCCGCGACGGCGGCAAAACGTTCGAGACGCTACGCAACGGGCTGCCGCAGGACAACGCGTTCGATCTCATCTATCGCCACGCCTTTAAGGTTGATGATACCGGCGAGGAACTGCTGATGGGCTCGACCACCGGCGCGCTGTGGCACAGCGCCAACGGCGGCGATTCATGGCAGCTGATCACCGCGCACTTGGCCCCCGTCTATGCGGTGACCTTCGGGTAAGAGGGACGGTCAGTCTGTGCGGTCCGTCACGCGCTGCGTTCCCGCCAGCGTTCCCGCATCCAGTTTGTAAAACAGCAGGCACAGGCAGCTCAGGACCAACGTCGCGCCCGGGATCAACACGGCGATGTCGATCGATGCCAAAGCCTCCGCCGTTTGTGCGACCGGTCTGCCGTCCTGTGCTTCCGCCCAGCCGTAAGCGCTGAGGATCAGACCCAGCACCGCGGGGCCAAAAGCGAACGACACCTTTTCCACGGTCGTATAAACGCCTGCGAAAATGCCTTCGCGGCGCAGGCCGGTGCGCCGGTAGTCGTATTCGATCGTATCCGGCAGCAGGGATTGGCCGATGAGCAGCAGGCCGCCGGCCCCAACGCCTGCGACAGACGCGCGCACATAAATATACCATTCGGGATCGGCTGCCGTGCCGAACACCCATGAGGCCGATGACACGCCAAATATCGCCGCCGCACATACATATGTTAACGGTTTGCCGATCCGGCTGCTCGCTGCGACCCACGCGGGCTGCGACAGCACGGTCGTCCCCGCCTGAAACAGATAATAGCTACCCAGGTAGGCGTAGGAGACCTCGAGAATGCGCGTAAACAGCAGCGGCAGCGCGGCGAGAAAAATGGCGAATCCGAAGAGCTGCGTGAATTTGACCAACAGCAGAACGACAAAGGGACGGTTCTGAACCGCCAGGGAAAATTGCTTGGTCAGGCTAATCCCGTGATCCGTGATCTGAGTCGTATAGGCCGCATCATGCGTCATCCAGAAGCATGTCGCGCACAGCGCGATAATCGCCACGCCGACAAAAACCGACATCACGGAATGGCCGAGTAACCCACCGCCGAAGTACGCAATGATTACCGGACCCAGTACGGATGAAATGATCTGACCGCCCGCGACGGCGCTCACCCGATACGACATCATCGCCGTGCGCTCATCCGGGTCGTTGGTCATCTCCGCCGGCATGGCGAGGTACGGCACATTGAAGACAGTATACGCAGTCGCGTTGAGCAGAAGCGCCGCGACGACGTACACGATGAGCGCGGTTTGGCTGTCGAACTGCGGCACGGTGAACATCATGATGAACGAACCGCCGGCCAGAACCCCGCCCAGGACGAGAAAGGGACGGCGCCGGCCCCAACGGCTCTTGGTCCGGTCCGTGATCAACCCCATCAGTGGGTCCGTGACGGCGTCATAAATTTTGGACACCAGGATCAACAACCCGGCTAAACCGGCCGCGATGCCGATGTGCTCGACCAGGAAAGCCAACAGCAAGACGCCGATGGCGTTGAACATCGCCGACATCGGCAGCGTGCCGATCCCCCAGCCGATTTTCAGCCTGAGAGGCAACTGGCCGGACGTGTGGGGTGTGCCTGGGTCCATCATGCCGGTCCTTTGCGTGGTTGCCCGTCAGGCCGATTCAAAGTCGTCATCGACATTCCCGGCATAATATTTTTGCAGGTGAAGCATCGGCGCGGCCGGGGCTTCGACATAGTGGCAGATCAGCCAGCGCTCACCTCGGCGGCGAAATACCGCCGTCACACGGCTGTCGATACCGACCAGATGATCGAAGCCTTTGATCTCTCCGTTCCAATGCATCTGGTAGAGCGCGACGGCCAGATCCGGCGCCAGCTGTTTGGCGTGAACGTCCCACACGCGCATGGAACACCGCACCAGCCGCGCACGCGCCGCCGCGTAATACTGTGTGAGGGCTTCCCAGCCGATCACCGGTGCCGCCATTTCCTGCGGCAGCGCGTAAGGCGTGTCCTCTTCCGGGTCCGATAGGTTCTTGATGCCCGGCTGGTCGCCCTGGGTCCAAAAGCCGCATAAATTTGTCAGCACCTGTTCGATCTCAGTCGCGATGTCGGTCATGTCGCATGCCTTGTCCCCTGTCCGGCCATCGTTCCACAGAAGGCCGCCCGGGGCTATGCCTTGAACGCGCCGCCGTGAATTGCGCTAGGCTCAAGACCGGGAAAACCAGGAACGCCCTTCTATGCCGGCTTGTGACACATTGCTGCGCGGCACCGTCATCACCATGGACGCGCACCGCCACGCCTACGAAGACGGCTTTGTCGCCATTGCCGGCGGCAAGGTCATCGCTGCCGGGCCTGCGGCGGACTGCGACTATACCGCCGGCGAGGAGATCGGTGGTGACGGCCACATCGTGCTTCCGGGTCTGGTCAACGTCCACGCCCATCTGGTTCAAGGCTGCATCCGCGGCATGGCGGAGGGGACGACCTTCGAAGAGCGCCTGTTCGGCTTTTATTATCCGATGACCGGAGCGTGCGACGAAGAGCGGTCTTATATCTCTGCGCTGCCGCCGATCCTCGACCTCGTGCGCCGCGGGGTGACCACCACCGCCGACGACCACTTCACCCATGTTCACAAGACATCCATCGACGGCGTGCTCCGCGCTGTACGCGATGCCGGTATGCGATGCCGCATGGCGCGTCTGATCCTCAGCGACAAAGACAATGCCCCGGACGGCTTTCGTGAAGACCTCGACACCGGCCTCGGTGAAACCGAGCGGGTCAAAGCGAAATGGGAGAACGAACTCACAACAGTGACCGCGTCGACCATCGGCATCACCTACTGCGCGCCGGACGAATTCAAAGCGATATGGCAATGGACGGTCGATAACGGCCGTCAGTTCGATGTTCATGCGCCCTCGGTTCTCGACACTAAGTATCTCGCCGAACGGCGCGGCTGGGAGGGCGGTACGTTTGAGTGGATGGACCATGAAGGCATCCTGGGTCCTAACGTGATCGCCGCGCACGCGCAGACCCTGCGGCCGGGCGAGGCCGGTCTGATCGGTGACCGAGGCGCTAAAATCGCTCTGGTGCCCGATATGGAGCAGGTCCTCGGGTTGGTTGAATTTGACGCGCGCGCTTTTCTCGACGCCCGCGTCACTTGCGGGATCGGACTCGACGGACCGGTGGTCGCCTACGGCCATGATCTCTGGACGGCCTTGCGCGCTTTCCTCACCGCGCAGCGCCTCGGCGATCAGCACCGGAAGCAGATGGGCGATGCGCGCGCGCAATGGACCGGATTTGAAATGCTGTTCGGCAGTGCCGAGCTGGCGTTGGAGTTGGCGACGATTGGCGGCGCCCGCGCGCTCGGCATGGATGATCGCATCGGCTCGCTGGAGCCGGGGAAGGAGGCCGATGCCGTTGTCATCGACCGGCGTGGCGAGACCCACCTCTCTCCGCCGGCAGCTCTGATCCCCAACCTGATTTATGGCAACGGCCCGTCACCGGACGCGGTCGCGCGCGTCCTGATCGGCGGCAAGACCGTGGTCAAAGACGGCGAACATGTCGGGCTCGACCGCATCGACGCCGTGCGGCAGTCGGATGCGCTACAGGCCGAGTTATTGGATGAGACGGGCGCGCACAAGTTTGTTCGCATGCGCTCGCCGTTTACGTGGGTTACCAGTTAACCGGTGTCCGTCAAAAATTCCGTCATAGTGTTGGCCTCCCTGGACCGGCGGCCTTTGACGCGTTGCCGCCTTCCGCCTGATCCCTTTGCCGAAACCGCGGCGGTGGAGTAGAACGGCGGCCTGATACAGGTCTCCGCCACGCCAGGGTTCGCCATGCCGCCGAAACGCAATCCGCTCAAGCTTAACGCTCTGCAACTCAAGACTCTCGCGATCCTGCAAGCCCTCGCAGCGCCTGAAGACGGCGCGGCCGCGCCAGAAGGCGATCGTCCGATCCCGCGCTTGCCGCCAGCCCACGGCAATCACTTTCACGTGGGCGAACATATCGTCATGGGCTCTGACGCCACTGGATTGCACAATCCCTCGGTTTGGGCGGCGCTGATCCGCAAGGGACTGATTGGCGGCGAGCCCCCGGTCAGTCTGACGTTAACGCCTGCCGGTGCGGCGTATAACACCGGGGTCGCGGATAAGGTGCTGCATTCGCACGATCACTAATGGGCGCGTCGCCCTGCCCCTAATGGGCGCGTCGCCCAACCACTGACGGGCGTCTCGTTCAGCCTTGGAATCACCACACTGTGGGTGCAATCTGGATCAAACCATGAAGCCGTATCAGGCTTCGGTTACGTCCTGGCCGGACCGCGACCTCGACGGGAGCTCTGCGACATGCGTGTTCTACTGATCTGCCTTTCCGCATTGTGTGCGGCGTCTGCTGCGTCCGCGCAGGACCGGACGCTGCGCGTCGCGATCGAATCGCGCTCTCCGACATATGGCAATCCCTATACGCAAACGCTGCAGAGTATTTTTCATCCGCTGTACGCCGTCTACGACGCGCTGACGCTGCTTGACGCTAATGGCGAGGTTCGGCCGGCGCTGTCGGTATCGCACGAACGCCTCGACGATCTGACCTGGCAGTTCAAGCTGCGTGACGGCGTGACCTATGCCAACGGCGAAGTGTTCGACGCGGCAGCGATGAAACACAATCTGGATTACCTGCTGAGCGCGCAGGGCCAGACCGCATACGTCGCTTCCCTCATTCCGTCGGTCGCGCGTGTCGTGGCCGTCGACAACCTCACGCTCAACATCATCACCTCAACGCCGGACGCGATTCTGCCGCGCCGCATGGCAGCGGTGGTGACGGTTGCGCCCGGTCAGTGGGATGCGCTTGGGCCGAGCGATTACGCGTTCGAGCCGGTCGGCACCGGCCCCTATCAGATCGCCGATTGGGGCGAGTCCGATAGCGTGCTTGATTACGCGCCGTTCAACGAAAGTTGGCGCGGGGCTCCGGTCATTCAGGACTTCGACATCGTCATCCAGAAAGAAGGCGCGGCGCGCAGCCAAGCCCTCCTTTCCGAACAGATCGACGTCGCCATGAACGTCGGCATCGACGAGATCGACTATCTGGAGTCCGCCGGGTTCAACGTCGTTACCAATGTCTCACCGGTCGTCGGCGCGCTGGCTTTCAATAACGTCGATCAGAATTCTCCTTTCACCGACATTCGTGTGCGCAAGGCGTTTAACTACGCGATCAATCGTGACGCCATCGCGCAATACATCTTCGATGGCATTGTCGAGCCGGTCGGCCAGGGCTCGACGGCCGGCGTGTTCGGCCACAATCCGGATGTGCCGAAATATCCCTACGACCCCGAACGCGCCCGCGCGCTGCTCGAAGACGCGGGATACGGCGACGGCATCACCATGAACGTGCTGGTGACGCCGGGTCCGCCGGTCATGAGTCTGATGTACCAGCAGGTCGCGCAGGATCTGTCGGTCATCGGCGTGACGCTCAACATTCAGTTCGCTCAAGGCCCGCGTTGGGTGCAGATGTGGTTCTCAGGCGACTGGGACGACGCCGGTATGATTTCGGCTGCGTGGTCCAACGTCACCTTCATGGATACCGCGCGCGGATTTGAAACCTATTCCTGCGTGCGCCCCGATCCATTTTTCTGCGAACCGTCGGTGGGGCAGGACATTGACGCGGCGGCGCGGGAATTCGGCGGCGAAAG
>Ga0181593_10007095_pt1 | contig 10022 bp, 8 predicted proteins | sample 071ome_19_FD_133756 | JGI IMG/M metagenome (GOLD analysis project Ga0181593, IMG submission 133756) | Coastal salt marsh microbial communities from the Groves Creek Marsh, Skidaway Island, Georgia - 071413AT metaG (megahit assembly) | ecosystem: Environmental > Aquatic > Marine > Intertidal zone...
TAGCTGGAGTGTTGTTAACCAGCAACCTTGATCCAGACCCACGCGTATTCAAATTATTGCAGCCTGCCTTAGGTTCCTTGCCAGTATTAACCGTTGCTACTGATACTTATCAAACGGCTTCTCAACTTTCCCATATGGAATACGTGGCACCAGCAGACGATGCTGATTTAATTGAACGCATCATGGATCATGCAGCCACTTATTTAGACGCAGGCTATTTAAAAGAACGTCTGCAAATTGACCGTGCTGTTCGCATGTCTCCTGCTGCGTTCCGATATCAATTGGTTAACCTTGCCCAGCAAGCCAATAAGCGTGTGGTATTGCCGGAAGGCGAAGAACCTAGAACCATTCAAGCGGCGGCTATCTGTCAGCAACGAGGCATTGCGCGTTGCGTGCTAATTGGCCAGCGAGAAAAAATTGAACAAGTGGCAGAAAGCCAAGGTGTTATTCTGCCAGACGGTTTAGAAATTTTGGCCCCAGATGAAATTCGTCCGAATTACATCGCGCCTATGGTGGAATTGCGTAAACATAAAAATCTCACCGAACCTATGGCAGAAGCTCAACTAGAAGATACCGTTGTACTCGGCACGATGATGCTTGCCCTAGATGAAGTAGATGGCTTAGTAAGTGGTGCAGTGCACACCACCGCAAATACTATTCGCCCAGCATTGCAGCTCATCAAAACAGCACCTAATGCAAAACTGGTCTCATCTGTCTTCTTTATGCTGCTTCCAGAACAAGTTATGGTTTATGGGGATTGCGCCGTTAATCCGGACCCTAAAGCCGATGAACTGGCCGACATTGCGCTGCAAAGCGCTGATTCCGCCCAGGCCTTTGGAATTGAACCGAAAGTCGCTATGATCAGTTACAGTACGGGATCTTCAGGCACCGGATCTGATGTGGAAAAAGTGCGTGCAGCCACGCAAACTGCTCAGGCGTCGCGACCTGACCTTCTGATCGACGGCCCATTGCAGTATGATGCTGCAACCACGGCCAATGTGGCGAAGTCAAAAGCGCCAGACAGCAAAGTGGCTGGGCAAGCCACCGTGGTTGTTTTCCCAGACCTAAATACGGGTAATACTACGTACAAAGCCGTCCAGCGCAGTGCCAATGTGGTAAGCATTGGTCCTATGCTGCAAGGCCTAGCAAAACCAGTAAACGACCTGTCTCGCGGAGCACTGGTTGAAGACATCGTTTACACCATTGCGTTGACCGCAATTCAGGCATCAGCAAGGGATAAATAAACAAAAAATCCCTTCCATGGCCTGAATTCACTGGTTATCATTGTCCGTCACTCCTGCTATGCTCGAGTGACGTGCAAAATTATAACTGAGTGAACAGATGTTAAACTTTCTGCCCGGAATCCTAATCTCCTTCATTGCCTGCAGCTTACTTCTGCTGAATATCCTGTTCTGGATTAGCCCCCTTATGACCCTTGCTCTCATTAAGGTCATATTACCTTTTACCTTCATGCGGAAATTACTGGATCCCTTTATCGTGGGCATTGCCGAACTTTGGATCGGCGGCAACAAAGGATGGATGAACCTCACTCAAAAAGTAGATTGGGACATACAGGGCTTAGGCACTCTAAACAAAAAAGGCTGGTATTTGGTTAATTCCAATCACCAAACGTGGGTGGATATTTTAGTACTTCAATACGTACTGAATCGTCGAATCCCGCTCTTAAAGTTCTTCTTAAAGCAGGAGCTAATCAAAGTGCCGCTCATGGGCATGGCTTGGTGGGCATTGGATTTTCCATTCATGAAGCGCTACAGCAAAGAATATTTAGAAAAACATCCAGAAATGAAGGGTAAAGATATTGAGACCACTCGTATTGCCTGTGAGAAATTCAGACTCATTCCCACAAGCGTTATGAATTTTTTAGAAGGCACCCGTTTTACCCAGCAAAAACACGCGAAGCAAAATAGCCCTTATAAATATCTACTCAAACCAAAAGCCGGTGGCATTGCCTTTGCCATCAACGCCATGGGAGATCAGTTCGACTGTCTGCTCAATGTGACCATTGTTTACCCGGATGGCGTCCCTTCATTCGTAGATTTTTTGATGGGCAGAATGCACAAAGTGAAAGTTCGTATTGAAGAACTTGAAATCCCAGCTCATTTCCCTAGTGGTGATTACACAAATGATGACGAATTTCGTCGAGAGTTCCAAGATTGGGTACATCAGCTGTGGCTAGAGAAAGACCAGCAAATAGACCTGCTAACTAATGGCACGCCGCACATGGAGCAGAAAAGTGCTTAATCATTAGGTCAGTCTATTTAAACTGTACACACCTAAAAAAACGGCTTCAAAAAGAAGCCGTTTTTTGTTTTTATGGCCTCACAAAAAAAGGGAAACGATATGAAAATCTACGAAGACATTACGCAGTCAATCGGCGGCACGCCATTGGTTCGTTTGAACAAACTGACTCAAGCCAATGTATTGTGCAAACTGGAAAGTCGTAATCCAGCTAACTCAGTAAAATGTCGTATTGGCGCCAATATGATTTGGCAGGCTGAAAAAGACGGCGTACTTAAGCCAGGCATGGAAATCGTCGAACCAACAAGTGGTAATACCGGCATTGCTCTAGCATTTGTTGGCGCTGCTCGTGGCTACAAAGTGACGCTTACTATGCCAGAAACCATGAGCATCGAACGCCGTAAAGTTATGAAGGCGCTTGGAGCAAATATTGTTTTGACGGAAGGACCAAAGGGTATGCGCGGGGCGGTGGAAAAAGCCCAAGAATTAGTAGATGAAAAACCTCAAGAACGGGTCATTCTTCAACAATTCAGCAACCCAGCTAACCCTGCCATTCACGAACAGACAACCGGTCCAGAAATTTGGCAAGACACCGAAGGTACTGTCGATGTTCTCATCGCAGGAGTGGGTACCGGTGGAACCATTACCGGTACCTCCCGTTACATTAAACAGCAGCAAGGTAAAGCCATTACCTCCGTAGCCGTTGAACCTGAAGCGTCTCCAATCATCACACAAACCAAAGCAGGAGAAGACATTTCCCCTGCCCCACATAAAATTCAAGGCATTGGCGCCAACTTCATTCCAGACAACTTAGATTTGTCTTTAGTTGACCGTGTTGAGCAAGTTTCCAATGAAGACGCCATGGAAATGGCCCGTAAACTAATGGCTGAAGAAGGCATTCTCGCAGGTATCTCCAGTGGCGCGGCTGTGTGTGCAGCATTGCGCTTGGCTGAGCAGTCAGAATTTAAAGACAAAACCATTGTGGTTATCTTGCCAGATAGTGGTGAGCGCTATTTGACTACCGCTTTGTTTGACGGAATGTTTACCGCAAACGAAATGGGTTAATTCTGTCTATAAGCTCCGACCAAATCGACTACACTTACAGGAGGTTTGATCGGAGCAAATAATGACTGAAAAGGTCCTGATCATTGAGGATTCTGTAGCTGAGGCGCAAGCATTGGCCCATCAGCTCATGGAAGACTACCATTTTCCTAGCGACGTAGCTCACTGCCTTAAAGACGCTGAAGCACTACTTAATCAAACCACTGACACCATATATGTCAGTGCAGTAGTGGATTTACATCTTCCTGACGGCAAAGTGGGGGCCGCATTTGAACTTACCAATCAGTTCAAAATTCCAGCTATCGTCTTCACAGGACAACTGAATTCGGAACTTCGTAAACGTTTTACATCTGACTATTTAGCCGACTTTGTTTTTAAAACAGGTGAACATGACTTCAAATACGTCTGCTGGCTAGTAAATCGTCTGTATCATAATCGTGATCTAAAAGTCCTTATTGTTGACGACAGTATAAGTGCACGTTTGACGTTAAAAACCTTGATCACCCACCAAGGGTTTCAAGTATTAGAGGCGGAAGATGGCAAGTCAGCCATGCTCCAAATGGAATGCAATCCAGATATTGTTGTCGTCGATCTTTTTCTGCCAGATATTTTAGGCTATGAGCTATGTCGAAAAATTCAGAGGGACTTTACATCAGATTATCGGCAATTAATTGGTGTATCCAGTAAAGCTGACGAAAACTCCTCCGTATTATTGTTGAAGAACGGATGCCATGACTTTATCCCTCGTCCTTTTAACTTTGAAGAATTTAACTCTCGACTAAACCAACGGGCTGAATATATCGACAACACCAAAGAACTGCATCGTCTCAACCAAGAGAAAAACCGATTCCTAGGCATGGCCGCTCACGATCTAAGAAACCCTGCCGCAGCCATCCACCATGCAGCCAATCGATTAAAGTCACTGAACATTGAAAATTCAAAGGTCAAACGAGCCCTAGAGATAATTCATAAAAGCTGTGACTCTATCCAAATCCTGTTAAATGACTTGTTGGACATTAGTGCCATAGAAACCGGCAAATTAGTCCTTAACAAAAACACGTTTAATCTTTGCCCAATAATCGAGGAACGCGTCCAGCACCATCAAATACATGCTAATTCCAAGAACATTGCCATCCGCCTTGAGCTACCCGAAAGTGCCATGGTGGATATTGATAGTCCCCGTATGTCACAAGTTATCGACAACCTCTTGTCAAATGCCATTAAATACTCACCCAAAAATAGCCAAACAACAATACGGCTGGAGAAAGAATCAAAACACCTAACCTTGTCCGTCATCGACCAAGGCCCCGGTATTAAAAAAGAGGATATTGAAAGCCTATTTACCGCATTCACCCGCTTGGGACATAAAACCACTGGTGGCGAATCTAGCCACGGATTAGGGTTAGCTATTTGTATTCGAATCATGCACGCTCATGGTGGCTCTATTGACTACCGAGATGCAGAGGGAGGCGGCAGCCATTTCTACATCAAAATACCAAAGTAACAAACCTCAGCTCGCTTTAAATTTGACAAATGATACGGAACCCACCGTATTCGATTTAAAGAAGATTCAGCCAAACCTACACAATGCAGAGATTTATTATTACCCTAATTTTTTGACCAAACCAAGCGCAGATAAATTACTCCAGACGCTTTTACAAGAGATACCTTTTCAACCTTTCAGCATAAAAATTTACGGCAAAGAAACGCTGATACCAAGATTACAGTCTTGGCATGGAGATCTAGGCGTCAGATATCAATACTCAGGTGAGTCACTCATAACAAAACCATGGACTCCAACCTTGTTGAAATTAAAATCAGAGTTGGAGCTATTTTGCGCGAATGAAATTAGTCCAATTCGATTTAATTCTGTGTTGTGTAATTTGTATCGAGATGGGCAAGATAGCATGGGCTGGCACAGCGACGACGAAGCGGAGCTTGGCCTGAACCCAGCAATTGCCTCCATTAGCCTAGGTGAAACTCGGCCGTTTAAGCTACAGCACAAGAAAGATAAAACGTTAAAATGGCAGGCGCCACTAGAACACGGCAGCCTTTTGATTATGGCAGGTGAAACCCAGCATTATTGGCGCCATCACATTCCAAAGTCACAGCGACCACTGCAACCCAGAATAAATTTAACGTTCCGTTGGGTTTATTGAACAAAGATGTCCGTTCAATTTTGAAGTAAAAACTAATTTGGACCAAATATCATTTCTAAATTAAAGCTAATGGCAGGCGTTGGTTCAAAGTTTTTATCTCTTGGCCAACTGACTTCTGGTACAAAGTCCATGAAAACAAAGTTTTTATATAATTGGCGGCGGTACCCCGTGCTGATAGTATAAGCATTTACCTTTTCAATACTGTCCGTATCACCACTAATATTGAAGCGATATACCATGATAGCTTTATCGCTTAGTTCCTGAAAAATACTGTAACTATTAGATAAATTAAAATAATCATCATCCAATTTGTAACTGGCATTTAGACCAAAACGAAAATGATGTCTTAAATCAATGGGCCGAATAGCGGCGTAACTTGTTTTTTCTCCCCATCCTTGATTTGTCCGATAATAGAGCGATTGAAAGAAACGCGTGTGCCACAAATCGAAATATTGAATACGCCGTGTTCTGATACGAGAAAAAGGAACGGGCTCACCTTCCCAACTTATCCCATTATCCCAAGTGGTTTTCCATCGTTCCGAGCGTGCCAACTGAAAGCGCAGCGCGGTAGCATAAGTTACATTATCCGTTGTTCCAAGGACGTCAGATTCTTTGGATTCGTCATCGTCCTCTTCGGTTTCAATTAAAAGTTTAAAACGGTTATTGGTATTAGGCAGAGCCAGTTTCACATTAACACCGCTTTGATAATCGACGGATGGCTCCCCTCTTACTCGTCGAGATTTAAAGAACAATCGGCCATTGCTACCTGACGACTCATCATCAATAACGTCGTCACCGAATAATGTTTCAGCAAAAAAAGTATCTATGCCATCATTTAAACCTTCGATGTAATCTGCTAACTGATCACGGGACCAATCCAGCATATCGATATTCCATGATTCGGAGTCATCCTTTTCAGGCAATTGATATTCGTTATCAGGGGATGGGGATTCGAAAATCATTTCTGCAGGATGCTGCCCATGGACGAAGCCACACAGCATTGAGAAGGCGAGTAAACTCAGAAAGTTGCGCATAGACAACATAAGCAACTTTCTATGGGTATTCTGGTCGCACACAAAAATAAATTAATCCGTTAACTACAACCGTCCGCCAAAGTGGACAATTATTCCATTCTACTATTTATCGGTAGGATCGTGGTGAACAATTACATCGGCTCTTGGATGCCGTTCTTGTATTTGTCGCTCTAGTCGGTCTCCAATAGCGTGGGCCTCTGCCAACGTCATAGCGCCATCCAACTCTAGATGAAGTTGAATGAATTGATTCGGTCCCGACTGACGACATCTCACATCATGGCAGCCTTGCGCACCTTCTAGCTTGTCTACAAGCGCCACCACCTGTTGCTCTAATTCGGGCAATTGCTGATCCATTAAATCTTCCCAAGCCCTATTGCCCACTTTCCAAGCACTTACCATTAAAAATATAGCTATGCCAATGGCAAATACTTGGTCACTCCACGCCCATCCTACAGATGCTAATGCCAATGCCACTATTACCGACAAATTCATCAGTAAATCGCCTTTATAGTGAAGGGAATCCGCCTCTATGACCACGGATTTGGTCTGACGGATAACGTATTGTTGAAATGAAACTAAACCCAAGGTTAAGACTATAGCCACAACACTGACAAAAATACCGGCATCGGTATTAACTACCTCTCGCTCATCGAGCAATGAACTGAAACTGTTCAGGACTAATACAACAGCCGAACCAATCATAAAGGCTGATTGACCTAATGCTGCTAATGATTCTACCTTACCGTGTCCGTACTTATGATCATGATCAGCCGGTACGATGGCATAACGAACTGCAAATAAATTTATGATGGACGTCATGCCATCGAGCACACTGTCCATGAGCGAACCCAATAAACTTAACGAACCTGTAGACCAATAAGCCCAAGTTTTGGTGCTGATTAAAATTAATGCTACCGTCGTGGACATTGCCACGGCCATCTTCATTAAACGGGTAGTTCTATCATCCAAACGGGTCATACGCCTTGTTCAAACCATCGTCACTTAACTTACATAGAATACATCATAAAGCGCCAATTTGACGTCTTTGTTATATTGCTTGATCAATCATGGGTATTTGCTGCAAAGTTACACATAAATAAAATTAAAAATAGGAATGAAAATGACTTCCAAACAGGCATTAGTGGTGGACGATTCTCGTTCAGCCAGAAAGGTCCTGGAACGCATGCTACAAAAAGCCAATGTATCCGTCTCAACCGTAGAGGATGCGGAGTCTGCGCTGGATTATTTAAAACAGGAAGTACCAGGCATCATTTTTATGGATCACATGATGCCAGGCATGAACGGTTTGGAAGCAACCTCGGAGCTGCGCAAGCTACCGAATATGGAAGCTGTCCCCACCATTATGTATACATCTAAAGACGATGCTGATTATTTAGCTCAAGCCAAAGCCCATGGCGCGAATGACGTACTTCCGAAACCGGCTAAACAGGATAAACTTGAAGCGCTCATTGAGCTTTACCTTTCCGCACAGCAGGCCGAATCGGACAGCAATTCTCAAGCTTCAGATCAACAAACAATTGAAGGGCAAGGTGAATCACCGTCAGAAAACCCTGAACTGGATGAAAAAGTCATATTGATGCTCATTCAACAAGAGCTCAATAAGTATACACCTGACTTGCAGCAAAAACTGGAATCCGAAATTCAGCAAACGTCTAAGAAGCTAGAAGAAAACACCAGCGCAATTCAGCAACAACTTGAACAAAAGCTGTTAGAGGGTCTAGAGCAAAACAAAGCCAATCCTTCTGCTTTATTCAAAACCCTTCAGCCTGTGATTCAAAAACTTTCACTGCAAATTGCCACCAAAGTGGTCAAAGCCTCTTTACCTAAAGCAACAGAATCGTTGGAAGAAAAGCTTGCGGAGGCTCAAGCCACCATCAGTGATCTACAAACCCGTCAGACCCAGCAGTTTCGAAATTCAGGGAGTGAAACCCGCCAGCTAAAGCTCATCGCGTATAGCGCCCTCGTGCTATCCATTGCTTCACTGGCTGCGGGATTGGCAAATTTCTTCTAGCATCCAAATTATTGTCTATGCTTACCCTGTAAGGTAAGCATAGGTGAAACCATGTCCTCAGTGATGGTCATTGACGACTCCTTGTCACAAAGATTAGTTATTCAAGAGTACCTACAACCTCTAAAGTGCGACGTTTCCCTGTGTGCGTCTGGTGAAGATGCGCTTTCTCTGGTCTGCGACGCCATTCCCGACGTTATTATTCTCGATGTAGAAATGGCCGGTCTATCAGGATTTGAAACCTGCGGTGCCATTCGAGGCTATCTACATGATAATTGGATTCCTATCATCTACCTCACTGGCCGAGCATCCCCCGAAGACATGGTAGAAGGCTTAAATGTGGGCGGTGATGCTTATATTACAAAGCCTGTGAACGGCGACGTTCTTCGAGCCATGGTGAAAGCCATGCTCCGTATTTCTTCGGTGCAGCAAGAGTTAATTGAAGCCAACAAAAAACTCGATGAAATCGCTTACTTCGATGTACTCACGCAAATCATGAACCGCCGTGGCTACGAAGACATATTTGATCGACTTTGGAGCGATCACAGGCGCAGAAAACAAGGCATGTGTGTGTTACTTATGGATATTGATCATTTTAAAACCTACAACGACAACTATGGCCACATAGAAGGTGATCAGTGTTTAAGAAATGTAGCCCAAACCATTAAAGCAACTTTGCTTCGTCCAATTGATGTTGTAGCCCGCTATGGGGGAGAAGAATTTGTCATATTGCTACCGGATACAGAAGAGAAAGGCGCCATCGCCGTAGCTGAGCGCATCATTGAAGCCTTAGAAAAAGCAGCCATTCCCCATGCCCACTCTTCTGCAGCAGAGCATGTCACCGTTTCCATCGGCATTGCAGAATGCAGCGATGTGTCTACCACGGACCTCACCCCTTCCCAGCTTGTTCAAAAAGCAGACGAAGCCCTCTATCAAGCAAAAGAAGGTGGTCGAAATCGGGCCACATGCGCCAACATGAAACAAGCTTGATCCAAGCCGGTAGGCAATCCTATGGGATCTACGTACACTTCCTTCCCACATGCAATCAATTAAAAAAGCATCGAGAAAGTTGGCCGAGTTCGTTTTTAACTAACGCCTGCTTAAATCCATGCTCTAGAAATACAAAAAGTTGGTCTTATTTATGTTTCGGGTGCTTCTGCTTTCAATTAGCCTGCTTGGTTTTTCACAACTCATGGGGTGTGCTGCATCAACACCATTGATGGTGGCTGGTGGCAGTGGCCATAAAGTTCTGAATCATCAACAAGCCATGAAAGTAAAAGCCGCAGCGGCATTAGACGAAGAACCCGATTTGCTTACCTACTCCATCAAAGGCATCGCTTCAAACCGAACTCAAGAAGTCGTAGACGTCTACCTAAAAGGCTATACGGATAGCAAGTACAGCCAAGCAATGAAAAGTCTTGCCATTTATCAAATTGGTCTGATTTACATGAACCGTTTTAACGAGCAACGGGATGACCA
>Ga0181593_10007107_pt1 | contig 10016 bp, 7 predicted proteins | sample 071ome_19_FD_133756 | JGI IMG/M metagenome (GOLD analysis project Ga0181593, IMG submission 133756) | Coastal salt marsh microbial communities from the Groves Creek Marsh, Skidaway Island, Georgia - 071413AT metaG (megahit assembly) | ecosystem: Environmental > Aquatic > Marine > Intertidal zone...
AAACAACAGCCACTTCATCGTATTCGATGCCTCATTTCGGTTTTGCTGGTGACGCCCGTTCCACTGGCTCGGCCTCAGCCCGCCAAGGTGCCACCCAGATCAAGGTGACCATGCCCGGAATCGCCAGTAGCGTGCACAACAGGAAGAACAACACCCAGCCGGTTTCCTCAACGATAACTCCAGTGACAGCGTTGGCCAATGAGCGCGGCAATGCCGCCAGCGCGGTAAACAGCGCAAACTGGGTTGCGGCGAATGCCCGGCTGGATTCTCTGGCAATAAACGCGGTAAAGGCGGCTGTGCCAAGCCCGACGCCCAAATACTCAAAGGAAATCACCACCGCGAGTAGCCAGAGGGCATTGCCAACACTGGCCAGCCAGGCAAAGCCCAAAATGCTGATCATCTGTACCAAACCGAAAATCCAGAGCGCGCGGTTAATACCGAGGCGAAGCATCAGCAGACCGCCCAGCAAGCCACCGGCGATTGCAGGCCACAACGCGGCATGTTTGGCGACCAACCCGATCTCGGTCATCGAAAAGCCCAGATCCATATAAAACGGCGTCGCCAGCGCGGTCGCCATGTTATCGCCCAGTTTGTAAGCCACCATGAAAAACAGCGCCAAGGCTGCTGGACGCCAGCCGACGCGCTGAAAATACTCACTGAACGGTGTCACCAAGGTCTCACGTAACGTGCGGGGCTGGGGCCCGATCTGCTCTGGCTCAGTCACGCTGAGTGACAGCAGGATACCCACCCCCATGAAGGCCGCGGTAATCCAGAATACCCAGACCCAGGGCAAGATGTCGGCCAAAATCAGGGACAGCGACCCAGGCACCAGACTCGCGATGCGATAGGCCTGCACATGAATGGCGTTACCGAGACCCAGCTCCTCATCGGGCAAAATTTCCCGTCGATAGGCATCGATCGCCACATCCTGAGTGGCGCTGAGAAAGGCGATGACTGAGGCGAAACCGGCCACGAGCGCAGTCTGATTGAGCGGGTCGATGTAGCCCAACGCACCGATAGCACATACCAAACCGATTTGGGCCGCGAGCATCCAGCCCCGGCGACGCCCTAGCGGTAGCCGGATCCGGTCCATGAGCGGCGCCCAGAGAAACTTCCACGTGTACGGCAGCCCAACCAGCGCAAACAAGCCGATCTCGGCCAAAGATACCTCCGCCGCGCGGAGCCAGGCGGGCACCAGCTGAATCAACAGATACAGCGGCATACCCGACGCCAGACCCGTCATCACGCAGATCAGCATGCGTCGATTCAACATCGCGGCGAGAAAAGGCCTGTTTTGTTGTGCCTGCAAATTGGCCCTCCTGAGCCGTGCCGTCCAGCGCTTGTATCGAGGTCGTGCACAACAGATCTGTGCAAACCTGACACCATCCGCCATGGCCTCCTCAGTTACAATGGAGGCTGTTTCTCTGCCCGGGCTGCTCCCAGTGACCCTGAACGTTATTGTCTACCAGTACGGCAAAGTGGCAAGCACTTCTCTGGTGACAACCTTCAACAAGATGCGTGGTGTGAGTGCACACCAATGCCATTTCTTTGGCGAGGACGCTTTTCGGGCCACCGTTACGCGGCTTTGCAATCCGGATACCAACGACTACTTTTTCAAACACTCACTGGGACAGCTGACGGAAAACCTGAAGGCCTACCGCCTTTATCACCGTAAAGATCCGGCTGAGGGCGATCGATGCATTGTCCTGACGGTTGCGCGCGAACCTTTTGACTGGTTTCGCTCTTCACTGGTGCAGGAAATCGAAGGCCACATCCCCGCCCTCAGTCTCTCTTTGCGCGACCGCGGCGTGGACTCGATGGGTACGGAACAAATTGTGAGCGAGGGTCTGACGCTACTACTCGAGCGCATTCGGGGCGCCATTGACTCGGTGGAAGGGGGCATCGATGCACTGGTGCCGGCGAAGCGCCGCGAGCTCGACCAGCTGATCCCCTTCACCGATACCGAGGACTTTGAGGCGTTTCTCTTCATTCTGTCTCGCTTTCTGCAGCCACACTGGTGGTTCCGCACGCAGTTCTCTCCCGAATTTGGCATCGACCTTGCCGACATGGTTGACGTGGGCGCGGGTCTGCTGCGGGCGCCGACCGAAAAAAGCGACGTCTATCTGGCGCGCTACGAACAACTGGAAGCCGCATTCGCACAGCTCCTTGACCTTGAGAAGCTTCCGGGAAAAGAGCTGGTTCGAGTGAACGAAGGGCACTCAAAGCGTTACGCGGCCGAGATTAATGCGGTATTTGAGACCGATTTCGCGGCCCAGCTGAAAGCGCGATCCCGCTCGGAGATTACCCGGACGCTGGGCTACGACCCGTAATCCGCTAGGGTACGTGGCGCTAAGTTAATCGCGCACTGTATTCGTCACGGCGCAAACTGACCTGCCGCCGCGCAGAGCGCTCAACCAGGCCGACTCAGCCGCATACCGATTCGTAATACCCAACCTAAAACGCTCCGCGTGACCCGAGACAGCTGCGGTGACTCATAGCATTTGTTGTAGGAATAAAGCAGAAATTGAAAAAGTGCGAGCCGGTAAGCGGCGCCGGGGCGGACAAACAAAGCTTTTTGCGTGGGGTCTCCTTGATCCAGGCTCACCCCTGAATCTGCCACCACGGAGCGGCAGAGAGGGCGCGTTGCATCCAGTGGTGACGCTTTAGGTAGCAGGTCGAGATAGTCAGCGGTCATGTGGGCAGTCGAGCGTTGCGCCTGGCTTAAGAGCCGCTCCCTGACGGTCCTCAGAGATGTCCGATCGGCGTCGATCTGAGAGAGTGTGTCCAGAAGGTCTTCTCCCAAGGCTTCGACCAACCAACCTGTTTCCCCCTCTGCAATGCGATCCGCAAAAGCACCAAGACGCGTCGCCACCGGAGGAATCCCCGCGGCAAACAGCTCGCTCAAGGTGTAGCTGAACGTTTCGGGCACCGTCGATAACAAGAGCCCCACATCGGGCTGCAAGTTCTGTAGCTTTTCCGGTAAGTCTGGCAGCTGGTACCACTTTACGATTGTGAGATTGGGATGTTTGTCGAAGTTGGGGGCATCCTCTCCCGTACCTAAAAGAGTGACACGATATCGTTTCAGTAGCTCTGGCATCAGCCGCTTCAGCGTCTTGCCACCTTTATGGTCGGAGAGCACGCCCAGCACAATCAGATGGAGCTGCGCTGTCTCGCGAGCCTCCCATCGGTGATCTGCGAAGGCGTCAAGCTCCCACGGGGGTAGGCCATGGCCAATCACCGTCATAGAGTAATCTGTTAATTTAGGGACCAACTGTTGCCAACGCGACTTCACTGATTCCGAGGGCGCCACAACGGGAATGGCGCGGCCGATCACCTTTTCAAGGAAGCGCTCTCGAAGTGCCAAGTACCAATCAGGCTTTTCGTCGCCGAAGAACTGATGCGCCGGATTTTGCGGCAGGCATTGCTGCAGCCGGGCGCTGTCGCAGGACGAGCAAGGATGCTCCCAAGTGGCGTACAGCGGCGGGCACCAGGGGTAATAATCGTGGAGCACTTGAACGACCGGTATTGGCAGGTCGTAAACATCCAGCGAGTGACCGATCAGGGTCGAGATCACAACGCCCTCGACGCTGAATGACGCCTGAATCTCCCGCAAAATCTCGCGGTACTCGTAACTACCCAGACTGGTCGACTGGATCGGTGTCGTCAGACTCCATTGCTTAAGCGGCACCGGAGCGGCACCCAGATGCAGCGACAGCGCCTGTGCCCCGGCCTTTCGCGTGCCCACTGATTTGAGAACTAAATGCACGTGCTCCTCATCCGCGGCACAGAAGTCGCTGATCCAACGGCCCAGACCGCCTCCCCAGCTGTGGCTGATGTGGAGAATGGCTCCCGGTCCGCGGGCAAGCAGTTTAGGGGGCGTCTTGCCCTGCTGGTTCAGCTCACTGAGTGGATGTCGCAGTGCGGTATAGGGGTGTCGCTCCAGTAACGCTGCGGCGAACGACTCGGGCAGTGCTCCCTTGACGCTCACTGCTTCGTCACGAGCAGCGTCGTCGACGAAGGCCTCATCCGACAAGACAATCGAGTATCCCCGCCTGCGCACCGATTCTGCGAGCTCAATATCATTTTCCGCCCCGATGGCTTTCAGCGCCTGCGCATTAATCCATCCGCAATAACCGGCCAGTAAGGGGACCTCCACAGACTTGCCGACGGCATACCGGTTGAGCCAGTCATTAAGATCCTGCGCCGACAGTGCGAGCGCCTCGGCAGGCTTCATCAATGGCCTGGCAATCTCGTGACGCACACTGAGTGGGAATGCTGTGGCTACCCCCTCGCCCAGTTGGGCGCCTACACGCAGAATATCGAGGGTGGCGTCGACGTCTATGGGGACAACCAAGGCTTTTTCCACATTCTCCGACAAGCTGGCAAGCACCTGGCACCAGTACTGATCGGGTGTATTCGGCATGTCGGGGATGCAGGTTCGCTCAGCAAATACCCCCGAATCAGCCAAGGCCTGAATATTAGGGGGCAACGCGTCTGTTTCACTTTGCCCCACACACACCAGCGTAAAACTAGGCGCCCCCACTAGCTGGCCCCTCTGGAAAGCAGCTTCAATAAGCGCGCCAAGCTCATCAGGACCCAGCGCTTTAACGAGTGCCCGTGCATCAGCGCACGACGCTGAATCCACCCGCCAAAAATGTGGAGCGCCTCACTGGTGGGCAACTCTTCACTCAACGACAACCGCGACTCTGCGGGCGCTTCATGGCCCACATTCACGCGGTACCAGTGGCTGAACCCGCCCTTCGGATCGTTACTGAAGGGGTCTGGGAAAGCACGCTGCAGATCGATCCGGGCACGATATAGCCGCCGCTCAGCGGGCTGAATCACCTCACCATCCTCGTACGTTGCATAACCGTAGGGAGGTCCGCCCTCAGCCAGCTCGCCATCTTGAGCGCAGGCATCGATATACCAGGCGCGGAGAGTTTGAAGCGCTGGAGAATTCGCCCCGTACTTATTGAGCATGAGTGCCTGATCACCGCTGTCAAAGCCACTGAAGTGATAAAAACCCAGCGCCTCGTCGTTCACCGTAATGCCCTCTTCCAGAGAGCCCTCCACCTGGCGGGTCGTAATGTTCCAAGTGGCCACGTTGAATGCGGGAGAGCGGAGCACGCGATAATCATCAAAAAAACAGGGAATGAGGTTGGCCCATTTTTGGTCTGTAAACAGTCCACGGCTAATGTCATCGAGACAAAAATGGGTTAACCGCTCTGCCCACCATGAGGCGAAACGACGCCCTTCTCCTGTATCGGCAATACCCACAAAACCCATGTTGAAAACCCCGTGTTTAAGACTCGCCATTTCGTTATCCATGACCGCCTCATAGTCCTGCTCGGGCTCCGACTGATGCGGGGTGAGCAGAATACTGACCTCTGCAAGCGCCTGCTCTAGTTCACAAAACCGGTCGAACACCACCATATCGGGGTCAAAGTAGAACACTCGCTCAACATCCGGCTGCCCTAGCAAATGACTCGCGGCCCTCCCCTTCACTGCCGTACACAATTCCACCACCGTGTGGGTAAAGGCCCAGGCGATCGGGTTCTCCAGGCCCAAGTCGTCGATTGTCAGCAGCGCATCAAAAGGCTCAGCATCTATATTGAAATCCTGCGGCGCAGGGTCGACCAGCATCAAGAAAAATCGTGCGTCGGGAGCGACTTGCTTGACGGATCGCACCAACACCCGCGCCTTGGGCAGGTAGTTTGCGGCGATGCTGGTAAAGACAGCCGTGGAGGCGCTCATCGTGCACCAAACCTGCGCTGTAGCCAGCGCCGTATCCGCACGGGCCAGAAGCGGTTCAATTCCCGCACCTCTTTTTCAAGTGAGGCGCAGCTCGCTTCCAGTGAGGCGCAGCTCGCTTCCAGTGAATTGTACCCTGCTGCCATCTCCTCGAGCTGCGACTGATACTGCGCCTCCTTATCGGCCACCTGCGCCCTTTCAGATGTCAACAAAGCCTCGTACCGCTGCCGCTCTGATTCTGCGCCCTCCCGGGTCTCTCCGAGGAGTTCGTCTAGCGCAGTAACCTGTGCGTGTCGCTGACGGTCCAGCTCGTAACGCGAGGCTCTTATGGCTTGCTCACGCTGCCGGTATTCATTGATCACTGCAGTGACGTCAGGCCTCGCTGCGTCTACGGCATATCGCGCAGATTCGACAGGGTCTGCTTCGATGAACGCAGCAATTTGCCGTTCGTAGTCGGGGTAGCGCTCGGAAATGACGGCCAGTGCATTCGCCTGATAGTCACTCGCCTGATCACCAAAGCTGGCGCCTCCAGCATGATAAACAAAGACATCTGCAGCCAGGAGGTGCTTCCAACCTTTTGCCGTTGCCTGCAAACACCAGTCGTTTTCCTCGCCATAGCCTCGACCAAAGGCGTCCTCGTCAAAGATCCCCACCTCATCGATTGCGGCGCGGCGCAGATACATGCAAAAGCCCACACCGGTTGGAATCTCTACCACCTGACCGCTGTTAGCTTCTGCAAACAGCGCGTCGACTGCCAGGAGGTCAAGGCCTAGAGGTAAATCGTTGTCTTCGCAGAAGTTCGGGTATGAGCAGATGGTGGCGTTGTTCGAAAACGGCGTAATAGAAGCTGCCCTGGGATGATTGTCCGCCCCTGCCCACAGGCGTTGCAGCCAACCGGAGGGGACTACGGTGTCGCTGTTTAAAATAACAAGGTCACGATCTTCTGCAGCCTGAATACCGGCGTTCACCGAAGCCACAAAGCCTTGATTCCGGTCATGCCGGATCAGGTCACATTTGCCTTCGGAGGCTAGCTCTGCACAAAAAGCAGACAAGTCGGCCTCTGGGGACGCATCATCGACCACGATCAGCTGCGAGTAACATCGTGCGGGGTCATTTAGAACCGAGCTAATGCAGTTTTGAGTGAGAGTCAGGTCGGCGTATACGGGGATGACCACATCAACGGGTATCTGACTCATATAACGTTCCGAACCGACATCGCGGGAGATTAAAGGCAGGCCGCTACCAAGGCTACGACTGCCGATATGCCATAGTGAGAACGAATCTCTCTCTGGTCAAGGGATGAAGGCAGACCTATTATCCTGCAGCGCGCGTCGGTGTCGGCAATAAGAGGACTCTGGGTAATCAGCAGAGGAAGCACCGCGCCTGTTTTGTAGCACTCGCTACACACACTCATAGCCGGCGGGAAGGGATGCCTACCAGTCGGTGTTAATTAACCGTAGCACCACCTCTCTCAATGACTCTTCATCTACCGTTTGTATCGAGGGGCCTACCTCGATCTTAAACGGCAACACCGACTGCTCCTTGAGCGCGCCTCGAGCTGATTCTTTCGCCTCCCTCTCGAGCCCTCGTTGGACCCGGCCAAAAGGAATGAGCGTAGCCTCCTCCAAAGAGTTCAGCCTCACGATATGAACTCCGAATTTACTGAATACAGGCTCTGAAATTTGTCCGGGTTCCGTTAGCGCAAAGGCTGCCGCCTCAAACTCTGCGACCATCTGACCTTTGGAAATAGGCCCCAGAGCTCCACCTTTTCTCGCCGAGGCCGCATCATCAGATAATTCGACAGCCAGCGCCTCAAAAGACTCTCCAGCGGATATTCGAGTCCGTATGTCTTGAACCAAAGAAACCCATTCGTCAAAAGTACGGTCTTCAATCTCAATCAAAATATGAGAAACATCCACCCGCTTCCCAGTAGAAAACCCCTCAGGATTCGAGAGATACAGCTCCCGTGCACGCTGCTCCCAGTCAATAGAATCCGAGAGGCTGTCACGATTGGCATCGAAATAGCGAATGGCGGCGTAGCGCGTGCGCTCGTACTCTGCCACCCAAGCAAGCTGCTCTGGCGGCAAGTAATCCTGACCCGCCTGCTCTTGCTCCGCACGGCGCAGCACATATAGGTTCTCGATGACCTGCAGCAAGGCTCTCTCGCGCTCCAATCCAGATAATCGGGCCTCTGCCGCAAGATTGAACTCGGTATATCGGGCAATATCGTAGGGTGTAATAGTCACATCGTTGACATCGACGACTGGCTCATCCGGCTCGAAGGCCACTGCCAGCGGCGCGCTGAGTAGACAGCAGATGCAGAGACATTTCAGTCGAATCATGATCGCTTATCCCTAAAAAATGAGGCCGCCTCTTTAGAAGGTCAGCCTCGATTAGACGAAATAATCCAGTGCTCTTACTTAGTGAGTAACACTCGTCCGATCAGCCGGCACAGGTTTAACGCCTCCAAATCTCATTTCTATCACTGAATGTAGCGAGAGAGGAAAAACTTGTAACGAGATCCATACTCATACATGTCACCGGTCGAAGTGCAACCGGGGGTACCGAATTGACAGGTAATGGCAAAGTTGACGTAGAAAATGCCACCACTGGCCGGCAGAGAACAACTGCGGCTGGAGTTAAATTGTACGAACTTAGAGACAAACCTCGCGATAGTCGAATAACCGTCGCATTGAGCACTGTACGCGTCTCCCCCGGGCGTTTTCGAAGTCCAAAGCCTAAACTTGAAGGGCTCTGCCAAGACAGCCTGATCGGTAAAGGTCTCTAAACTGATTACTTGATTCGCGTTAGACCCCACGTCCTTTAAAGTGAACGGCATAGAGACTATCTGCTTCGGAGAGATTGCTATCTCATACCCTTCTTGTGAGCCGTAAACATCGTCGAGGTTAGTTGAGGCGTCGCAAATTACATTGGCGGGCGCACCCGAGCAGTAGCTGGAGTTGCTGCCGCTGCTAGCCCGACCTGTCACGGTATTTGAGCCGTCGCTGTAACCCGAACGAGTAGTGGTTACCGTCACTGTTGCGCTTTGCCCCGCGCTTAGCCCACTCACTGTCAATAAACCACTCGAATTTCGCGTAACTGAACCTCTGCTGGTTGTTTGCGACCAGCTAAAGGCGGAATCATAGTTGCTGATTTGAACGGTAAACCCACCTGACTGAGAGGATGGCGTTCCGAAACGCGGAGTTAGCCCATCCAAGTTACCGGTACTGTCGCTGGCTGCCTGACCGGTTGTGCTAGCCGTACCCGTGGCATAACCGGAGCGGTTGGTCGTCACTGTCACCGTTGCGCTGGCACCAGAAGACAGACCCGTCACGGTCACCAGCCCGCTTGAACTGATCGATACTGAGCCTGCAGTGGTCGAAGTACCCCAGCTGAAGTTCCCGTCATAATTGTTGACCTGAACCGTAAAACCGCCACTTTGGGGGTTGGGATTGCCGAAAGCGGGTGTGAGTGGGCTGAGAGGTTCGTTATTTGAAAATCCTGTGCCGTCGGATACTGCTAGTAAGCAGTAGCCTTCGTCAGTCTCATCACCGTAGCACTTCACTCTGACGTTCACAGGCAACGTCACCACAATTCCGGTCTCATTGACGGTAACGCCTACGTTCGCGTCCGCCTCTAAAGAGATGGTTTCAGAATTGCCGGCGTCGCCAGACCCTTGGAGTGTAATCGTTTTACTCTGAGCGGTTGCGGCGCTAGCCAATAGGAGGAGTAAGGCGCTCCATTGAAGAAAAAACTGTAATCGGTTCAACATCCCAATAGACCTCCGTGGTCTCTTTATGTGCAGTCCTTGCAAAGCCAGAGAGGGTCTCTAGCGAACGCACCCTGATATCGCATTTTAGACTATGTTAATGGCGGAAGGTTCCTTACGACGAGCCACGCAGCGAATTATTGCCAAACATAGGTTTATATAACGGTGTCGCGATCTGTTTTATAGCAGGGCTGTTTGCAAGCCCCATAAAAAAAGGAGGCCCGGAGGCCTCCTTTTTGTCTCGGAGCTAAGTTGTTACTCAACAGTACTCGTTGATACTGAGGTTTTGTGCTCAGTAGAGAACGCGTAGTTCGCAGCAACACCGCCAAGATTACCGTTGGTGTACTCGATAGCTGCCAAACCGGTTACCGGAAGACCCTCAAGGGCAATGTTGGTCCCCGCAAGAGTACGCTCGAAGTCGTAGTAGGCAGTTGCCTTACCATCGGCTCCTTTTGCTGAAGCATACTTCTCGTCGTAGGCTGCTGAAGGACCGAGG